>Ga0307948_1003586_pt1:0-10000 | contig 11450 bp, 16 predicted proteins | sample OrgLakmetagen280_FD_201824 | JGI IMG/M metagenome (GOLD analysis project Ga0307948, IMG submission 201824) | Saline water microbial communities from Organic Lake, Antarctica - #280 | ecosystem: Environmental > Aquatic > Non-marine Saline and Alkaline > Saline | place: Antarctica: Organic...
CACACACACGCACACATACACATACACATAACACCACACACACTCACACACACGCCACACATACACTCATGCACACACACACACACACACACACACACACACACACACACACACACACACACACACACACACACACACACACACACACACACACACACACACACAAACAGGACGGGCAGCTGAAGCAGCTGCAGTCCAGCCTGGCGCGCGTGGTGTCTGAGCAGCAGGTGCAGCACTCTAGCAGGACCGGTCAGCACTCACAGCAGCAGCTGTCAGAGCAGCAGGTGCAGCAGCTCACGCAGCGCGTCACCGAGCAGGTGAGTCCCTTGTGGCGCTTCACCGCACAGCATGTCTGTGTGACTATGCAGCGTGGTTTGTGTGTGTGCGTAATCATACTCCACGTGGCTTTTGTGCAGAACGTGTGCAGGTCACGCAACGAGTGACTGCCCAAGGCACCTCAGCTTTTCACTGCATAGTGATCTGCGCATTCGTGCATGTGTGTGTATGTGTGTTTGTTCACAATCATACTCCCACATGGCTTTAAAATTAAACGTGTGCAGGTCACGCAACAAGTGACTGCCCAAATCACCCAGCAGCTGACAGAGCAACTATCACAGCAGATCACCCAGCAGGTAGGCTGCAAAGCATCTAGAAAGCCTTAAATAAATAAGCAGCTTAGCAGATATTCTGCAGTCAAGCAGGACACTGTCAACTACCGCAGCAGATCACTCAGCTGGTAAGCCGCAAATCATCTAGAAAGCTGTAAATAAATAAGCAACTTAGCAGATATTATGCAGTCAAGCAGGACACTGTCAACTACCGCAGCAGATCACTCAGCTGGTAAGCCGCAAATCATCTAGAAAGCTGTAAATGAATAAGCAACTTAGCAGATATTCTGCAGTCAAGCAGGACACTGTCAACTACCGCAGCAGATCACTCAGCTGGTAAGTCGCAAACCATCTAGAAAGCTGTAAATAAATAAGCAACTTAGCAGATATTCTGCAGTCAAGCAGGACACTGTCAACTACCGCAGCAGATCACTCAGCAGGTAAGCCGCAAATCATCTAGAAAGCTGTAAATAAATAAGCAACTTAGCAGATATTCTGCAGTCAAGCAGGACACTGTCAACTACCGCAGCAGATCACTCAGCTGGTAAGCCGCAAATCATCTAGAAAGCTGTAAATAAATTAGCAAGTTAACAGATATTCTGCAGTCAAGCAGGACACTGTCAACTGCCGCAGCAGATCACTCAGCTGGTAAACCGCGAATCATCTAGAAAGCTGTAAATAAATAAGCAACTTAGCAGATATTCTGCAGTCAAGCAGGATACTGTCAACTACCGCAGCAGATCACCCAGCAGGTAAGCTGCGAATCATCTAGAAAGCTGTAAATAAATTAGCAAGTTAACAGATATTCTGCAGTCAAGCAGGACACTGTCAACTACCGCAGCAGATCACTCAGCAGGTGAGGAGTAAAGCACCCAGCAGGTCGGTCGTAGGGTTGCTGTAGGTGGGCAAATGGGTCACCTAGCTGGAGTAAATCGCGCAAAAAGAAGAGCTGAAAATACATCCTGGTGGGCATGAGCTCACCTAGCAGCTTTCACAGCAGATCACTCGCCTGGTGGGCAAATACCCAGCAGGTGAGCATCAATACCCAGCATCAACATCAAGACCCAGCACCAATACCCAGCATCAGCATCAATACTCAGCATCAAAATCCAGCATCAGCATCAATACTCAGCATCAATACCCAGCAGATGAGCATCAGATCACCCATGCCCACGATTGTGTTTGCTTCCCTAATCTAGAGAAATAACTCCCCTGTTTCCATCAGTTCAATCCTGCCAGTCTAAGCACGACAGCAATAGATGAGATCCAGCAGGGCAGCAGAATTCAGAAGCTAGTTTTATTGCAAGCGGTGTTTTGGTTCAAAACAGACACAAGGATGTAGCCATAGCAAATCGTACATAAACGTTGACTAGAATGCCGACTTGTGTCGTGCATGGTGTCGTGCATGGAGGATAGCATGTCGCTCGAAAGCTGCATGCACCATACACGTGCACACAAACACACGCGCACACACACACACACATACACACACACACACAAACACGCACATAAACACACACACATACACACACACATAAACACACACACATAAACACACACACATAAACACATAAACACACACGGCTTCAGGTTACACAGCAGATGGCTAAGCTGCAAGCGGATAAAATGGAGAGGGCGCAGGTGGGTGCTGTTTGATAATGTTTTGTTGGTGTCTCCAATGATGAATGAAATGGAAATGAATAGGGAGGGTGCAGGTGGGTGCCTCAAAGAAATGTTGAGCCATCCTTGCGAAATGTGTTAGGCTGTGATGGTGGTGGTAGTGTTTGGGGGGGAGTCAGGGTGGGTTAAGTGTAGAGTAAGGTTGGCCAGAACTGTATTTATGCACCGTACATGAAGACCGTATGTTTGGTGACTTTCCTGCCAAAATTGCTGTATATAAACACTGCATACACCGTATGTTTGGTGACTTTCCTGCCAAAATTGCAATACATAAACACTGTATACACCGTATGTTTGGTGACTTTTCTGCCAAAATTGCTGTATATAAACACCGTATACACCGTATGTTTGGTAACTTTCCTGCCAAAATTGCCGTATATAAACACTGTATACACCGTATGTTTGGTGACTTTCCTGCCAAAATTGCCGTATATAAACACCGTATACACTGTATGGTTCTGGCCAACCCTGGTGTGGAGGTGTGGGGGCTTCAGCCGACAAGGAAGGGGTGGTAGTGTCTGGGGGGGGAGTCAGGGTGGGTAGGTGCAGAGGTGTGTACCCTGACCTAAACTTGATACCCTCTATGGTGTAGAGGTGTGGGATTTTCAGCTGAAAAGGAAGGCATGCTCAACGTAAAGCCTTGCATGGAATATATAATAAATGCGTCAGGTCGTACTGGTGGTGGTGTTTTGGGGGCTAGTTGTGGAGCAGGTCTGGGAGGGTGGGGGCTGAAGCTGAGGAGAGTGTGTGTGACGCGTAAAGATCTTTTGCGTGGAATATCCAAGAAGGGGTCCATTGTAGATGGTAGATAGGGTCCGCGATATTTGGACGCGTATGGGCATCGTTGTCATAATAACACCTGCTTCATCAGCCGTCATTTACGTATGACGAGGCTCCATATCAGCTGATACGCTTGGGCTGCTTCTCTGCTGTGTGTGAGGGGTCAGTGTATGCAAATTACGCAGAGGTGCCTGTGTGTGTAACGCTGAGACACACACACACACACACACACACACACGCACACACACACACACACACACACGCACACACACACACACACAGACCCACACACTCATACACACACAGGGCGCGGACTCAGACAAGGCTGCGCTGGCAGCGGTGGCCTCCCTCAAGGGCCTGCCCCAGCGTTTTGACGACGCACAACTCCAAATCTCTCAGCTCACCGCCTCACGCAACACGCAGGTCAGTGAGGCTGCTTGTTTCTCTTTTAAGTTGTGACCACATATCTAGGGTTGGCCAGAACTGAATACATACACTGTATATGACCATATATTTGGTAATTTCCTGCCAAAAATACCGTATACACGCACCGTATATATGTGGATCTGGCCAACCCTACATGTAGCCTGTATCGAATCGCTTTAATGGGTGGCCACATCATCCTGCACCATTCTGAAACTGGTCCCTGCTAGAGTTGACTCATTTGACGTAGCTGGGTTGTCTACACGAAGCAGCAAAGGACACATGTGAATATGGACAGGTGTAAATGTATGGAGGACAGGTGTAAATGTATGGACACGTGTGAATTGTTGGACACGTGTGAATGTATGGTACGGAATAATGGAATAATTGCTTAAACGTAGCATGAACTCTTCACTACTCAGAGCAGCAAAGGAATTGTGTGGATTTATTAACATGATTATGTATCAATATAATGAAGCCACTACACATAGCAGCACAGACAGTAACAAAACTGCCAGCGCTCACCCTTGGGTTCACTACACAAAGCACATAATGAAGTCACTACACAAAGCATAATGAAGACAATACATAAAGCATAATGAAGTCACTACACAAAGCATATAATGAAGTCACTACACAAAGCATATAATGAAGTCACTACACAAAGCATAATGAAGACACTACACAAAGCATAATGAAGTCACTACACAAAGCATAATGAAGACACTACACAAAGCAGCAACAGACACAAAACTGCCAGCTGTCTCACCTTTGAGTTTAGGTCGAGGGTATTAGGAGAAGGACGCTCAAATTTCCATGCTCACATGAAATTTGTCTACCTGCTGCGAACATAGTTGATAGCAATAGTGGCTTCCTTTCGATAACCCTCAGTTGAGAGAATGCTCACTGCAGAGTCATTTTCTTCTCCTTTAGAAGAGGCATCGAAGTCATTCACTTTTCCTTTAGAAGAAGCATCAAAGTCATTTTCTTCTCCTTTGAAACAGGCATCGACTGCAGCCACACACAGCGTGCGCAGCTGGCACCCGCTCTGAGTGTTGCAGCTGTCACCCGCATTTAAAAAACACTGTACGCAAGCGGTGCTTAAAATTTCACCCCAAGCAGAATTTACGGAAACGGAGACGTTGCTGTCAGACAGCGATGTGCTCAGCCATGCAACCAGGCAGATTCAAATTTGTGTGCTTAAAGAATCTAACCCGCAAGCTCAGAGAGTCTGGCTCTCTGGCATGACCACGGACCACTACGCTCTCAGAGCAGCTACCCTTTCAAGCTTTTCAATCACCTTGCAAGCAGGCGTGAAGTAAATACACACCCCTTGTCTCACCTACCAGCTGCACACACACACACACACACACACACACACACACACACACACACACATCTCTTTTGTTGTGTACTCCCTTTCCTTTTTTGCGGCTGCAGGATTCAGAGACAGAAACCCTGCGGAACCGCATCTGCAAAATGGAGGAAGTGGTGGGTGTGCTTTAAAGAGGCAGCCACCGTAAACTAGCTCGTGCTTTGTGAGGTCTGCATTGCTTTGTGGACTCATAGCAGTGTGTAGGAAGAAGCAAACTGCGTGGTCTGCATTGCTTAGGGGGCTATTAAAGTGCTGAAGCATACTGCGTGGGCTGTTAGCAATGTGCTGAAGCAAACTGCAGGGTCTGTATTGCTTAGTGGGCTAACAGCAGTGTGTAGGAGTGTGTAGAAGCGAGCTGCAGGGTCTGCATTGCTGGCAGGGGCTGCACACACACAGACTTAGGAGGCTGCCAGCAGTGTGCAGAAGCTGAGTCACACTCTGGTGCGAAAAGGTTTTTGGTGCGGGTGTAGGGTTGTCCAGAACCGTTTATGCACACCGTATAAACAAGACGTAAATTTACACCGTATAAACAAGACGTTAATTCACACCGTATAAACAAGACATTAATTCACACCGTATAAACAAGACGTTAAGACGTATAAACAAGACGTATAAACAAGACGTATAAACAAGACGTTAATTCACACCGTATAAACAAGAGAAAGAGATGGAATGATAGAAGGAAAGGGTATGGTTGCTGATGTAATGTCCCTGATTGAAGCAGGGTGCTGGTGACCAGATTGCCCTGTGCTATAGGCTGCGCCCTCTGCAAGCTCTCCTACATCTGCACCAGCTCAGCTCAGTGCATCATTGCACTCGCACATTGAGGGCCTCTTACAATGCTTTGTCGCTGCAGGGTGCTGGTGACCAGATTGCCCTGTGCTTGAGGCTGCGCCTTCTGCTGCAAGCTCTCCTGCATCTGCACCATCTCAGTGCATTGCACTCGCACAGTGAGGGCCTTATACATTGTGTGTGTGTGTGTGCTTTGTCGCTGCAGGGTGCTGGTGACCAGATTGCCCTGCTTCAGCTGCGCCTGCAGCAGCTGAGCAGCCAACTGGCAGATGGGCTGGGCAGTGGGATGAGCTTGTCGGAGGCAGGGGCCCGTCTGTCCACCCTGATGGCGTGGTACAGGTGTGTGTGTGTGTTTTTGATGGCGTGGTACAGGTGTGTGTGTTTGTGTGTATGTGTGTGTGTGTGTTTTTGATGGCGTGGTACAGGAGTGTGGGTGTGTTTTTGATGGCGTGGTACAGGTGTGTGTGTGTTTGTGTGTGTGTGTTTGATGGCGTGGTACAGGTGTGTGTGTGTGTGTGTTTTTGATGGCGTGGTACAGGTGTGTGTGTTTGTGTGTATGTGTGTGTGTGTTTTTGATGGCGTGGTACAGGAGTGTGGGTGTGTTTTTGATGGCGTGGTACAGGTGTGTGTGTTTGTGTGTGTGTGTGTGTGTGTGTGTGTGTGTGTGTGTGCGTTTGTGTGTTTGATGGCGTGGTACAGGAGTGCGTGTGTGTGTTCTTGATGGCGTGGTACAGGTGTGTGTGTGTTTGTGTGTGTGTATGTTTGTTTGATGGCGTGGTACAGGTGTGTGTGTGTTTGATGGCGTGGTACAGGTGTGTGTGTGTTTGATGGCGTGGCACAGGTGTGCGTATGTGTGTGTTCTTGATAGCGTGGTGCAGGTGTGCGTGTGTGTGTTTTTGATGGCGTAATACAGGTTTGTGGGTGTGGGTGTTTTATGTGTACTTTTGTGTGCATGTGGGGACGAGAAGGGTTGTTTTGAGATTTGTATTTAAGTTAAAGTGTGTTTTTTTGCTGGGAAACGGACTGTTTAAAGCCTTTGTCTATTTGTCCATGTATTTACCCTGATGGCTTGTACAGGTGTACGTTTATGAATGTGTGTTATTTGGGGTTGTGCTATGTGCGTGAGTTTAGGGTGTGTATGCATTTTCCTGGGGAACGGGGGTGGGGTAGGTGCGTGGGAAATGCGTGCTGGTGCCTAACCCTAAACTCGTGCATGGGAAAGCGAGTTGTATGAGTTCTGTATGAGTAAGTGCTATGTATAACTTATGTATTAAGTGAGTGTATCTTAGTTGGATTCTATGTTCCTTGCGTTGGTACAGAAGGTGTCCTGGTGGTGGTTGATGCGTTGATCTGAATTTATCAGCAGCCCATCCTGACCTGCCTAGTACGGAATGTGCTTTAATGGTGGTTGGGGTGTTGATCTGAGTTTATCAGCAGCCCATCCTGACCTACCTAGTACAGAAGGTGTCCTGATGGTGGTTGGAATGTTGATCTGAGCTTATCAGCCGCCCATCCTGACCTGCCTAGTACGGAATGTGCTTTAATGGTGGTTGAGGCGTTGATCTGAGTTTTTCAGCAGCCCATCCTGACCTGCCTAGTTCGAAATATGCTTTAATGGTGATTGAGGCGTTGATCTGAGTTTATCAGCAGCCCAATATGACCTACCTAGTACAGAAGGTGTCCTGATGGTGGTTGGGGTGTTGATCTGAGTTTATCAGCATGAGTTTATCAGCCCATCCTGACCTACCTAGTACAGAAGATGTCCTGATGGTGGTTGAGGTGTTGATATGAGTTTATCAGCAGCCCATCCTGACCTACATTGTACAGACCCTGAACTGACACATGTCTGTGGGAGAAGTCTGAGGCCGTTGAAAAGGGGCGGTGGGTCTGTGTGTGCAACTTCTTGCTGGTATGTGGATGTGGCCGCAAATCACAATGAGGGTAAATTATGATTGCGGGATTTCAGCACTCATACGTGTAAAAAAGCAACTGCAGGCTTGGAATGCCTGTAGAGGCTGTAATTCTATGAGGGGCATTGTTGCAAGAAAAGTGTGCACGTGTTTGTACGTGCACGTATGTGCTGGCTCATAGAGGGCGTGAGGCCCGCCATGTGTGTTGCATATTGGGGGCATCATGGGGTGGTGTTGGGTCATATGTAGTTACCAATGCAGGAACACAAATATACAGAGAGATTGAAGACGAGCGTAGGTATAGAGCAGAAGTGCTCGAGCGCACATTCCTGTGTGTGTTGCAGTGCATACTTTCTGTGTGTGTGCTGCAATACATAGATTTGGGTTTGAGTGTGGCACACTAAACCGAGCAGTTGTGTCTGTCTTGGGCGCACACTGAACCGAGCAGTTGTTTCTGTCTTGGGTGCACACTGAACCGAGCAGTTGTGTCTGTCTTGGGCGCACACTGAACCGAGCAGTTGTTTCTGTCTTGGGCGCACACTGAACCGAGCAGTTGTGTCTGTCTTGGGTGCAGGCAAGAAAGAGACAGCAAGCAAGGAGAAGGAGGAAGCACCCCCCCCTCCCGCCACAGTTACAACGGAGGTAAAGGAACGTTGCTCTTGGTTGCTTCCACTGATCACTGCTTTTTGTGCATTGATTGTTGAGCACTGATCACTGATTTTTGAGCATTGATCTTTGATCACTGATCTTTGAGCATTCGTTGTTGAGCACTGATCTGTGTGCACTGATCACTGATCTGTGTGCACTTATCTGTGTGCACTGATCACTGATTTGTGTGCACTGATCATTGATCTGTGTGCACTGATCACTGATCTGTGTGCACTGATCACTGATCTGTGTGCATTAATCATTGTACACTGATCATTGTGCACTGATCACTGATCTGTGTGCATTGATAATTGTGCACTGATCTTCGAGCATTAATTGTTGAGCACTGATCGTTGAGCACTGATAACTTATAACTGTTCTATAATGAAGCTCGCTGCAAAAGTTGGCTCGCCCCCTATCACGTGCAAGCATGTGCTTGCACGTACCTGATTACTTTCCTACCGTTTGTAGGGGCTGTTGTGTGCCATCCTGAAAACAAATAAAGAGGAAAAAGCCACGCAGGCAGTGATAAACCACTCCCCACAGGATGGATTTATTCACTCACTATCAAGTCTTCAGAATTGGCAAGCTTCAGCCAGTAGCTTTGCCCTCTCCGCATGAATGCCAAGCTCCAGCTAGTAATTCCTGCTTCTGGTAGCTCCTGCACAATGCCACATGGGCTTTCGATGAAGCAGACTCGTATGCTCCTTGTATGCCCCTATTGCACTTATGACCCCAATGTGTATAGGCACACACATGCTTGTGGGTGGATAATTTATTCCAGCTCACGCACACACCCTAACCCACTACTCACACACACATATGTGGGTGGATGGTCTATACCAGCTCACGCATGCCCCCTTACCCACTATTCACACAAACACACACACACACACACACACACACACACACACACACACACACACACACACACGCACACACACATGCATGTGGGTGGATGGTCCATCTCACGCCGCCTTACCCACTACTCACACTCAGACGGCCCTCTGCTTCACGAAAATAAGGCCCAGCTGGCGGAGTTCAAACAGCAGATTGCCGAACTGAGGCAACAGGTGCGTCAGTGCTAGGCAGTCAGAACAGGGGCAGGACGGTAGCCTGGTTGAATAGCAGAGCGGCATAGACAGGCCTGAGGTCAGAGTGTGCAGCATGGCATAGCATGGCATAGCATGGCTTAGCATGGTACAGCATGGTTATATAGCAGTGTAGCATAGACAGGCCTGAGGTCAGAGTGTGCAGCAATGGTTTGATTGCAGCTTCATCCAACATCAAAGTGTGCAGCAATGGTTTGATTGTAGCTTCATCCAACATCAGAGTGTGCAGCAATGGTTTGATTGCAGCTTCATCCAACATCAGAGTGTGCAGTAATGGTTTGATTGTGGCTTCATTCAACATCAGAGTGTGCAGCAATGGTTTGACTGTAGCTTCATTCAACATCAGAGTGTGCAGCAATGGTTTGATTGTAGCTTCATCCAACATCAGAGTGTGCAGCAATGGTTTGATTGCAGCTTCATTCAACATCAGAGTGTGCAGCAATGGTTTGATTGTAGCTTCATTCAACATCAGAGTGTGCAGCAATGGTTTGATTGTGGCTTCATTCAACATCAGAGTGTGCAGCAATGGTTTGATTGTGGCTTCATTCAACATCAGAGTGTGCAACAATGGTTTGATTGTAGCTTCATTCAACATCAGAGTGTGCAGCAATGGTTTGATTGTAGCTTCATTCAACATCAGAGTGTGCAGCAATGGTTTGATTGCAGCTTCAT
>Ga0307948_1003595_pt1 | contig 11436 bp, 9 predicted proteins | sample OrgLakmetagen280_FD_201824 | JGI IMG/M metagenome (GOLD analysis project Ga0307948, IMG submission 201824) | Saline water microbial communities from Organic Lake, Antarctica - #280 | ecosystem: Environmental > Aquatic > Non-marine Saline and Alkaline > Saline | place: Antarctica: Organic Lake...
AAGGCTCAGACTAACACAAAGAGCAGAATTACAAGGCTCAGACTAACACAAAGAGCAGAATTACAAGGCTCAGACTAACACCAAGAGCAGAATTACAAGGCTCAGACTATAACACCAAGAGCAGAATTACAAGGCTCAGACTAACACAAAGAGCAGAATTACAAGGCTCAGACTAACACAAAGTGCAGAATTACAAGGCTCAGACTAACACAAAGAGCAGAATTACAAGGCTCAGACTAACACAAAGAGCAGAATTACAAGGCTCAGACTAACACCAAGAGCAGAATTACAAGGCTCAGACTAACACCAAGAGCAGAATTACAAGGCTCAGACTAACACAAAGAGCAGAATTACAAGGCTCAGACTAACACAAAGAGCATAATTACAAGGCTTAGACTGGCACTGCTGATACAAGTAGCGATGGTACTGATAGCATAGTGCAGGTGAAAACAATCAAAGTGGTGAGCAGGGGCGCCAAATTAAGCCCCTTCCTTCAAGCGTGTGCAACCGAGCGCTTGATGTCATCAGCCAAAAGAAGGATGCAACACCTGCTGGCCGCTGGCCAGAGGTAGGCAGAATCCTAGAATGAGCATAGAGTGGGTTGGACACACACACACGCACAAACACACACACACACACACACACACACACACACAAGGGGGCAAGCAAAACTGCCGAGCACCACGGGGCACTGGTAAATGATAGATGGTCATTTAAGTAGGGTTGGCCAGAACCGTATATATATATACACCGTGTATGACCGTACATTTGGTGACTTCCCTGTCTAAAATACCGTACATTCACCGCATATATACGGTTCTGGCCAACCCTACATTTAAGCCCCTCCTGCAGGAACAATTGAGGGTGTAGGTGGTGCAGTAGTAAATTATTTTTTACTTGATATTCCCATAACTTGCTTATTGAATGGAAAAGGCTAGGTCCTGCAGATACCACTGAGGATGTGAGTGGTGCAGAAGTGAATGCTGCTTCACTTGATACTTCCTAAACTTGATACTTGATATACTTGGGTTACTTGATACCCCCTTTGCTACACTCCTCCCACTTCCCAAACATTAGGAAGCCTGGACATCTCAAATCACGCGTGGGTTCATTCACACAAAAGCGCGCACACATGCGTCCATACTCGCAAGTGCGCTCACTCACATACACACACAGAGATGTTATGAAACCCCTCAGAGGTGGTCATCTGAGGCCCCAAACAGGGGTGGTTTTGAATAGTGAATTGAGTATGGGCGCCGGGACTGGCAACAATCAAGCTCAGTACCCAGAGGTAGTTGATAGCACCTGAGCTTCAATGTTGCCGGTATTGGCTAAAATGTTTAATTGCCTGCGGTTGAACCCTATTTCTCACCATCATTCTCTCATACCTCACCACCCAATGGCCTGATTTGTGTCATTTTTATCTACATTAAATAAAAAATTTATGCAACAAAAATGGGGCAAAACGGAACAGTACTTGGCCAAATACCCCTTTTGGCTTATTTCACTTTAGTAAAGTCAGCAAAAGGGGTGCCATAAAGGTGGAAAATCAACCTACACCAAATATAATTGTCAAACCCTAGGATGATTTGGTATCATAAAGGAAGTCCTCCTGTCTTGTTTTGGGATGAAAAGAGGCCCTGGTTAGGGCGTGGTGGCCTGTTATGCGGAAACTCAGTGCCAAAATTTGTACTGTATTTCTGTCCAGACCACTGGGGTGGTCCTGTTGGCCCCAAACTTCATGAACCATCTAGTTATACCTTCCAAACATGATTTGAATCAAAAAAGTCACATTTCAGGACATTCACTCCGTTGACCCCCTCTGGTAACCCCTGACCTTTATTTGTCAAGTCTCCCAGCAGGAGGCCGTTACTTTTGCGCTTGACCACAGTGCCTGAGGGTACAGGGATCTCAAAGGCTGGAGTGGACACCTTCTGCATGTCCCTGCATTTTATATACAACAACACACACAACCGATCGTTTGGCACACATAGTTACGCATGTCCCTGCATTGTATATACAACAAAACACACACACAACCGATCGTTTGGCACACACAATTACGCATGTCCCTGCATTGTACACAACAACACACGTAACCAATCGTTAGGCACACATAAAACTGCAATTAAAGGCTCCTCGCACGTCACAGCAGCATTTGTGCAGTGTAAGTGCAAAAGCACACATGCACATATGCACATGACACATCGTAACGCCCACATATAATTTCAGGTGCTTGCCTATGCCAAACATACGTAAGTAAAAATCTTAAAAAGGATTGGCCATAACCATATATTGATGGTTATTTAGTGGTATCTTTTGCAGGATTCAATTAAATTTACAGTCATATACAGTGTGATTATAATTCTGGCCAATCTTACACATAAAACATTGTATGGGGCACACACAATTTCAAATGCTTGTCTTTTGCAAGCCTATGTGCAAGAACCTGGCAATTGCTGACACACATGATCACCAGATCATACGCGACACACACACACTCACACACACACACACACTCACACACATACACACACACATACACACACACACACAAACACACACACACAAACACACACACACAAGTTTCAGGGGAATGCCAGGGAATTGTCCACATATTCCCTGCAGGCAGGAATGCTAGCAGAAAGACATGCATAACAAAATCCTCACAAGGTGCCTTACACGACATCCGCAATCGGCCAAGATCAAAGTACATCTTTATGCAAAACCAGGCATGTGAGCTTTGCACACCTGTTTGATTTAGGGCCCCCGCTTCCTGCTGCAGGGTTCGAGTTGGCGCCTTTAGGAGCGGTGTACTGCTTGCGAGCGTGCAGGTGCAGTAGGTTGTCAAGACTGGGGTCCACTACCAGCACCACATCAGCACCGTCACTACCCTCTGCAGGCTCACCTGTGTGTGCGCATGTGGTGTACGTGTGTTGGTGTTTGTGTGCTGGTATGAGTATGTATATGTATGTGACGCATGTATGTGTATGTGTGTATGTGTGCACGCATGTATGCAGAATGTAAAAGTGTGAGCGTTTGTGCGCGTGCATGTTTGACAGGCGTGAGAAGATGGAAGGAACTCTGTATTGTCTTGATATTACTGAGCTTATTGCTGTGCTATATTAAAACCACGGTGACTCTGTACATCGGCTTAGAACCATAGTGAGGGCATGCCTTCGAAAGAGGTACACCAATCAGCTTCTGTGACAAAAAACTTCAAGGACAGCCACAGATTGTACACACAAGTACTCACTTGCTGGCAGCCAAATCTTCTTTGCCTGCTGTCCGCCAGGCATGTACTTATTGTTCTGCACCCAGCGCCCGTGCCCCTTCTGTACAATCTCTCCCTGGCCGCCATCCCCAGACCTGCGGTTTTCAAGTTCCATTGATGCTGAGTGTGCGCATAAAGGTGCCGGGCATTGAACATATACACAGCACGTTGCTTGCAGGTCAACAGAGAGCGAGGAAATGCACGTGCAGGTCTTACTTGACGGTGACGAATGCCTCGTCGAAGATCCGGTGTGCTTCCTTAACATCTGTGGCAGCTGCAAGGAAAGGGTGTGATGACGTATGTTGAGGACACTCGCATTTTGGAGGGGGGGCTGAGGACGGCGCACGTAACGTACAACACGCTTACACTCTTTCTTCGGGCCACTCTCTTTTTTTGGGTTGCCTTCCTGTTTCAGAAACTTTTTGGCTGCGGAGTTGAAGCTTGCAGACTTCAGACCTGGTTTGGTGCCTGCAAACAAACGCACGTGCATTGCAATGTGACATTCGTACCTCTTTGCAGCTTGCAAGGAAAACAGGGCACACACCTGAAGCAGAGGTAGTCAGCAGCATCTCACACCTCCTCCCTCTGAACAGCTTGACCCCATGAAGCACAGGGGAATAACCTGCCATTGAGCATGCACCTGCCGGCGTTCTCATTTTAAGCATGCTGTTTAGTTTAATGAATAAAATTCTTCATAATCAGGGTGAAGCTAGCTTCATAAAGTAGTTATAAATATTCCAGGGTGAGTCACACACGCACAAACACACACACAACACACTCAATCACACACTCACGCATACACGCGCGCACACACACGCACTCACATGCACGCACTCACATGCACGCACACGCACACACGCACACGCACACGCACAAGAGAACACACACACACACGCACACGCACACGCACACGCACACACACACGCACATGCACACGCACACGCACACGCACACACACACACACACACACACACACACACACACACACACACACACACACACACACACACACACACACCCACGCACTCACACACACACACACACACACACACACACACACACACACACACACACCACAAACACACGTACACTCAGGCAGGGATGTGCATGATGTGCACGCGCACTCGCACAAAAATACGCAAATGCGCACGCACAATTTTTCACCTACACATGCATGAACACACTCAACCGAGTGTGCTGATTTCTTTTCCGTACCATGCGTCTTACAGATTCGCTAAGAGTTCCTATCATGGTTCGCAGCCAGGACCCCCTTCTCCTGGACCAGCTTGAGTTTTATGCTCAGTACCACCGTAACCCCGTAAATAAAGCCATTCATTTTGTGTTTGTCCCCACCATCTTCTGGACCGCGCTGGTTTGGCTGAGTTTGATCCCATGGTCATTGCCAATTAGTTACGGGTGCGTGTTTGCACCGTGAAGTGCTCGCCATGGTGTCATGTCTTACATGATCGATAATCCTCAAAGCATGCGTGGTATGTCATTGTCGTGCTCAGTGCTTACTTAGTATGAACAGCAAAAAATATTCAATTTGTGCGAAGGATTTGCACGGGCGCAAAGAGACTTTGAGAGTAACTCATTCTAGCACTGCTCACTGCCCAACACGGTTGCGTACCATCCAGGGTGACGCTAAATGCGCCAATCCTAGCGCTATCTGCCTACGCTGCCTTCTACATTCTGTTCCTGGACCTGGTTGCGGGCACCCTATGGTCGGTCCTCCTGGGTATACCCATGAACATGAGTGCCCAACTGTTTGCAGCCGCGGTACGTGCCCATTTGTGCAAGTGCAGTTTTGGTGTGCGCTTCGGGGTAAGATATTAGATATAACAAGTGTGTAATAAGCGAGTTTGATGTAAGATGTAATAAGCGTGACTCTCCTCGTCTTCATAAAAAATTGGACAACCCCAGGACATACCTGCAGATCTGCCTCGCAGCTGGTGTTGCTCTCAGTTGTTCCAAGTTTATTATCAAGGGGTTGCCTCTCTCGGATGGCTGACGCACCTTTTTTGTTTCCTTTGTACTGGTAGGCTTGTAATTATGTGGTCAGCCTTGAAAGATGCTAGAAAGCGGATGTGGACGGCCTGATGGCTGTTTATGAATGTCAGTTCAATCTTGCACTTAATATGTGTTGTGTGTCTGCCCACGCCTCTCTTCGTCCTGTGTATTTCTTTTTTACCACAATTGTGTTACATCAATATACTAACAGTGACTAATTTTTAGGGGCATCAACGTGTGCTGCGCAGGTACCCAATGCATGGGCATGGGCTTTGGGGCTGCACGTGTTTAGCTGGTACATGCAGGTGAATGAGCTGTCATTTGAGAGTCCTCAGGCATTGTTCTGCTGACAAAATGTTCAGCTGACATAGGAGAGCCTCATTGCATTGTCTTGGCTGTGATCAATTAATGTGACCCAGCAGAGTACAGAAACAAAGCGCACCTTCGGCAGCAACCTGTGTATGTACCAATCTGTAGCTCCTCTTGAGGAGAGAATTAAGTACACTGTCTTAATGATCTGGATTAATTTTCAAACAAGTCAATATCAGTATCCTCCATACAGCGCCATCCTCCATACAGCGCCTGCGATTACAGATCAAAAGCTTGTTTTTTTGCGGGTTGTCCTCTTTATATATGTTCGGTCCGCGACTTGAGCATTTCCTTGATTGCGTTGTTGGGTTCCTTTCATTCCAGATCCATCCCGGCCATGCAGTTTTTGAACGAAGGAAGCCTGCGTTGATGGATAGTCTAGTGCAGGTGGGTATATGGGCATGTTTTGATAGCTGAGTGTGAATGAGGTTTTGGCAGCTTTTTGCTGCTTACTAAGAGGGAATATTAATGATACGCTCAACCTGGGATAATGAACAATTTGTAGCAGATCAATTGTAGATTGAAAAGGGAGTCGGTGAAGTAAGGAACAACATTCTTTGACTGAAGGTGCCATGGTATACCTGTTTTTTCAAGTGACAAAGCAGACAAAGTCTTGGAAGAGGTGATGAATGACAAGAGTCCACGTTATTGCTTTTCTGTTCGTAGGCTCTAGCGTTGGCGCCCCTATTTGTTTGGTTGGAGCTCCTGTTCCTTTTTGGGTGAGTCTAAATTGCGATCCACACCAGCGAACCCACACCTGATGTGCTGCCTTCCTTGGTGTGAACAGTGTTGTTCTCTGTCTGATTGTGTTTTTTCTGATTCCGTAAGTAATGAAGTTGCGATTGCTGTACACATTCCTTCCATCTACCTATTGCCTGTGTAGGTATAGACCCCGCCTCCAGCGTGAACTTGAGCAGCGCGTGGAGAAAGCCATACATAAACTGGAAAAAAAGTGAGCCTTTTAGACGCTCACAGAGTAATACTCATAGGAGGATGTGATGCAATCTGTAGATAGTACCTGCGCTCCTGGTTGTGTAACTCAAAACGTTTTCCGTAATCAAGATTGCTCAAGTTAATGTATTCCTTACTGATGTATGTATACTATTTCTTAGCAAATTTTGCCTAGCTTTTCATTTTGTTCCTGCTCATTCTTTTCCTTCTAGTAGCCAGAGATTGTTAGAGATTTAGGCCACCTATCAGAGTATTGTCTTCATTCATGTCCTTATCCAGCGGCTAGCTAGGCAGGTCGTAAACGATGTGATTAGATTCCCTATTGAGAAGGGCCTTTTTTTCACGCCTTTTGTCTGTTATGAGTACTAGGTTTCACCCTTTCTTGTATCAATAGGATACATTTTGTTGTTGTAAAACGATTATAAGAAGTGATAGAGATTACGTGAAAACTGGATCCGGTCGAAACAAGTTGTTGCACCAATTATTGGTGCTGGAGGAAGCTGAAAGAGAGACTGGCGGCCTTTGTGCAAGCATTCTGTCATAAACTTCTATGCTTCTTGCAACCATACCTAGCCTAGAAAACAAACCATTAAAATTAAGAAAATTTCCAGACAGATCATCATATAAGCGACCCGCAGCTTCTTCGCGAAATAAAATTGATAATAATTGATATTATGCTCGCAATTTAGTGCTCCTGGTTTGGGCGGGGAAGTATACCATACTGGTTCGCCTCTCCTCCGCTGCTGTTGCTGCCACTGCTCGGGCGAAGCGAGAATGGTCGGAGGGCGCGTCATCTTGCCTGAGGTCGTCAAACTGATGGTACGAACCGGCCACTTGCTTGCATCTGCAGAATAATGAGCAAGTCGAATTGAACACTCCCTCCGTCCTGATCCACCTGCAAGCTTACTGAATGCAATGGTTGATTCAGTGCACCTTGTCCTTTTGGTGGGCAAACTTAGCAGTCGGATACAACTACTCTGCAGGACAAAACGCAGGAGGAGACCAACAAGCAATGGCCACAGCCTCATCGACATGCACAAATGAATGCATTGATGCTTGAAAATGCATAGAAGAGTGCCTGGGCTGCCATTTTGCAACCTACGCTGTGCATCCTGACACGCATGCTGTGCACGCTTCCCGCCTTCCTGGTACACAGGAGCTCCTCGCAAGCGACACCACCTCAATCTGTGATTTACTTGATGCCACATGGGTATCTCTTGCTCGTTTGGGAATTGAGGAGTCGAGCATCGGCGGCAACATCTCTGACACTCCTCCCTTGCTGGCGCATCTAACATCCGATCCGCGCCTGGTGATGCTCAGCTTTAAGCTCATCAACACCAAAGAGAGCCTGATGGCCCTAGCAAGGCTGGCACTGGCTTCAACAGGCATTGACAGCGTGAGCAGCGCTGAACAGCTGAGCAGACGCAGGTGCATGTGTTTGCGTATAAAGTAAAACCAATACGAAGTCTGGCCACATCCATACCGGTTTGAACATTATTTGCTGTTGCAGACATGCAACATTAAGGCAAATGTTCCTGGCGCTGCATACACTTTTTTCCTTTTTTGCATGGGTTAGAGCTCAACATCCAAGAACAATGACTCACGCTAATGACGTCTAGCTGAAGCAAAATACTTGTGCAATGAGTGGAGTTGAAGAATTTGTCCTCTCTTCCATTCTTCCTCTTTGCAGGCGTATTGTGGCAGCCAGGAGAATTCTTTACATGTTTCTCACACCAGCGCCTGGATTGCGCATTGTGGAGTATACAGGATACGTGAGTTTGCTTAGTTTTTGAGCAGGGTAGGGTGTGCCTCTCCTTTGAATTTGACCAAAAATCTGCTAAATCATCAGCTAAATTTAAATCTGTAGACCACGAGAAAAATGCTGTTTGACGCATCTAATCGCTCCTTGCAGGTTATAACCAGCCTGCAAGAGCACGCCACCGACATCTGGGACTGCTGCAGGGAGGCTCTGGCAGCAGCACCACCGCCCGACTCCTTGGAGACCCAGGCTGCAGATTTGCATCAGCCCATTCCTGGAAGCCAGCTCCCTTTAAACAGCAAAACCCCGTCATTGACCCCCCTCGACCCCGAATCAGCTGCCCTGGTGGAGCTCCTAATGGTCACCATTCTTCCCCACGACAATCTCTGCCTGCACTCAATGGCAGAGCTCCTGACTAAGCACCTTGACAGACCATGCATGGCAAGCGCTTTGCAGCTCATTGTACGCCTAGCACAGCAGCAGCAGGAGCAATTGTGCGCTGCTGCTCCTCAAAATCACCCGCTCCTGCTCTACCACTTGCTGCTGGAAGTGCAGCCTGGCAAAAGCACGCGGCGTGCCATGCATGCCGCGGATGTGATCCACGTGAGTTTTAGACGTCATCTGTCAGCAAGGCATTTTTATGTTGTAATGAAGATGCATGTTGCTGAGTTTCTTTTTATCAGATTCATGGCCCAATTGGTAATTATTAGCATCAGTCAATGTACGTTCTTGATAGGACAAACGAGCAGCCAAACGATTTCAGAAGAACTCAAGAAAGCATTAAGCACGTTTTCTCAAGCTGCTAGGATTGCTGTGAAACATACTTTTCTTCAGATCATTTGTTCGGCCTGCCGTTTATTACTCCACCCTGTTGCTTGATCCTGCATTCTAAATAGACTGGATTTCTAAACAAAATATGAAACGCTGTACGGCTACTTCAGGTTTAATTCTCCTTTTACACGACGTCTGATCATAGCCACATAGTTTTTCCAGGTTAGCATAAAAGACACGGTCAAGTGCTTATTTGGCACTGCAATCGACTGTATCCAAGCACCAGGCTATTCTAGGCAAGGCACAAGCTCAATCCTACATCCCTACGAATCATAGATCTAGACATCATCTCCCACTTTCTTTCACTCTCCACAATCCATTCCCCACCCTCAAACCTTCTTTCCTCTCTGTACCCATCCACCTCGCAGTATGCCACAGACGCGGCACCAGAGTGGCTGGGAGCGCAGCTAGCCTGCAACCAAGCCTCCTTTGTTCTCCTGCTCACCACCACTTCCACCCTTCAACGCTGCCCTTGCCAGCAGCCAGAAGTAGTGCGCTCACTGCTAAATGCAGTGCACCTTGGACTGCAGCACCATAAAACGGTACCAAGCCTTCCTGATCTTGTGCCTGGGCTGCATGCGTTCTTGGCAGAAATGCTGCATAGCTTTACAGGCAAGTTTGACGCTCAGTTGTTACAGAACCAGCAGGATCAGGAGCGTCCAAACCAGCAGGAGCAGCAGCAGCAGCAGCAGCAGCAGAATCACCAACAGCAACAGCAGGAGCACCAACGGCAGCGGCATCTTCCCACATCATGGGGCGGCAACGTTGTGCCTGTGGGTTCCAGCATCCTGCCCTTCCTGCGTGTGTGCACCACCCTGGCTTGCAGCCACGACCCTTGCAAGGAAGCAGCTTTGATCTCATCAGCTGTTTTTCCCAACATGCTCTGGTGGATGCCTGCAAAGCCTCTCCTTGGTCCTGTGCATGTTGCCATCACAGCTGCATTTACAGCCACGCTGCGGGAGGGCAGCCCAAACATAGTCTTGCACTTGTTGCAGGTGTGGCTTTCACCAGATTGAGTGATGCGTAGAACACCCCCGATGCGTAAGCACACAATAATTGGATGGCTGTTGTCGCAATGGGCTAGCAAACAAGCACCCGCAAGGAGGCATTGCCTGTTGCATCTAAAAAGCACACGTGATTCCCTTCCAAGCTTGCAAGGTTTAAAATGTCTCTTTTGAATTACTTGTCCGCCAATTTGCTTCCTCAGTTTCTTAGCGCCCCCACAATGCAACTCACACAAGGTATCCATACTATATTAATACCTCTCAGGATGTGCAGCTGTTGGAAAATATGTGCAAGCTGCCTGGCGTGTTCTTCACTGCTTCGGGCATAAAGATTGAGACAGGGTGCGCACACAAAAGGAACTGCCTTTTGCCATCATGAGAATTTAGCAACCATCGATCAGGTGCTTCCTAACTCTCGCTTATGTCTCTATCTTTGCTTTTATGAAAGGCTGGAATTGGTCAGTTTTAAAATAGTATTTGAACTGCGCAGCAAAGATGATAGCGTGTTGACCTCCTTCTGTTTTGCAGATTCAGGAGGTGTGTGGTCTGTGATCTCATGCATGGAATTAGGTGCAGCTGAGCAAGACAGTCCACGCACGGGTAAGTTGAGAGTTTCCCTGCAGCACCAGCAAGTTATGTAAACAATACAAAGTGCTTATCAAGCGTACCTGGAGTCCTACATGCGTGCATCTTTGTAGATCTGAGATCCTAGGTTTACAATGCATTAAAACTGTAGTTTAATCAAAATAAGAGGCGCTTGCACAGCCAAGAATATCAGCAATTAGCGAGGCATACATATTGCTGCATCCCTATCCTCATAGCTACTTTGCATTCATGAATGGCACCCACACATAACAGATGAAGGGGAAGAAACCGTCGACTACCAAAGCCAGGAGGAGCCATCTATACCAGAAGAAGGAGCCAGCACATTGCTAGGCTTGGCTGGGGTAGCAGCAGCTGAGGCGTCAACAGCATTTATTGCACCAGCGCCAGCGCCAGCACCAGCACCAGCACCAGCACCGGCACCAGCACCAGCACCAACACTACCGGCACCAGCACCAGCACCAGCACCAACACTACCAGCACCAGCACCAGCACCAGCACCAGCACCAGCACCAGCACCAGCACCAGCGCCAGCGCCAGCGCCAGCGCCAGCACCAGCACCAGCACCAGCACCAGCACCAGCACCAGCACCAGCACCAGCACCAGCACCAGCACCAGCACCAGCACCAGCACCA
>Ga0307948_1003617_pt1 | contig 11414 bp, 6 predicted proteins | sample OrgLakmetagen280_FD_201824 | JGI IMG/M metagenome (GOLD analysis project Ga0307948, IMG submission 201824) | Saline water microbial communities from Organic Lake, Antarctica - #280 | ecosystem: Environmental > Aquatic > Non-marine Saline and Alkaline > Saline | place: Antarctica: Organic Lake...
CCTATTGTAGTGAAGGTCATCTGCTTGACCGATACCAAAACGTGTGACGTTGCGGTTACACACATTTGTCCCTTCATTGAAAACGCAAGGGTGGCGGGGGGGAGGCTCCTATTGTAGTGAAGGTCATCTGCTTGACCGATACCAAAACGTGTGATATTGCGGTTACAAACATTTGTCCCTGCCCAGTCTCATCCGGCCTTGCTTTCAATTTTATTGTGCCTGGAAAAGCCGCGTTAAAAAAGCATGCTCTAGTTTGTTCTTGCTCACCTACTACGTGAGCAGTGCGCTTGTCAAGACCTGTGTGCAATATAACGCTATAAGAACTTGACCGCACCATATACATCTTTCCCACAGGAAGCTCGAGTTAGAAACAGAATTTATGAGTCCCTCAGCCATAAGATGTTTATATTAACACAAATAGGTTTGTCTAAATGTCAATCAGATGTTTCAACTCACAGCGCCCGTACAACACTGCCCAAGTGCTGTCCATGCAGCCTCACCCACCCTCCTCCCAATAAAACGCAGCAGTCGCAACACCTGTGCCTGCAATTTACTGAACCTCCCTCGATACATTATTACTTACAGGTGGTGTCCCTGCATTCTATTCAACCATTCTCAATCCATTATTACTTATAGGTGTTGTCCCTGCATTCTTTTCAACCTTTCTTAATCCATTATTACTTACAGGTGGTGTCCCTGCATTCTATTCAACCATTCTCAATCCATTATTACTTATAGGTGTTGTCCCTGCATTCTTTTCAACCTTTCTTAATCCATTATTACTTATAGGTGGTGTCCCTGCATTCTAATCAACCTCCCTCAATCCATTACTTCTTATAGGTGGTGTGCCTGCATTCTAATCAACCTCCCTCAATCCATTACTTCTTATAGGTGGTGTCCCTGCTTTCTAATCAACCTCCCTCAATCCATTACTTCTTATAGGTGGTGTTCCTGCTTTCTAATCAACCTCCCTCAATCCATTACTTCTTATAGGTGGTGTCCCTGCTTTCTAATCAACCTCCCTAAATCCATTATTACTTGTAGGTGGTGTTCCTGCAGCCCCGTCCGCTATCCTCCCGTGCTCCTAAAACCCCTGCAGCGGCTGCAGCAGCCGCAGTGTCCATGCCCGCACGCTGCGTGCTTGACGGCCGCCAGCTCATGGACACAGGGTCTTGCTTCTGCTCTCTAAGGTAGACTTGGCTCTTGCTTCTGCTCTCCAAGGTCTTACTCCTGCTCTCTCAGGTCTTGCTTCTGCTTTCTAAGGTAGATTCGCTTACCTGCTTGGATTATCTGCATGTGCTATGTGTCTTATGCTCTGTACTCCACCTCTCACTATCTAGTCACTGAGAGAAAGACCCCACCATGACCTTGACAAATCTTTCTCAGTTTCAAACGACGTAAATGTGTCAGATTGCATCGCATGCAGTGAAAATTACTCCAAACTACAGTCCTGTACCATTTTTTGATGTTTGGTAATCTTTATTCTTTTGCTTGCCTGATTTTTGACAGGGGTACACAATTCCTTACTGTCTGATTTCTTTTTGACAGGGGTTAATCATTTCTTTTTGTCTAATTCCTTTTTGACAGAGGTTCATCGATTTTTTTGCCTGTTTGTTTTTGACCGGGGTACTACGCGGCTCTGAAGCAGCACCATATGGCTTCATAATTTTAAGTAATATTGGCCCTTTCCCCATATCATACAGTCAATCAAGAGCCTTCTTAATAAATGTGGGGAAAGGATTCCACCGCCTGCGTAGCCATATTTCTTTCAAACACGCCAAATCATTCAGACACACCAAACCACCCACCCACTTTCAGACACGCCAACCATTCAGACACGCCAAATCACCAATCACCCACTCAGGTGCAAGATGGATGTGGAGTTGCACAACGTGGCCCCTAACATGTCATCAGACCCACTGCTCTTACAGCAGCAGCCTTCTGCCCAGGTTAGTGACGTCACAAACACAGGACCAAAACTTTCCGGGCCACACAGGTAAAGAAATTGGCACACCGCCAACGTCGAGAGCGGCATGTATATGCGGTTCTGGCCAACCCTATTCCTATTATATATATAGTAGGAGGACTATATATATGTGGCCACCAAGGCAAAGGAATTGGCACAAAGCCAACTCAACATTGGCTATGCAGGCGTCCAGGCGCTGTTTTCAATTATTTATTGCAACGGTCAGATTTCTAGGTTTCTGCACCAGAGAAAATCGGAGTGGGGATTTAGTTCCTGGTATTACATCATCTACAACGTCACATAAGTTCCTGTTATCACATCTACAACCTATCTTCACATCTGTTATCACATCTACAACATATCTTCATCGTACCCTACCATGCGTATCACATCTACAACGTATCTACAACGCATCTTCACATCTGTTATCACATCTACAACATATCTTCATCGTACCCTACCATGCGTATCACATCTACAACGTATCTACAACGTATCCTTCACATCTGTTATCACATCTACAACGTATCTACAACGTATCCTACTATACGTATCACATCTACAACGTATCTACAACGTATCCTACGTATCACATTTACAACGTATCCTGTTATCACATCTATAACGTATCTTCACAACAAGTAAGCAACAGTAATGAACAGGGTGATGATTGGTTAGTTGCCTGACAGGAAGATGTGTATCTTGATCTATACACTAGGTGTGCGTGTGTGCGTCAGTCTTATTGATAGGTAGTCTGATCAGAGCCTGATACAAGGCTAAGACATTTATCTTGCAACATGTCTCTTTGTCCTCTCTATGCTATTGTGAGAAACCTGTTTGCCTGGCTAGGTCTGCTTGCAGGGACATTATGTTTCATACTCCTTGCTGCACTCTTTCACTGATGTACTCCAAGTGCGCGCAACAGCTGTGTTTGAAATTTCAAATCAAATTTCCTTTCCTACACCTGACCTGCACCTTGTTGCATAGTCCGTAGTCCTGTTTTGCAGAATGGCTCCGACCTGTTTTTCCTCACCAACTGCAAAGTTGCACACATGCACGCCCACAGCAGCCCACCTCCTCCAGAGCCCCCAGACAAAGAGCTCCCACAGCCTCGACAGCAGTGCCTGATCCCAATAGGAAAGCCCCGGTGCACAGTGTTTCTGGTGCTGGTGCTGGAGCTGGTGCTGGTGCTGGTGCTGGTGCTGGTGCTGGCGCTGGCGCTGGCGCTGGTGTTGGTGCTGGTGCTCCTACCACGAGGGCTGGTGCTGGGGAAATTGCTGGCGCTCCCGCTCCTCAAGCACCAGCCGCCTCTACGGCAGAGGCTGCCGGCTTTGCTCTCTCGCCCCTTGTGGCAGGTCACAGCAGACCCCATTCGCAGCCTTCCCTGGCCCACACTCCCACAAGACCTCCAGCAGACGCTACTACTCCTGATGTGGCTCAGGCTGTTACACCTCAAGTGCCGGAACCAGCAGTCCAGCAAGGGGCAGCGCCGCTCCTGCCTCCTGGGGGGGTGCCACAAATTCAGCAACCAGGCTTGCAGGCAGGAGCGAGCCAGCAGCAGCAGCAGCAGCAGCAGCAGATCAGGGCATCCGTCCTTGAGACTGAACCAGCCGCTGTGCCGCAGTGGCCCAAAAAAACGAAAAGAAGCCGCTACTTAGGTGTGTAGGATAGAAATAATCGTTTGTATTTAGGTGTGTAGGATACAATTAGCCGCCCTTTACATGCACCATTTATTTGACTGATCTTGCACACGCAAATGGCACAACTAACCTCATTTAATGCTTGCTTAGAAAGACGACAGGCATACGAGGCACAAGACTTAAGCACAGGAAACAATTTGCCCATGACAAAAGCATATACATCGCACATGTGATACATCCACATCCAAAGGGTTACGTATGCAACCGTAAAATGCTCATCTGATCTCAAATCCGTGTGTTCCAGCGAAACCAAACTATCAAGCAATAAAAGATTTGCTCTCACTTTACAGGGGGCGGAGTAGGTGGTCCGTACACGCCAGCAGCTACCGCGACCACTACGCCAACAATGGGGAGCAGTGCTCAGGTATGCGTGGCTGGAGTTTAGAGAAGAAAAACACTATACAGGCATCAAAAAGCTTTTCCCGCACTGATCATTGAAGCTTACATGTACAAGCCGTTTTTGTGAGTTTTGGCACGGCATGTTGAGGTCAGTGTTTTAGCACAGCCCATCTTATCAAGGAATAGCAGGTTTAGCACAACCCATCCTGTCAAGGAATAGCAGGTTTAGCACAACCCATCCTGTCAAGGAATAGCAGGTTTAGCACAACCCATCCTGTCAAGGAATAGCAATTTTAGCACAACCCATCCTGTCAAGGAATAGCAGGTTTAGCACAACCCATCCTGTCAAGGAATAGCAGGTTTAGCACAACCCATCCTGTCAAGGAATAGCAGGTTTAGCACAACCCATCCTGTCAAGGAATAGCAGGTTTAGCACAACCCATCTTGTCAAGGAATAGCAGTAGATCTCACTGAAGGTGATGAACAAGGAGAGCAAATGCGCAGTCAGTGATATTTATCTCACAAAAGTAGAAGCAAATCTGTACCGCTACGTTATTAAATAATAAAAAATAAAGGGGGAAATGGTGCAGTCTAGAGTGTGGGAAGCCATGGCCGACTCTAGCTTGAAAAAGCCTCTAAGTCAGGAGACCAGTGTCAACAAAATTTGTTTTGGTGCAACGCACAAACACCCTCTTACATCGCCTGCTTTTGTTTGCAGCTGCCTCAGCAGCAAGGTGCGGACCTGCAAGCGCGCTTTGAAGAAGAAGTGCAGATGGAAAGAGGTTTGGCAGGTAAGTGTCATCGCATTGCGAGAAACTGAACTGTGGCAGGCGTGCTGGATTTTTTGATGGTTTAAGAAGCAGGTAAGTGTCATCGCATTGCGAGAAACTGAACTGTTGGAGGTGTGCTAAAATTTTCAATATTGTTAGAGAGAGTGCAACAGCAATCTTCTTTACGTTTGCTGGAGCTGGTCGGCTACCGCCTTTTCTTATGCAACAGCAATTATAATTTATAATTGATAAGGGCCCTATTTATATGTCTCGTAATTGCAAAAACAACAGACCTGCTACAGCCTGGAGGATCTCCAGGGTTTCCAAGAGACGCAAGTTGAATGTGAACTGGTTATAATAGTCGCAACCCACATCTGCACAAGCATAGCCTTGAATTTTAATGAAGGTGCAGGGCCTCGACATACAAGTACGAAATATTTAGCCAGCTTGTAGCGTTGCAGTTTAACTGCGCGGCGTAAAGTATTGAGAGCGCTTTAGCACTTCCAGCTACCTTTCATTACATTGTCGCTCATACCTGCAGACTCCCCGAGCCTTAAACTTTGTCGCAACCATATATACCTATATCGGAGCGCCTGCACAGATTGCACACAAATTTGCATTGTGATTTTGCTACTCCTTTGTTGTGGCATACATTGCAATTTGGTTACTGCTGTGTCCACCAATAACCTGGCTCCTATGCTTCTGTGGCCCACATTTGCAGGTCAGTAATGGGGGGCTAACTGGTGCAGAACCTACATGAGCTCCTTTAACCATTCAAACTCTACAGAAACTCTAACAGATGTATCCAAAATCTACAGATACTCTAACAGTCACCACCATTTATATTTTGACAGCCTTGGTGCAGTCAGCAAGCCTCAGTGTTGCCAGCCGTAATTGATGTTACTCAGCAATTCTTTATGTGCAATTTGCACATGTACGCACAGTCCATCCTGGCTGAAAATAAACTTTGTGACCCACATGACAGGCAGCCTTGGCTGAAAATACACTTTGTGACAAGCATGACCCTGGCTGAAAATAAACTTTGTGACCCACATGACAGGCAGCCCTGGTCACAGTGGCGCTTCACTCAACGACGCAGCCATGGTGCAGGAGCAGGATTGGAGGCGGCATGGGCCTGCGCGTGCTCGTGCGCCCACCGTGCCTGCTGAAGAGGACGAGGGGCCTGCAGGTGCAGGTGTGTTGTTAAATGGTATGTATTGCTGTGTGACTTGTTTTCTAGTGCATCTGTTTTACATTGTATGGGTTGCAAGTGCCAGGTGCAGCTATCGTGCACATACGACGAGACTGCAGGTCTTCATTGGGATGTGTGCTCCTGTGTGATGACCTGAGAAGTGGTGTACGTTTTGTGTGCTTGAGACTTTCGTTCCTCCTACTAAAACACCCTTTGTTCCTCCTACTGAAAGATCAGCAGCACAGTGGGACATAAAGTGGTGCTTTATGTGTGCCTGTTTTTTGTTCACATTCTGTTTTGCTATCATCCTGGTACTGGCACAAAACCTGGTGCTTGACCTTGTGTTGTGTTTGATTTCTATGGTAACATTTCTAGTTAATATTTCTAGTAACTGTCTCGGTCTAGCAACGTTTCCACTCCTGTGTCAAACGTCCTGTAATTTAAGCATTTTTATCCTAAGGCGTCGCTGCTTTATCCTGATCTCTACTCCGTTCAATTATATCTGAATTTGACGGTTGACTGCGTATTAGGGCACACACATGATGATTTGCTTGTAAACTTCAGGCCCAGATGAGCCTCCAGAGAACGTGGGTCCCAACACACACCACTCAGCAGTATGGCACCCCACGCATGGGCCGCTGGCAGAAATGCAGCAGGATGACGTGGCAAGGGGGATGGGACCCGCAGAGGACAAGGACGACGCAGGAGAGGGTGAGTGGTGCATTTAGATGCTAAAGCTATAAAACAAGAAAACTCCAATCTGTTTCAGTTAGACGAGGAGATCTCAGTCGGTTCACGTTAGACAAATAAGTATCCATTCTGTTTGCCCAGGTTTGGAAAAGGGATTATTATGGGGAGTGGCTTTTTGCTATTCTTTCTTCCTTTTTCTTTAATTTCGGAAGGGCTGGTCATGGGCATGCTTTTTTGTGCTCATTCCTTTGTGTGACTCCACCTCTGAAAGCTACTATTATGACTCTTTTGTTAGCCATCCCCATTTTGGGGGTAGATTCTGATTGGCTACTGTTAGATGAGGAACTTTATGAACCAACCTGATATTTTTGGTGTTGCCTCTTTTGTAGCTAAGTGCCTAGCCCTGTTCCCTTGATTTTTCTAGCGTTTTTTTGGTTTCGTTACAGGCTTTTTTCCAAGCTTCCGCTCAGATGCCCACCAGAGGCGTATTTAGCGATGTAACCTTACCTTACCTTACCTTACCTTACTGTTAGATGAGACCATGACCCTCGTCCACCGTATTGCTGAAGATTGAAATTTGTACAGACGTACACATCAGATCAAACCACATTTTAAACCAAACATCATACTCAGACCGTTAGCTAGTTAGGAAAGGCTAGGTAGGCAGGTAAGAAAAAAAACGCTTTGACACCAAATGCTGAATCTCGTAAACTTTCTGCACTAGGATAAGCCAGTGTAACAAGTGTTTTATTGGCAATTAAAAACTGCATACAGATAGCCCCCTGCTGATTACATAATTCTTACAACAGCAAAGTAAAACATACGTTTATAGATCACACGGAAGTTGCACACACTTTGGGCTAGAAACCGCATCATCCTTGCCACTCAACATGTTCACAGGCGCTGGCGCGGCCCTCCCTCCCCTACAAGGAGAAGTACCTGCCAGTGCCCCCTTCCTCCACGACAAAAGAGCAGCTATTCCTGCTCAGCCGCAAGGAAACAGTCACTCTTCATCCTCATGCTCAGGTACTAAAATTTCCTCTGCAGTCAAGATCAAAATATGTCTGGCAAACCTTGGGGTTTGGCCAACCCTGATTAATTCATAATCTACTTGTTGGTAGCACAGACATTCAAAATGTGACGACATACTGACAAGGAGGGGCTAAAGGGGGGCTTTCTAGTGTTTGGCTGCAAGAATTCAAACCCTTAGTTTTTGGGAAGAGGAAGGCAACCACTCCTCACTTAAAACTTTTGTTAAAATAGGAGTGGCTTCTGCTCAAAAGGCACTAAGTCCTATATAATTTCACCACCATTAGGACCAGTAGATACATGCCAGAAAAAAGATTGGTACATGGCCCTTGAGTAATGCCTGTGTGACACTGTGCTGTAACTAGGCAAAAGCTGTGCAGTGCAGCTTCCTCCCTGCTCGAGAAATTTGCAATTTGTAACAAAATGGAAAAGACACGCAACAGTTTTGGCGCACCAATCATTGCTATGGCTTAGTTTGCTTTTATCCTGGCTGGCTCCTAGCTTCTCTTGCCTTCATATCAGGTTGCTCTTTTGATAGCGAGGGTATGCAGGCCTCAGTTTTCTCAGTCGACTCTTTTGCTCTGCCGCTGTAATCTTCATCTTGCAGCTTCCTGTGGTTTCTTTGGGTCACATGTTATCCGTCTGAACCTTATTTGCCCTTAGGCAGGCTGCCTCAGGTCTCCTTTTTTCGTCCAAATGGCCCCTCTTGCTCTGCTTTTCTCTCTTGTTACTTTCCTTTTTTCCAGCGTAGTAGGGAGTTTGCTTTCTCCCTTTGATTTATGTAATACCCTCAATATTGAAAAAGATGATACAATTGCCACCCATGTTCTTTCCAGGGCGAGGCACTGGTGGTGAAGCGCAGCAAGGGGATTCATCCGACGGTGCAGGGGGGGAGGGGCGCAGGAAGAAGAGGCACGGCACTGCAAAGCGCTCGTCGCTTGAGTAACGGAAGGATTTCCATTATTATTCCAGCTTGCAGGGTTGATTGGATTTTATCTGAGGCAAAGCCATCATATTTGCCCACTTGTCGCAGCGATTGAGCGTAGTAGGCAATGCTTGTTTGGTATGGAATGAATGTCTTCCCATCATCACCTTTTCATCTGTCAACAATTAATCACCACCTTTTCATCTGTCAACAATTACTCATCACCTTTTCATCTGTCAACAGCTGTATATAGTCGCGATTCCTTTGTTTATTACTCTGTTGCAATCAGTCAAGCCGAACTAGATTCCAGTACTTTTTTTGCATTAACATTGGACCAGAATGTCAAAATGTTTTGCGGTAAGAGTGCAGCAACGGTGAACCTGTAAGGATTGTCACAGGATTGTCACAGGCTAATTAAACAATTTAATCACTGCATACTTGACAGCAAGTTTAATCACTGCATACTTGACAGCAAGTAATGCACAGCAGTCCTTAGAGCTACTTAAAAAATAGATCAGGTGATTTGAAAAAAAGCCAGTACAAAACTTGTAGAGTGCTCTTTAGCGTACACCTTCAAGCAATACACCGGTCCAATTTGTTTTTGGCTGGGCTTTTAAGTAATCCCTTCCATCATGCTGGCTCAAACGATCTTTTAGCCGATAACTGCTCCCCCTAATCAGACCCCAGGCCTCGCCTCCTCCAGTCTCTTCAGCAGTACACCACGTTGCTGCTCGATGCTTCCTAACAGCTCAGACTCATCACACAGCATTAACCCATCACAGCACCGCTTGACTTGTGCCATCCGCAATGCAGCCTTGCCATACACCTGTCCAGCTGGGTGGCGAAGGTAGTCACGGTCACGCTGCGTGACTGCAAGCACAAAGCCACGGGGACAGCTGGGGTGTGGCACTTGCAGCGCATGGTACCCATGCACCATTGCTGCTTGCACTTCGTAATGACCCTGCAGGGCTGCTGCTACCTTTCTGGTTATGCTGCTGCTGTCTTTACTGATACTTTTCATCCTTTCTGCTTGACGCTCCTCTGCAGCTTGCAGCAGCTTGCTGTCGCTCAACCCATCCCCAGGCAATCCTACGTGCTGAGCCTCCCAGTGGGCACTGGCCAGCTTGCCCAGATCGTTCCCCACTGTGAATTTAGCTGCTCCCCTGCTGCTTGCCTCCTTGAACACCTGCTCTGCTAGGCTGCGCATGCTAGCTGTGTTCCTTCCTGTGGCTGTGAGCATTGCCCAAGCAAAAAGGGTATTTGATATCTCCTGCTCAGTCCACTGCTGCAGGTCTTGCTGACTGCCCCATGCTGCTAGTGCATCTACACTGCTGTTAAAGTGGCCAGACAGCGCACAGCTGAACATGGCATTGCTGAAGTGCTGCCCTGGCTGATTATCACTGCTGATCATCAGGTGCAGCCTGCTCACCAGCAGACTGTACACTGCTGCATCGTACCAGCGCAGTGAACCAAGGGCTTGGAGGGCGTTGGACATATTTTGTGACTTTGCGCTGCTGCTGCTCTGTGCGATGGCAGCTGCCAGTGCCTCGACAGCACCAGCATTGTACCAGTCAAACTGCCCCAGTGCCCACAGGGTGTTGGCCAGTGCTTGTGGCGTAGCTGTGCTGACGCGCTGCTCCATGGCAGTGACCAGCTTAGTGAGGGTGCTGTCATCACGGTGCCAGCCAAGGGTGGCCAGTGCCCACAGGGTGTTGGACAGTGCTTGTGGCGTAGCTGTGCTGATGCGCTGCTCCATGGCAGTGACCAGCTTGGTGAGGGTGCTGTCATCACGGTGCCAGCCAAGGGTGGCCAGTGCCCACAGGGTGTTGGACAGTGCTTGTGGCGTAGCTGTGCTGATGCGCTGCACCATGGCAGTGACCAGCTTGGTGAGGGTGCTGTCATCACGGTGCCAGCCAAGGGTGGACAGTGCCCACAGGGTGTTGGACAGTGCTTGTGGCGTAGCTGTGCTGATGCGCTGCACCATGGCAGTGACCAGCTTGGTGAGGGTGCTGTCATCACGGTGCCAGCCAAGGGTGGCCAGTGCCCACAGGGTGTTGGACAGCTCTTGTGGCTTAGCCATGCTACAAAGCTGCTCCACAGCTGCTGCTCCTGCTGCTACGATGGCACTGACATTGCTGCTGTTTCCCAGATCTACACCATTCTCTTGCAGCGTTGCGAGGGCCCAGAGCAGGTTAGACCAATTCTGTAACCAAAGCAGGTTGAACATTATTGTAAGCTTTGCAGGCATCCGGAAGCTGCCAACGAGACTCCCCATAAATCTAAAAGTGAGCATCTACGCTCAGACAGAACCGCCGTGCAACGTGCATCAAAAAGATATAGGCCAAAACTAGACAGTTCCACCAGGAAAAATACAGAATGGAAGATTAAAAAAACACACTGAGAACCTTCATATTACACAATTGAACTAAAATAAAAATGTGCTTTATAGCTGGGTGGAAAATAGTGTTCTAGCATTTGGATGTGCATAGCAGCTGGAAAAGCACATCTTCAAGTCAGGAAAAGTCAGCACTGCAAGCAAAGCGAATAGTCTCGACTTACCTGGGGCTTGGCGTCCCTCATCACCCAGTCCAAACTGTGTGCAATCTCTGCAACGTAGCAGTTCAAGCTGCCTGGGTATTCAGCATATGCATACGCTAGCAGTGGGTTGGCCACGTTCTGGGGCACACACGGGCGCCTCTGCTGCAGCATCTCTGGCATCTGACGAGCAGCCACGTCAAACACCTGCCGCACAGCCTGGCTGTCGCTGCACATAATGCCTGATTTGCTGATGCTATAGACCAGC
>Ga0307948_1003619_pt1 | contig 11410 bp, 10 predicted proteins | sample OrgLakmetagen280_FD_201824 | JGI IMG/M metagenome (GOLD analysis project Ga0307948, IMG submission 201824) | Saline water microbial communities from Organic Lake, Antarctica - #280 | ecosystem: Environmental > Aquatic > Non-marine Saline and Alkaline > Saline | place: Antarctica: Organic Lake...
ACCGTGGGAGTGATGCAAACATTGTGTGTGCACCGTGGGAGTGATGCAAACATTGTTTGTGCACCGTGGGAGTGATGCAAACATTGTGTGTGCATTGTGTGAGTAATGCGAACATTGTGTGTGCACCGTGTTAGTGATGCGAACATTGTGTGTGCACCGTGGGAGTGATGCAAACATTGTGTGTGCACCGTGGGAGTGATGCAAACATTGTGTGTGCACCGTGGGAGTAATGCAAACATTAATTTTCACAAGGGCTGCCCTTTGGGACAAACCCAGGGTCGTGCATTCTGCGTGCATTGCGGCGGTCATGTGTAGGGTTGGCCAGAACCATATCTTACGGTGTATATACGGTATTTCTAGCAGGAAAATCACCAAATATACGGTGTATATATACGGTTCTGGCCAACCCTAGTCATGTGTGGTATTCGTAATCTGCCACCCCATGCCTCATACCTAGGGTTGGCCAAAACCGTATATATACACCGTATATGACCGTATATTTGGTGATTTCCCTGCCAGAAACATTGTATATACACCGTGTATATATGGTCCTGGCCAACCCTACACATACCACTCACAATTCAGATCTGCCTGGTTCAAACATTGATTTGACGATATCATCATCGCTGCATGGCATACGAGGTACGCATACTGGGTGCCAAATTGCATACAGGGCTGCCATGTCAGACCTCTCCAGAGAAGGTCTGAAGCGGCAGCCCTGTATGCAATTTGGCACCCAGTATGCTTCCCTGTATGCAACGCAGCAATGACAATATCGTCAAATCAATGTTTGAACCAGGCAAATCTGACTCGTGAGTGGTATGTGGCATGGGGTGGCGGATTTAGCATAACACTCAAAGGAACAGCATTCAGATCAATTCAAAAGCACGTCCCCTGTGTGCACCGTCGAATTGATGTGGCCAATAATTTCAATCAGGGCTGCCAGGGAACATTGATTACAATTAGAGCTGTCAAGTCTGACCACCCAGCAGCATGTTCCCTGTATACAACATGGCAGTGATGTAAGCGCCAAGTAAAATCAGGGATGCGATTTCGAACCAATCCTGGGCCATGATTGCTGCCTGCACATAAGCAGCACTGTGTGAGCCCGGTGGAAGCGTTGCGTAAACTGCAGAGTACTCTGCAGCCTGCTGCAGAAGTACTCACGTTCTTGGAGGCAAGTGCAACCGAATGTCAGTCAGAACTGTCTCGCCACAGCTTGCGCTGTGGGAACCATCCTTTTTACACCTAATATTTAGTCAGCGTTTAGGTTAAATTTCTGATGATGGGAAGCATTGCGCAAACTGCGCTGTACTTGGTTATGATACACATGAGGGGCATGAGCATTTGGGTTGAGGACTGATGGGGATGGCAGTTTTACCATTTCAGGAACACATTTCCTGTTTACACTGTGGCTCCTTTTCCTTATTAAATGCGGGGAGTGGTTTTTCACTGCCTGCATTTTTTCTCTATTTCTTCTTTTTCTTGTGTGGACCAGTTTAATGATGAAGTAGCATCATCCCGATCAACTGCTGAGTTAAGCCCATGTGTGTGTGTTGTGTGTGTGTGGTGTGTGTGTGTGTGTGTGTGTGTGTGTGTGTGTGTGTGTGTGTGTGTGGCTAGTTAAGGCAGGCAGCAGTAGATGGCAGTCTTGACCATCCTAGATGCTCGTTTCTCGTGTGCACCAGGGAAATGATGAAGTAGCATTAACCTGGTCATGTGCTAAATTGATCCAATGTGTAATTAAGGAAGGCGGCTGCAGTAAATGGAACTATTGACCAGTCCAGATGCATGTTTTGTGCTCACATGGGTAAAGATCTATCAGTGATTAGTACACACTAACCCGATGGATATATGAAAAGGTTTTGAGCAAAATCATGATCAAAGTTTTTTATTGTAGTTGCTGCACCTTATAACCCTTAACCCCCAAAACAGGGACTGCAGCACTGAGTCAGTGCCACTCAGTACCACTGACCCTTTACCTGTAAGTGTGTTGCCGAAAAGGCTGAGGGATTGGAGAGAGGTCATGGCGGAGCCCCAAGAAATGGGCAGGCTGCCGTGGAGATCATTGTTGTGGAGTAACCTGTGTGTAATTGATTGCGGGCGAGCTCACGCGTTTCGTGGAGATCATTGTTGTAGAGTAACCTGTGTTTAAATGTGTGCAGGCACACTCACGTGTTTGTGTGTATGTGACTTTGTGCATTTTTGCGGGTGCGCTCACGCGCTTGTATGTATGAATGTATATGAATGTGTGAGTGAGTGAGTGAGTGAGTGAGTGAGTGAGTGAGTGAGTGAGTGAGTGAGTGAGTGAGTGAGTGAGTGAGTGAGTGAGAGAGCGAGCGTGTGTGTTGATTCACCATGTAAGTGTGAATGTGCATGCGCATTAAATTATGTGTCCAACTAATTATTTGTAAGGCGTCGGTTAAAAACGTAGGACAAAAGCCACGCTGTCTAAAAATAGAGTGGGATGGGAATCTGCACAGCCGTGCTTCGGAGTGATCCAGCACAGCTCACACAGACAAGAGGTGGCTGTGTAATCAATGTTTCCACTCTTTTGCGACACGACAAACAAATGCAGCACACACACACGCACGCACACGCACGCATACACACGCGCACACACACACACACACACTGATTGATTGTACGTTTGAGTGTATGATCACAGCTGACAGATAGCACCATTTTGCCACAAGACAAACAACTGTGGCATCATTTTGCCACACGACAAACAACTGTGGCATCATTTTGCCACACGACAAACAACTGTGGCCTACACTGAAGGAAAAGCATTGCACGCTTGCATGGTCGAATGACAGCTGACATATTACGGTGATGGAAAATGCATTGCCTGGAAAGCTTTCATAACACGGGTTGGCTCAAACGCGTTCCATTGTGCCATTTATCACACAAGTGTTTGCATAACACAAATCCTTGCACGATCTCGCTGCAAATCAATACATGTACACAGCAAACATGTTTAAAGGGCAATGCTGACTTAAGGATGCGGCATATGAATTCCGATTGATGAAGCATATTGTTTTTGATGATGGCATATACTTGGGTCCAGGGGAGATAGCAAACTTCCTACTACGAGGTTGAAACGACACTGAAAATTGATAAATAAAAGGGAAGCAAGAGAGGCAGGTTGGAAGCGATAACATTAAGTAGGGGGGACAACCAAGGTGACGAGAAGAAAGGCAAAACGCGTACGAGAAGGTCAAGCATATTCCGATTATATCAGTTTGACACTTGACTGATCTTCATGTTTACGCGCTTAATCTTCCCTGAATTGTTTCGGAGGGCAGGAATCAAATGAACGAACAAAAAAATAAAAGAACAACCAGAAGACAACCAGCAGGAGCAACTTACAAGTGCGTCAGCTTTTTAAACGCTGTCCAATCAGATGGCAGCCTCCCACGCAGTTTGTTGCCTGCACACACAAAAAACGCGGATCTGGTATTTCATCGTAGGTCAAGTCGACAGCGTCCAACATATGGGCACCATGTGTAGATGAGCACATACATCTGTAGAACGAACAAATCAAGCTGTCTTGCAGATGTATATGCGGTTGTACCATTTTTATATAATATAGTTTGTATTTGCGGTTGTACCATCTGCTTAAAGGTAATGGAAAGAAGACGAAGAACTACGCTGACAGTGAAAACCACTCCCCACATGAAATAAGGAAACAAAAGCCAATTTGGTACCGAGTACCATAGAACTCCTTTACCAGCAGACAAAAAAGGCCCAGTCAGAGAGGTCCGACAGAGCACCAGAGATGGTATTAGTGATGATTACCGCAGCACTCAGCAATGCTTTATGGATTTTGGGTCCTATCAGCAGTCCCAACCTACTCCTGTCATATGTTTCCTGACTACAACTTCCGAGTGAGTGCTGTCCCAGCACCTTCATTTCGCCAAAGTGACATCAGGAAGTGTAGAAGTAAAACAGGCCATCCACAGAACATCTCACACGCGATCAGTGGCACAAACCAATCATGATTCATTTCGCAAAAGTAACATCAGGAAGTGTAGAAGTAAAACAGGCCATCAACAGAACAGCTCACACGCGATCAGTGGCAGAAACCAATCATGAATCATGTAAAGTTTCTGGTAAACCCCATTAATATTTCAAGGTCACAGTTGTTTAATGGAATCAAATCGATTCGGCTACCCTTCTGATGCAGTGTCACCCTTCTAGGCACTCTTTTTAAGTAGAGACGTCTATTGTTGTCATCCCGTGCCGCATCAAACAAATCTGACAAATCTGCCTGCGTAGTTTAATTTTCTTTCTGACAAATCGTTACAGGGTCCCCCCTCTAGGGACATTTCTCCAGGTACGTCTATCATTGCCAGACGATGCAGCATCACACAGATCTAACCAACTTTTCTGATGCAGGGTCACCCCTTTAGCACATTACTCCCTACCAGATAGGTCCATCTTTTTCAGCCGATGCGGCATCACACTGATCCGACCAAATGCTACATCTGATGCAGGGTCACCCCTTTAGCACATTACTCCCTACCAGATAGGTCCATCTTTTTTAGCCAATGCGGCATCACACAGATCCCACCAAATACTACATCTAATGCAGGGTCACCACTTTAGCACATTACTCCCTACCAGATAGGTCCATCTTTTTTAGCCGATGCGGCATCACACAGATCCCACCAAATACTACATCTAATGCAGGGTCACCACTTTAGCACATTACTCCCTACCAGATAGGTCCATATTTTTCAGCCGATGCGGCATCACACAGATCCCACCAAATACTACATCTAATGCAGGGTCACCCCTTTAGCACATTACTCCCTACCAAATAGGTCCATCTTTTTCAGCCGATGCGGCATCACACAGGTCCGACCAAATACTACATCTAATGCGGGGTCACCCTCAGCACATTCCGCCCTACCAGATGGGTCCATCTTTTCAGCCGACAAGGCTCACACAGATCCGACCAAATTTTCCTGATACCAAGGGCACATTCTCAGCACACTCCGCCCTACCAGATAGGTCCATCTTTGTTAGCCCTTGGCCCAAGCTCCCTAGAGCAATGTGCCCACGGCCTCCGCTGCTTTTCTTGTCGTCAGATCTAGCCTTCTTTTTCTCTTTGCCTCGGTGTGTGGTCTGAGGTGCTGCCTCCATCGAACCCCAGGCTGCAGGTATGCTCCCCTCCAGTTGGTTGCCACTAAGGTCCAGGGACTCGAGGACATGCAGGCTCTCAGACCACAAAGGAGGCAGCATGCCTGCTTGTTGTGAGGCAAGGTAGGGGAGATAACGAGATTGTAAGTAAAGTGAGAACACAGCAAGAAAAAGAAAAAGCTACGCAGGCAGTGAAAAATCACTCCCTACATAAATCAAGAAAAAAGGAGCCACTTGGGTACCGGATACTGCAAACCTCCTCCCCCAGAAGAAAAAGATCAAGCATGATTGGGAGGCTTTTAAGTACGTAAGGAAATGCTGGGATGATCCATTATGAATTGGGGTACTTTATGTGCTCACCTTGCTTTTGACAGCTCGAGCTTCATCAGAAACAGCAATGGAAGTGCAGCTGGTACGCTGTCATGCGTGTCATTTCTACTGGCCAGACCGACAAATCAATCAGAGAGACAAGACAGGTGCCTGGGAAAGCACCCGTTTCACAAAACACACATTTGGCTGGCTGATCAGAAATTTCAAGCACCTGCACACATACCTGACAGCCGGTTGTTGCTGAGGTCAAATCTCTTGAGGCGACCAAAGGGAGCTTTCTGAGGCAGATTCCCGTGCAGTTCCATAGATCTCAGATCCAGATGCGTGATCTCGCCAGCCTGGAATGCACACGCGCAGCTGGAGCGTTAGTTTTTAAATTGCAGCGTCTAGAAGCAGGTAGGCATCTATTAAGAAGAAATCAGCTTGTGTATGTGCGTGTGTGTGTTTGTGTGTATTTAAAAGAAGTCGTGCATTCAATGAATGCATCAGACACACACACACACACACACACACACACACACACACACACACACACACACACACACACAACACACACAAACACACACACGCACACGCACACACACACAAACGCACATGCACATACACACACACCAGCAACAAAACATACGCCATTCAGAAGCCAGCTACTTGGCACACCAATGCCACCTCACCTCATCGCAGCTCACCCCTTCCCACGCAGGGAAGCCACAAGGATCACTCCCCCATACCCAGCTCCTCAGGACTGTGGCGCACAACCCCTCAGCTCCTCCCGCCTGTTCGCACTTTTCCTTACTGCCCAAGCTCGTCAGCGATGCCTTCAAGTCCAGCAGGCTTGAAGCTGGAAATGTTGGATGCAGGGAACAGGTGGGGCTCTGTTAGATGGGCGCAGCACAGTCACGCAATTCCCGCATGCTGCACCATTTACATTACGGCATGCAGTGTATGCACACACACACACACACATGGCTGGCAATCTGTCACACCCACGCTTCTCCATTGTTGTCATCGATTTCTGCTATGATATTTGGAGAGCTGTGGGTCTTGTAAGTACGGGCTGTTGTTGAGATTTGTTTGAATGCGTGAGCTTTTTTGCTACGTACAGGCAAATGTCATGATACGTATTAGTCAGCTGAATCTTTGACTGCTGGCCTTAATCAGGTCTCAAATGATCAGGCTCGTGAACTTCGAGTATCTGCACTGAGCCATCCTGCATCAGCTGACCAGAGATCTATGACCGCTGGTTGTTATTGCTTTTGTGATGTCAGGAAAATATACATCACTTTGGCACAGACAAATATTCGCCATGTTGTTTGCATACCTTCTCAGGATATTATAGTATTTGGGCCTTGGTCATGAGATAGCCGTGCCAGGAGCAGATTGCAGGCTCTTACTGACACTCTCCTAGTTCTATTGACTTCTCACAGGCTTGTTTTCTGCTGTATGGAATGTGTGTGTGCAGCATCAGAAAGAAAGGTTGCTTATTACTGGTTTTCCTTTTTGTCAAGGAGTTGCTTGCTCTGTGAATTGGAAAGATGCAGTTTTTAAGCATCAGCAAAAGGTGGCTGCTTTCCTGTTTTGTTCAGGAGTTGCTCTGCGTATTGGAAAATGCAGTTTTCAAGGAAGTGCAGTCTTTGATACAGCTACCCTCTTTCTCTTACCTCGCCTTTCAAAAAAAGGACAGGTTACAAAACCGTTCCTTCGATTGGGGACCACCTGGAAGAACCAAGGTTAATGCAGACCATACTCCCCACATAAAATAAGGAAATTAGGGCGTTTACGTTTTTTCACCTGCAACAGCCCAAGGGCATTCGCCCAGGCTGTCTGCCTCAACCGGGTGGTTGTCAGAGCCTTGTCCGTCATCCGTTGTGACAGAGACTTTGTGTGCCTGTGTAGATGAAAAGTAGGTGGGAATTGGCTTGTAAGGAAGACTGTCTTTAATATTAAACGGTTAAAGAAAAGGCTGGAGTTTTTCTGCTTAAGCAGCATGGTGCCGGAACTGTTTAACGTTCCTGGCTTGCATAAAAGCCACAACCCACAATAAGCGTTTCAATGACCTTCATTTTTTCCTTAGGTCTCCCCCCTTGCCTTCTTTTTTCGTCCAACCCGCCCCTCTTGCTGCCTTTCTTTCTGTTGCTTTCATTTTTTCCTTCAGCGCAGTAGGAGTTTGCTACCTCCCCTGATCTATGTAATACCCTCAATATCAAAATCAATAACAAATTGGTACCATTGGTGTGGCAGAGATCCCAAACTAAAGCAACATACAAGTCACACTCTCACACAGGACATCAATACCGGATTGGTACCTTGAGCGTGGCAGGGATGTCTCCGCACATGGATGGGTTCCCTTGGATGTGTAGGGTCTCCAGTAGTTTGCACGCTGCCCAGGACCCAGGCACCGTGCCTTGCAGGTTGTTGTGAGCTATCGATCTGAAAAGGCAAACAAGCGCATGCGTAATCGTCACTATTTGTGATAAATAAATTAAGAAAGGCGCATTTAAAATGGGTTAAATCGTGGCTGGGATACAGCACCTTCCATTTTTTGCTGTGTAAGCAATGCATGCAGTTTTTCAGCATGGTTTAATTTCTCACGCTCCTTCAGTTAAACAAAACTGCACGCACTTGAACAATCTGACAGGGGATATTTAAACAACGTAGCCAGCACGCACAAAGGTTGTCCTCAACGTAACTTTGAACTAGAAAATTCTGTTCTGGTTGAGACCATGGTGCTGCAAAACAGGGGCCGTGGTGCTGTAAGATAGGGGCCCTTGCTACATTCTACGAGACACATCAGTTGAAGCCGTTGTGACTCACACTATGGTCAGTGAGGCCAGAGAGCTGTAAGCCAGGGGTAAAGGACCTTGGAGGAGGTTGCTGGACACATCCAGCAAGCGTAAGCTTGCCAATGAACCCCAAGAGGCTGGTAGCAAGCCGGTCAGCCGATTGCCTCTCAGCTGTCTGCGTGCACAGATCACGGATGTTCATGAATTGTATAATGTTATTACGTGCTGCATCACTTTGGCGATCAACGTAATGGAGCCTAACTTTAAATATCATCGCCAGATCAGCAGTCTCAGGTTATCGCAAGTTGCACAATACAAAGCTCACTAAGGTATTAATCATAAGCAACACGTCCAACGTCAGCTCACTACGACATTGGTCATAAGCAACTCACTAAGGTATTAATCATAAGCAACACGTCCAACGTCAGCTCACTACGACATTGGTCATAAGCAAAATGTCCATCGTGTCATAATCAAAATGTCCATCATGTCATAAGCAATATGTCCATCATCTCACAGCTTCAGAAGGCTCTGCATGCTTCCCCAGGAGTTGGGCAGGGGGCCTTCTAAGTCATTGCCTGTAAACAAGTGAAGAATAACACACAAGGAGCGTCATACACAGTGCGCAAAGGCCAAGAGCAAGAGGCACATGCGGCTTGTTCTTCGTCAGTTCATGCTGCGAGGAGCGATCGCCGCTGCCTGCACACTTTTCTGTTTTGATTTTCTCAGCGACAAGAGTAATCATAATAATATACAGCAGGCCCGTCTTGACATACAGCCAGCCTGTCTTGCATGCACCCTGCACTGTTGGCCTTAATGGATAGCTTGGCATGCACACGCTTCTTGCAATTGCTAGAAATTTTCTGCAGGATGCATGAAATTGTTTTGCCGCCCCTCCACTCCACTGACTTTCCTGACAGTAATATTTATAGTTCTATGGCACTTTTACGTTAACCGGCTACCACAAAGTGGCAGTGTAGAGCATCATCACTGCACTTGATTGGTGTCTATCTTCATAGTAGCTTTTATGGCCACTTGTACCAAACTACCACTGCCACTGCCTCTTAAATCAAAGTGCATGCATTGCAACCAATGTCGGGAGTCCAGGAATGTTCAATAATAACTGCAACAGGAATCTTGAACTGTCCTGCTTGCAGTATCTCTCTCTCATATAATAGTCACGCTGGCTGCGCAATCTCGTTAGCAACAGATACCTTCCTTTCTGAATCCACTACCTGCCTTGTAGGTCAAGAAATTTGAGGCCTTTCAGCCCCAGGCCCCATGGAGATCCCGGGAGCGTGCCTGAGATCTGGTTGCCACCAAGCTGGAGCTCTCTTAAATTTACCAAAGACCCTGTGCAGAGCACAACAATGTTTGGTGGGAGTGCAGCGAGGACCTAAAAAGTACCTTGAAAATGTAAAGATAGTACGGATATACCCTTTGCTCACAGAGAGGGATATACAAACACCCAAACATATTAAACAGCACAAGCTCTTCTGATTTCCCCCTGCTTTGCCTACTAGCTTGGATGACCTTATTGCTCATCAACTGTGCATCACACACAAGCCACCCTGAGCTCGGACGCACCATATGAAGACGGCAACCGCCCTGTGATTGCGTTTCCTGCGGCTGATAAAGAAATAAGAGACGCTGAGAGGGCTGAGAGCTGAGGCGGCAGGGCACCTGTGAGCTGGTTGCCGTCCAGCATTAGCACCTCAAGCTGAGGGGCCCACGAGGACAGGGAGGGGGGAATGATGCCATGGAGGTGATTTCCAGAAAGATCCCTGAGTTTGAAGCAGTGGGTGGTGCATGCAAATAATTGAGCACGTGTGGGCCCCTCGCTAAGCGACCAGAATCTATGGATAGCAGTGTCACAGATAGCAACGGTTTACACAAATTAATGCAAAAGACTGCCATAGCGTAATGGAGATGTTACTCCTTGGTCAACAGCAAGTTGTAAAGACATCAACTGGGCCCTGTCCGCCCCCTCAGCTTTTCTGTGTGCACTATAAAGCTTACTTCTCATGCATGTCTAACCAAAAGCTGCCACTCACAAAATTTGTAGGAAAGGAAATGCTGGAAAGTCTCCGCTGCTGCTGAATGAAGATGCTGCTTCGGGCAGTGTGCCTTTGAAGCCCACGTTCCTCAGCTCAATTATAGCAACATTTCCATCATCATCACATTTGACGCCTGGCCAGGGTCTCGCGGCACAGGGCTCGCTGCCTGAAACCCAAAGCTGTGTAATCAGCTGCAACCCCAGGCTGCTGCTTTCAGAGCTGCCCCCCCCATTTCTCTCTCCCCCTCGTCCTGCTCCCTCAACAGTGCCCAGCAGAGCCTGTTTCAGGCTGAGCAGGGCCTGCTGTTGCGGGCTGTTCGTCGCGGCTTCCGCGTACAGTCCAAGTAAGGCACACGCCAGAAATGCTGAGTGCAAGTTGTTCATTTTCATCGCCTTGCGACCAATTCGCCGCGGCGAAGGGCAAGCCCTGCGGCGAAGGGCAAGCCCTAGTGTTCGACAAATATCAGGCCAATATTGCGATTTATTTACAAGAATGGGGAGAATATTTAATGGTTAAAAACTACTGCCGTTCATTGGGCTTCGTTCGAAGTGCGATTTGAGTGAGTCAGGCCCTTTTGGCCAGGTTGACGTTGAAACAACTCTATTATTATATTTACAGTTTCCCCCCCTCTCTTCTGCTCTGGATAAGCTTGCATTAACAGAACCTGCTGGCTGAACTCTCCCCTGATTTCCTTGCAACTGATCTGCTTTAGAAGAAACAACCATGAACTGATTGTTGCGTTGCAGTGCGCTCTCATCACTTCCTGAGTGCAGGTCGCGCTGAATGCGTTCATTCAGGGCTGACAGGCTCCCTCAAATGAATTTTGTGTCTGACGTTTGTTGGACACGGAAGCTTCACATTTATAGCATCAGTAGGTAGGTCCTACTTTGCAGCCTGACAAGGTAGTGTCTCCATTTTTTTGACATAGGCCAGGCTCACGCACCCCTTTGTTTAGGGGGTTATAAAGAAAAAAAATAAAAAAATAGAGCCACTGTACTCGTTGCAGTGGCTCTCTCAATTTTTGTCGGGTCTGGCGACCTGTGTTGGTTATGCATGGTTATCAGGAGACCAGCCTCGCCGTCTCCTCTTCACGTG
>Ga0307948_1003621_pt1 | contig 11408 bp, 9 predicted proteins | sample OrgLakmetagen280_FD_201824 | JGI IMG/M metagenome (GOLD analysis project Ga0307948, IMG submission 201824) | Saline water microbial communities from Organic Lake, Antarctica - #280 | ecosystem: Environmental > Aquatic > Non-marine Saline and Alkaline > Saline | place: Antarctica: Organic Lake...
AGAGAGAGAGAGAGAGAGAAAGAGAGAGAGAGTTAGTTAGAGAGAGAGAGAGAGAGAGAGAGAGAGAGAGAGTGTGAGAGAGAGAGAGTGAGAGAGAGAGAGAGAGTTGCCAATAGAATACCTTTGTTCAAGAGGGACTCGACCTGACCCAGAGTCAAGTAATTCACTACAAATGTTTACGTGCCGAGTCATTTACTTTATCAAGGAAGTAATCGACCAGACATAATGATCAACACAAAATGCTAATCCAGCTTTTGCACCTTATACCAGGGCAATTTAAAGTTGGGATAAGAGAGAAACAACCTAGACTCGGTTACTGCGTGTCAAAAAAACCCTACTGGAGGAGTTTTGCCGGCACTAGTCTACTAAAACTGCTCGTTCCCATTCGTCTTGCTGCACAAGCGCGATTGCTTTGCTACACTGGTCTTTTGACTCCTGATCCTCCTTAGTGATGGCAGCCACTCCAGACTCAAGCTGCAAGCACACAAAAAATTGAACAGCGCATCACGTGACAACAGGTCAATACGCAATACGCAAGAACAATTAGGGGATGATGTTCATTTTGACAAGCTCTCATTTTAAGCATGTGTTCACTCAAGACTAAAGGCACTTATTTGTGTTGATGCTCACGCGGTGCTCTGTGCAGACCAGGTTGCTGTGGCGTGCTGTTGTATCCCTCAGTATACAGGCAGACTGTCGGGTCAAATCACTTATCACAACAGTATAAGACTCAGCACATCAGCTAATGAAGAAGCTCCACCAGCTCATGGAACAAGACTAGCCAAAAAACCCTACTGAAAACCAATTAAGTGCTTGTCACACAATTTGTCATTGGCACCAATTGGACATGACAGGACTTCTAACGTGCTCCCGCTTCCTCTTCGTTTGAGCAGCTGTTGTTGAGGTACATATCGGTCCTCCCTATTTGTTGAGGTACATATTGGAGGACTTACACGCCATTGGTAAGCCAATGTGTTTGCTTGTGATGTACCTCGAACAGTTGTGAGAGTATCTTAGCTGTCCTAAGCAGTTGGAGGTGGTCCTAAATAATTCTCCCCACCCCAAGATGTCGTTGGGAAAAGTGAATTTCGTTTTATTTAGCAACTATTAGCTGCATCACAATTACTATCCGTGTGTTATTGTTCTTTAGAATTTAAGGCCTGTGGCAAGGCCCATTACGGATATTGTTCCTCCAATAATGCACTTCTTGTATGCCAATCCTGGTCCCCACTCACCAGGGGTCCCGTGCACGCGTAGCCAGGTGCAGGTTCACATGTAACCTGTAAACCCACTCACCTGTGCACGCGTAGCAAGGTGCGCTCAGCAAGCCCACTCACCTGTGCACGCATAGCCAGGTGCACTCAGCGAGCCCACTCACCTGTGCACGCGTAGCCAGGTGCAGGTTCACAAACCGACCAGCACTGCCTCTTGATAAATCTCTTCCTCCTTCGAGCATCAGCCGCCTTGATGGGTGAACGCCAGCGTAGTGTGCCCCTAAAAGGGAATGCTGGAACTGGAAAGTCTTGAAGCTGGGATGCTGCCTGGTGAATTCTAGCGTTGAGCAGGTCACGGACTGCACAATGAAATGAGGGGGGACAAGTGAATGAAAGAATGAAATGAGGGGGGACAAGTGAATGAAAGAGAGCAACATTACTCAGGCAGCAATAGCCACTCCGCACATTGAGGAAAGACAACGCTAGGGGCTCACTACGCCCCCACGAGGGGAAATTAGCCAAAATATGTCTCTGATTAAAGCGGTGCTTGTTGTTGGTTGAGCTTAATTCCCTGACATAAGAAGGTGAATGGAGAAAAATCAAAACAACTGGTAACGAGAACACACCCTGTACGTGTCTCTGACATACAAAAGGGAAAGATGAGACTCCGAACATGGTCTTAATAACACACCCTCTATGAGAAGAGACGTCTCCAACTTACAACAGGACAAATGTGGAAGCATCGCTAGCGACGCTGGAAATTTGCGAAGCCCATCACGCGCGCAACGTGTGTATGTATAATGTATATGCATGTGTGCATGTGAGTGTGTGTGCGCGTGCACGTGTGTGTGTATGTGCGTGTGTGCCTGTGTTTTGTGCGCGTGCATGTGTATGTGTGTGTGCGCCTGTGTGTATACACACGCACATTTGTGTTTGTATGTGTGTGCGCGTGCACATGTGCGCGTGTGTGCAGGCACGGCTGTGTGTGTGTCTTGCTGCCCCACAGATGCTGCAGTGGTGTGCATGGCACTGTGCTGGAGTAGCCTTTGCTGAAACAGGCGTGAGGATGTGCTGCTTCTGCTGTTCCCTGTCTGTTGAGAGGGCAGGTGCCCGGGCTGGCCACGATGTCTGAATTCGGCTACACAGAGTGCGCGGCAAGCACCTGCACCGTGCGCTCCATGCCCCGGGAACAGTCCAAGCCAACATGGACCACGGTTCCTGAAGGGTCCCGTCCAAGCAAACTTCCGCGCGTCATCAACATCTGGCTAAATTTAATTAAATAGCCCATCGAAATTAATATTACTTGATTCTACTTGCTTGGTCAACCGTGAACTTTGCAGCCGGAACACAACCGAGGGCCCCTGACGCAGCATCCCCAGCCGGAAAAGTGTGCTGATGGATATTGCATCAGTGGTAAGTGGTCCGGGGGCCTGGCTGAGAAATCCTGGGCAGCTTCCTGGAGCTTCCAAACATAAAACTTGTCTCTAAAACTTTACACACGGCACCCCAGGGTCCCAGAATTCATCTGCCCTGGCAGAATTCATCTGCCCTGGCCCTGGTAAAGGTTTTGGTTAGGATCCTATGTCGAGTATCAGCCTGAGAGGTGCCCTGGGTGGGCCTGGGGAGGAGGACTGGACCCCCTGATAACATAAAATTGCTCGACAAATTCACACACAGCACCCTAAGGTCCCAGAATTCATCTGGTGCAGTTCGAGTTTTGGTTAGGAGCCTATGTCGAGTTTCAGCCCGTGGGGTGGCCTGGGTGAGCCTTGGGAGGCCTGTGTGAAGTGTGGTGGGAATCCGATAACGCTAGGGGCTCAAGCCCCCACGAGGGGGGCTTCGCCAAAAAAGGGAAAGATTAGATGGCAATGGCGATGAAAGTACACTTCCTGTATGATTATGGAAAGTCCTGTATGATTATGGAAAATCCCTGAAGTGCATCAAGAAGCCAACACGCAAAAGCAACCAAACTGCAAGACCAACAGGAAACATTTAGAGAGGGTCTGGCACAACAGGAAGAACATAACCTGGAATTTTACCTGAGACCATTGCCTTCCTCTTCCCCTCTTGCTAAACATACCGAGCAGGAATGATTGAGCAGCATTTGCATATTCGCATTCCTTGGGTGCGACCATAAGCGGCGTTGGCCACACTATCTGCGCTCCTGCTCCTCTCTTGGTACTCACCCATTAATGCAACATGCCCTCTTTTATTTATCTATTCTTGGTCACACCTGAGGCCAATGCCCAACAAGCTTTGCCTATCTCAACCTTTCGTTTTTCCACCCACCCCCTCTTGGGCCTGGACAAACCACACACGCATTGTTTGAAGCATTTAAATGTACGCACTTGTGAACGAACAAGTTGCCTTTATGCACAAGCACCCTCATGCCCCCCCACCCACCTCCACAAGGCTGCAGCCCTCCTGCCTGCCCTCACCACACAAGAATGCCCTCCTGTATGCCCTCCTGTATGCCCTCACCACACAAGTATGCCTTCCTGTATGCCCTCCTGCCTGCCCTCAACACACAAGTATGCCCTCCTGTATGCCCTCCTGTATGCGCTCACCACACAAGTATGTGAAGTGCACATATTGCAACTATGCACAAGCACTCCCATGCCCCCCCACCCACCTCCACAAGACTGCAGCCCTCCTGCCTGCCCTCACCACACAAGTACGTGAGGCGGTCAATGTCTACGTGAGGTGCACATATTGCATCTGCCAGCAGGCTCAGATCCCCTTCCCCCTCAAACAGCTCTGCCTGCCACCTATGGCTGTGTGAGGCAGCAACCTGGAGTCGTTGCCACTTTAGACGGAGGCCCTCCGACGAACAGGCCAGCATGCTGGGCTGTTGACAGAGTGGAGCAAGGGGAGGAAAGAGGGTTGGATAGAGGGTTTGGTTAACGCTGCAAATGAGCAATGTTGCCGACGGTACAACGACAAGCCGGGTTTTTAGCTGGGCTGTTGGCATTGAGAAGCAACGGAAATAGAAACCGTCAAAGGGACTTTCGGTGAGTAGGATTGACATGAGGCTTCATTTCAACGCGACGATGAAAGCAAGCTCGCATGATTGAAATGTCGCAGGATGGCAGGCAGCCTCTTGCGATGGCAGAATGGCAGCAGCAGGCCGCCATGTGGTTGGTGCAAATGTCATAACGAGACGCAATAATAGGTATCAATAATAATAGGTACCAATGTTAGGTACCAATAAACGAAGGTGCAGGAGGTACACACGTTCGTGCTCAGCTCAAACTTCAGAGTCGCCACCATGTGGTTGGTACAAATATCATAACAAAACGCAGTAATAGGTATCATTAATAATAGGTACCAATGTTAGGTACCAATAAACGAAGGTGCAGGAGGTACACACGTCCGTGCTCAGCTCACACTTCAAAGTCGCCACCATGTGGTTGGTGAAAATGTCATAACAAAACGCAGTAATAGGGATCAATAATAATAGGTACCAAAAAATAGGTACCAATAAACAAAGGCACAGGGAGTACACACGTCTGTGCTCAGCTAACATTTCAGAGCCGCCACCATAGCAAATAATGTTTGGGAATGATGCACTCAAGTCAAAAGGCACTCTGGGGTTTGATATGTGTAAACCGTTGAAGCAGCACGAGTGTAATTTGAGTTGCCGGAAATCAGGGTGGCTAGAAAAGTGCAAAGACATGCGTACAGGTGCACTCACGTTTGAGGCAGCCATTTCTCTGAGTATGCCCTGTGGGAGGCTTGTTAGTTGTAACAGGGCATTGTAGTCGCTTCGAATCTGCTGGCCAGTCTGCGACATTGAGGCACACACAGGCAAAATTTTGATTGGCCAGTTTATTCTTGTCAATAGCAGGAGTGCATCACAGCCGCTCCAAATAATCGCTGGCCAGTCTGCAAGGTTATGGGACACACATACACGCACACACGCACACACATACGCACTCACACAGGAAAGGATCATGTTCATAGTTCACGGGAGTTTGCTCCCACTAAGTCTAACAACAGCTCAAGGACAGAGGAGCACAAGCTTACGGGTCAAAGGTGTCTCTGAACACCAAATTAAGCCCTTTCCTTGTTGCACAAGCAACGAAAGGTCAAGATCTGCTGGTCGCCTTTCTTCATAGAAATGAGAGCTCTAAAATTGCTGCACTTGTGCACTTTACTCTACTGGAGCCCTAAATGAATCACTTGTGCACTTGTCTCTACTGGAGCCCTAAATGTTGTCTCTACTGGAGCCCTAAATGTTTCACTTGTGCACTTGTCTCTGAAATGCCGCACTTGTGCACTTGTCTAAGAGAGAGCTGCAGGTGAGGCACTCTAATAATGCTGCACTTGTGCACTTGTCTAAGAGAGAGCTGCAGGTGGGGCACTCTACAAATGCTGCACTTGTGCTCTTGTCTAAGAGAGAGCTGCAGGTGGGGCACTCTACAAATGCTGCACTTGTGCACTTGTCTAAGAGAGAGCTGCAGGTGGGGCACTCTACAAATGCTGCACTTGTGCACTTGTCTAAGAGAGAGCTGCAGGTGGGGCACTCTACAAATGCTGCACTCGTGCTCTTGTCTAAGAGAGAGCTGCAGGTGAGGCACTCTAAAAATGCTGCACTAGTGCACTTGTCGAAGAGAGCGCTGCAGATGAGGCATGAGCGGTTCAAGCATTTACACTTTTAACCTGAAGAACATCTTAACCTACACAACCGGTCGTAACCCACCCGTTGTTAGTTCCTGAGCCCACCCCACTGTAAGTGTCCTGCACTTTCTAAAAGGAGCAGCAGGCGTGGCAAAATGGATTGCGTGAGCACTAGCCTAAAGTCCTTCTTTCCCTGTTGTCATTTTTGATACCCGTATCAAAATCATTTCCGGTGTGCATTTCTCTTTTTGCACCTGCCTTGAACAGCAGATGAGTGTCCTGCGCTTTCTAAAAGGAGCAGCAGGCGTGGCCAAGTGGCTTGCGTGAGCACTAGCCTAAAGTCCTACTTTCCCTGTTTTTTTTTGAAACCCATATCAAAATTCTTCCCTTTTTGCACCTGCCTTGAACAGCAGATGAGGATTGTGGTTGACGTGGCGCCCTACTTGCTCTGGTGTGAGTCGTAGTACATCAGCCAAAGCAGTGCAGCTGCCCTGAAGCTACGAATAAGGACAGAGGAGGAAAGGGGGAGGACATCAGCCAAAGCAGTGCAGCTGCCCTGGAGCTACGAATAAGGACAGAGGAAGGAAGGGGGAGGACATCAGCCAAAGCAGTGCAGATGCCCTGGAGCTACAAATAAGGACAGAGAAAGGAAGGGGGAGGACATCAGCCAAAGCAGTGCAGATGCCCTGGAGCTACGAATAAGGACAGAGGAAGGAAGGGGGAGGACATCAGCAAAAGCAGTGCAGCTGCTCTGGAGCTACGAATAAGGACAGAGGAAGGAAGGGGGAGGGGACAAATGACATTTCAGTATCACGAATTGAGGCTTGACAATATTGATGAAGCAACATGCGCCCTGCGAGTAAGGAAAGAAAAAGGCAGGGGGGGAGGGGGCTTGTGACATTCAGTATAATGAATTGAATTGAGGCTTGACAATATTGAAGATGAAGCAACATGCGCCCTGCTTTTCAAGGGTGTGAGAGGCAGGAGCACTCTGTTTGAATCACAGGAAGGCTTCGTAAAAGATGAGCTGAGAAATATATGGTCTCACTGTATCGTTGCGTGATTTCTTTTGCATACCCTTCATCTCACTGTTTGTAGATGAAAAATTGAAGTGTGAAATATGACTTGTAGGTTTCATTCGAAAGACAATTGTTTCATTTAGAGGAGAGTTGTAGACCAGGCCCGAAAATTGTCCTTCAGGGCATAAAGTAGCAAATAGCAAAGGATGGGCACTTTTAGCAAATATGCTATACAGCTAGTGACATGAACCCGAGAGCGCAGTGTGTTTGTGTGTATGTGCTTGTGCGTGCGTGTGTGTGTGTGTGTGTGTGTGTGTGTGTGTGTGTGTGTGTGTGTGTGAGTATACAGCTAGTGACATGAACCTGAGAGCGCATAGTGTGTTTGTGTGTATGTGCTTGTGCGTGTGTGTGTTTGTGCGTGTGTGTGTGTGAGTATACAGCTAGTGACATGAACACGAGAGCGCAGAGTGTGTTTGTGTGTATGTGCTTGTGCGTTTGTGTGTGAGTATACGTATATGCAAAAGCTGGCATCCTAGGGATGGCTTCTGTAGTTGGCTTATACATTATCGAAATTGGTTCTGTTAGTTTGGGAGTTAGTTGTGCCAAAACCAACGGTGCACAATTTATACACAGCTTGTTGGCCAAGGAATCAGACATACAATAATGTGCAGCAATTATATCAGGTTCTGGCCAACCCTAAGCAAAGTATACAAAGCTGGCATGCCAGCATGACGTACTAAGAGGGGGGTGCAAAGTATGACGTGCTAGCAGTCTGGAAGGTGAGCGTGTGGGAGACTGTACATTTGTACCTTTCATAAACTATAAACTATATGCTAGCTGGGTACCATGAATTATGGGTAAAAATGAAAAGGAACTAGACGCCATACCTCTTGGGGGGTGCGAAGCATGATGTGGTAGCAGCCTGGAAGGAGAAGTCGCAGGCCTTCAGCACTCCATTGCTCCTCCACTTGGACAACACCTAGACAGAATGGACAACATCTAGATAAAATACCTGGACCTAAATAAAATGGACAACACCTAGACAGAATGGACAACACCTAGGTAAAGTGCCTGGATTAAATAAAATGGACAACACCTAGAAAGAATGGACAACACCTAGATAAAATACCTGGACCTAAATAAAATGGACAACACCTAGATAAAATACCTGGACCTAGACAAAATGGACAACACCTAGATAAAATGGACAACACCTAGGTAAGAAATAGAGCAACACAGAGAAGCGAGGTCGCAATTAGCAACATTGCAGGAGAGCTCTTAGGCTCTTAGGCCAGGTTGCTTGCCCACGGTAACTAATCCTAGGAAGAGCAAGGAAAGAATAAAATAAAGAGCATGACTAGGAAAGGATGCCGTTTGAGGGTGTGCGCTTTCAGAGGGCCACACAGCCTCCTACTTGGAGATGAATAGGGGAGAGGGGGCTCTTGGTGGGCCCATGGTTCTGGTAATCCCTGCTTACTAAGAATGGGTGTGGATGTGCTGATTTTAATACGGAAATCAAACATTGTATTGCGATGCACTTACTCTCTGGCTTTGGACGTTGTGATGCGAGAGTGGGTCCCTTGTTTGCAAAGACATGTGAAACTGTGATTATTTTTTCCTGTCAACTCCTCGCGACACTGCCAGGGTTTAGGGATGTTTTATGGGCGTGCCATTTCTCAAATTAATGGGGTATCAACAGGAGCACTTTTTGCAGTTTTACTTCCGAGTATATACATATATATATATATATATATATATATAAGGCATTGTTACCGTGTATCATGATTAGGGTTGGCCAGAATTATATATATACGGTGTATACACGGTATTTTTGGCAGGGAAATCACCAAATATACGGTCATATACGGTGTATACATACGGTTCTGGCCAACCCTAATCATGATTTATCATTAAGTGCAAACCTCAGGTCGGTCCTCTTGCCTTTCCCCTTTCTTGTTTGTTTTAGAGCAGTTTTATAGTAATATTAAACAAAGTGCCTCCTTTTCTGTTATCAATAAGGGGGTGATTTTACTGCCAGCTTGAAAGTGCTTGCACTGAAAATTTTACCTTTCAGGCCTCCCAAGTCAGAACTTCATCAGCAATGTAAAGCTCCAAGCAACACGTGACCAGAATTTCAAAAAAGCAGGAGTATAAGAGTACCAGGATCACAAAGCCCTTATTCAGGCGAGCTGTCACTTTTAACTCTACAAAACAGTTCAAAGCTGTGCGGTGTAAGACCAGGGTGTTGCAGATTCATCATTCTCTTCACTGGCAAAACATGGTTCAAAGAGCAAATGCAAAAAGCACGCACAGATACATGCATCGTGTACACACGTAATATGTGTGAAGTGTCTGGTTGTGCGGTGCTTTCTTACAATCTTATGGGTAAAATCATTTCCAGAGTGTGCAGCCTTATACATGGTGGACGAATTTCCCCTGTGGTCATCTCCTCTCATGAATATTTGTGACTCAATTCACCTTCCACGTACGAATGACACGCGGAGTGTGTGCACTCGTAAGATGCATGATGTGTAGCACGTTTCATATTTTATACGAAAAAGATTACAGAGGCTACAGACAACCCTTTGGTCCCTCCCCTTTCATAGTCCATGACTCAATCATTCACACCTTGCATGATCCAATCAGACAAGGCAGCACGGCCGTGCGGGAAGCACCTCTGCTCCACCTGCGCGTTTGTGACCAGAAATTCAAATGGGGTAGTCCATGACTCAATTATTCACACCTTGCATGATCCAATCAGACAAGGCAGCACGGCCGTGCGGGAAGCACCTCTGCTCCACCTGCGCGTTTGTGACCAGAAATTGAAATGGGGTAGTCCATGACTCAATCATTCACACCTTGCATGATCCAATCAGACAAGGAAGCACGGCTGTGTGGGAAGCACCTCTGCTCCACCTGCGCGTTTGTGACCAGAAACTCATTGGGGGGGAACATTCTGTAGGCCCATCTAAGCATGGAGCCGACCGAGAGAAAGAGCACTGCTGCGACCTTACGTCGCCTGTTTGCAAATATGAGGAAAAGAAGATTGGAACAGGGTAGGGTTGGGCAGAATTGTGTATATTGACCGCATATGACCTCGTAGGTGGAGGTTTTCCTTCATAACAAACATACATGCGCTGTACATACGTGTACGAGTGTGGTTCTGGCCCAATTCGGGGCAGAGCTGCTTTCTGTGAGTGCATCTGAACATGGAACCAAGGCCGTGCGTCTGAACATGGAGCCGATGGCAGTGCGTCTGAACATGGAACCAATGGCAGTGCGTCTGAACATGGAACCGATGGCAGTGCGTCTGAACATGGAACCGATGGCAGTGCGTCTGAACATGGAACCAATGGCCGTGCGTCTGAATATGGAACCGATGGCAGTGCGTCTGAATATGGAACCGATGGCAGTGCGTCTGAACATGGAACCAATGGCCGTGCGTCATAACATGGAACTGATGGCAGTGCGTCTGAACATGGAGCCAATGGCAGTGCGTCCGAACATGGAACTGATGGCAGTGCGTCTGAACATGGAGCCAATGGCAGTGCGTCCGAACATGGAACCAATGGCCGTGAGAGAAGGCTGCGTCCTGTTTACAAAACGAATGCTGTCAAATGAAAGACGAGAGGAAATGGCAATGCTCATCCCCTGTGTTAATTTGCGCGGATCTGCTGCGTTCTTTTTGGGCGGATCTGCTGTGGATGCTGTGCTGGAGCAGCAGTAAGTGTGAGTAATGCTGAGAAGCTCAAACACAAAGGTAAGCTGTAGTTGTGTCTCTGTGAGTGGCATTGAAGTGGCGTGTGTCATTGATACCGTTTGAATAGGGTTGGCCAGAACCATATACATACGGTGTATGTACGTTTTTTTTGGCAGGGAATTTACAAATTATACGGTCACATACGGTGTATATATACGGTTCTGGCCAACTCTAGGTTTGAAGGGAGGGAAAAGGAAAGCTATGGGAGCATTTTTGCAGGCGCCTATCTAGATGTAACTAGATGCGCAGCATTGTGTGCGCTGTATGGACGAGTAGAAGAAGGAAATGGTCAGCGTTACGTGCATGCCTCTCTAGGAAGGCTGAAGATGCGCCGCTCTGTGTGCGCTGTGGTGGTCAGCCACCCCCAGCCTGCAAAGACCTTTGCAGTGTGCGCGTGTGCGTGCGACTTTGTGCTGACGCCTCCAATTTACCGCAAGTTCACGTGTGTTTGCTTACCGTATTACCCTGTGTACAGCAAACTCCTGCTGTGGCAGGATTCTTAAAGCAAGCGCTGTCACACACGATACATGACTAGGGTTGGCCAGAACCGTATATATACGCCGTATATGACCGTATATTTGGTGATTTCTCTGCCAAAAATGCTGTATAAAACTGTTTATAAAAGGTTCTGGCTAGTCCTACACATGACACACCCACACCCCACACACACGCCACATCGCATACACACCTCCCACCCCACACACACCCATGTCCGCGCCCACACCCACACACCCACACTCCTCCCAGGGTTCAAAACATAGGCACCCACACCCACACCTACACCCACCCCCACAC
>Ga0307948_1003624_pt1 | contig 11403 bp, 14 predicted proteins | sample OrgLakmetagen280_FD_201824 | JGI IMG/M metagenome (GOLD analysis project Ga0307948, IMG submission 201824) | Saline water microbial communities from Organic Lake, Antarctica - #280 | ecosystem: Environmental > Aquatic > Non-marine Saline and Alkaline > Saline | place: Antarctica: Organic Lake...
GGCCACGTGAAGAGGAGACGGCGAGGCTGGTCTCCTGATAACCATGCATAACCAACACAGGTCGCCAGACCCGACAAAAATTGAGAGAGCCACTGCAACGAGTACAGTGGCTCTATTTTTTATTTTACGCAATTTTACCTTAAGCATCCAACACGTATGTTTTTGAATCATCTGCAATAAGCGCTTCTTGGTAATGCTTTTTATGTATTTCCCAAAGACCAGTAGTGTGTTGCTGGCAGGTGGCGATGAATTCCGACACAGCGCAGAAATTTGAATGCGTGGCCTTCCCCCCCCTGTAGCTGAGTACCTCAAAGTTGCCTCTCAGGCTGATGGCATTCTCAGTCTTCATGCATTTCTGGAATACTGGTAGCCGGCTGGTGTCAGGCCAAGCAAGCCTGTTTTTCATTCTAATCTTGCCCCTCACACATGAGTTTATGTATACTAATTTGCCTCCTCATTGGTATCCTCAGTGTGACAATCCATTGTTTTCATGTGCCCAAAACACACACAGCTGGGATCCCCCCTCTTTGATTTAAAGCGGTCGGCTGGTGCTGGCAGATGCTTGATTGTCTTTACTGTTTTTTCCCCTTAATCATGCTGGCTGTGTAATCACTACCAGTGGAGTCTTTTCTTTTCTTCTACTGGTTTTATTCAGTGCTGCAACGTCATAAACAGCGTTCTGCTTTTTTTCCCTTTCCAAGGGTTTTGGAACCCTAGGACACGAAGTGTCTAGGGCTTATGGATTGCTAGAGAAATTGAGAGCCTAATAGCTTAATAATTGTGACCTTTTTTTTGTAGGTGCTACAACAATTATCACAGTTTTCACACGTGTGATAATTGTGCACGTTTTACATACGCAGCCTGGCAGTCGCACGTTTTGACTGATGGCTTTATCTGTAAACTCTGTAACCAATGTAACCATTGGTTGTACTTATTCCAAGCGAACTACCAACATGGACCTTTTGTTTACCCTTGGCCTCAGGTGTTTTAGGGAAGAGTACATCATCTATGGGCAAACCATAACTTATCAAAGGGTGGAGAGAAGGTCGACTGTGTTACAAAGCAACATCCGCGCGCACAGGAGACTTGAGAAGTCACAAAAAAGTCTGGTTTTAATTAAAAAAGGCACAGAGAAGCACGGAACTCCTACTGCTCCTCCTCCTCTGGTTGGAGTCTGATCAAGTCATCAATACGTAGGATGGTGATGGCTGCTTCTGTAGCAAACTGCGAAACACAGAGGGACGCAGAGATGCTATAAGTCATCAATAGCACAAATATGCCAAGTCCTTTCTTCTTTTTAAAGCAAACCGCAAGCCAAACAAAGCTTTGTCATAAAAGGAACAGGACGAGCTGTTTGGTGGAGGCGTTAACGGTACCAAAGTGGCTCCTTTAATTTAGTTAATGTGGGGAGTGGTTTTTACTGCCTGCGTAGTTTTTCTTTTTTGGGGGCGGAGCCCCCCGGGGCGTAGTCCCTTTATGTTCACTGCAGTCAACACTGCGCTCTCAGACAGTCAACACTGAAAGAGTCAACACTGAATAAATAGAGCATTGAGCCAGCCAGGCAACCTTACAGTGTAAAATTTGTATGAACCAAAAGCCAATTTTGCGCTGATTCCGGGACACCCCGGTCAAACCCCCCTCCACGCGCGACCCCGTCGGATTCGCGTGTCACTGTTCCCCCCGAGATGCAATTGGGTATATTTTTCATATATTTGGAATGTTTCCCATCATATTCTTAGCCCTTCTTCTGCAGTGGTGTCGTTGAGTGTGGTAGAGGGCCGACCGATCCCATCACGCTAACACTCATGCAGCAGCAGAGCAGAAACGGCAGCAGCTTCACAGCACTCGGGAGGACAGGTGAGCGAGGGCCCGCACAGGAAGCAGCAGCCCAGCCAGAGTTGGTGGTTTTGAAGAACAGTATGGAGCTCAGGCGTTCAGAGGAGCAGTTCAGAAGGATTGCAGCCCCCCTGAATTGCTCGCTCACATACAGCTGTTGAGGTGTATAGTGGAGGTCTTACACACCATTGGCAAGCAACAGCCATAAATGGTATGACAGGGACTGTGCAAACGTATGAGTGGAGGGGTGCAGGGGGGGCGCAGCCCCCCCTGAATTGTCTAACTCATTTGAATGCCGCTCTTCATTGCAAAGACCAGGCTGCCATCTCAGAAATGGTTGAACAGGAGCAGTGGGCTGCAGAGGGAGTGCAGCCCCAATTGAATCGCTCTCACTACATTAGGTACATCTTCAATGCAGGTTGCAGCGCAGGCTCCGCCCCAATTTTTGTGATCCGCAGGATCACACCCTACTTGTCTTTTCTATAATGCATGCCTGTTTGGCTGTAGTTCCAGCAGCAAATTGCGGGCGAATACATTCTTAGGAAAGATTTTCAACGCGATAACGGAAGCATGTACATTCTATCTCATCAAGGCACCTTACCTTTTTAATACAACCAAGCCAGCAACCCGCACCTCACTCTCTTTCAGCCTCAGCACCCACACATACCCCACCTACAAGCCCAAACCTACACAATGATCTGCACATACTCTGCTGAGATGTCTGGTTCTGGAACTCGGTTTTGCTCATCATAGGCACAAACATGAACACACACACACATGGAGGATGATTTGTAGGGTTGGCCAGAAACGTACATGTATATATATGTCGTAAAATTCTATGCCGTAAATATTCTTCTACTGTATCCGCTGTACGATCGTCAGGCTTGTGCTCAGACGGTCAGACTGTACGGTACTATAAGTACGGTACGGACCGTCTTTTTGCAAAAGACAGCGCATTTTCGAATTTTGGCGACCGTATTTTACCACCTATACGGTACGGTGCCAAGCTGGCACTGCAAGTGCAAAAATGGCCTCAAAAAGGCCTCTCCGCCCCAACACTTCCCATTTCCACCTCCAGCATACTCCTCTCACGTGTAAACGCCACAATGCTTCCCTGGACGGCCCAGGGAAGGGCTGAGGCTGGTTTGGGGCTGCATCAGCTCAGGAAAAGGGCCCAGCAGTAGCTTGCATGGGAACTCAAAGTCGGACGCAGTACTTGATTCCTGCTTGATAGTTTGTGTTTTATTCATAGACAATGGATGCAAAAGAAAACAATTGTTTTGGGACGAAATTGTAGCCAAACGGCCAGATTACGGTCAAGGTCGGACTGTATGGTGACCACCGTCTTTAAGCAGTACGATGCGGTGTAATATGGTACGGTACCGTGGTTACGGTCAAAAATGCTCTAAGACAGCGTGTTCGCACAAGCCTGACGATTATACATGGATTTTGGCCAACCGTATATAAACGGCCTGATTGTGTGGTCAAAAGCGACCTTCCAACCAGCCTTCAGGGCCTAATTTGAAATTGTTAATTCCATGAGGATTTTGTTGTTCATGTATGTTTCCCATGATGGGAGTGTTCCACACGGCAAGCAGCAGAACAGCGGCAGCAGAGTCTGAGAGAGGACTCAAGCAAGCCAGTAGCTAAGGGGACAAGGGGTGTCCAGGAAATGATGCAGGAGCAGGAATGGCACACTCACACATAAATATGCACACACATGTACGCGCACGTACACACACAGATGCCCACACGCACCCCCGCACATGCACGCACACATACACATGCATACGCATGCGCACATGCATACGCATGCGCACATGCATACGCAAACAACACATACATCCCTGCATGCGCACGCACACACAGATGCACACACGCACACGTGCATGCACGCATCCCTGCATGCGCGCACATGCACACACACTTACACGCACAATTATGCACAGATGTACATAGACACACATGCACATTCATTACATTCACACGTGTGTCAGCGGAAGGAAACAGAGGGAAACGATCAAGTTTAAGCTGAAATAAACACACATATGAGCTGAAGACTGATGGTAAAATATGTTGTGCTTAACGCTTATGTGACAGCGACATTGGGTTTTTGCATGCGTATTTGTATGGTTTTGGGCCTCTTTGGGCAAGCGTAGCTCCCCAACCTTTTTACTCTTGGTTTATCTAAACACCCTTCCAGAATGACCCTACAGACTGACCCCCCTGTTCTGTTAAGTTCTGGAAAGGTCCAATTTTCACATGTAAGGTTTATGCGGATTGTATACGTATGTATATATGCAGTATACACTGCATATACCTATACATACGTATACAGAAATCCCATATACGGTCCTGGACAACCCTATTTACTTGGGGTTAAGTCATTATGGTGCGCGCAATGCTCTGTCCCATAAAGCACACAAAACTCTCTCTCTCTCTCTCTCTCTCTCTCTCTCTCTCTCACACACACACACACACACATACTCTAACACCCCCCTACACACACGCACCTGGATCATCTTGGTTTTGCTCATAGTGGGCTCCAGGACACCATGCTCTACATTGTTGCGCACGCGCCCCTCTACCAAGTCCAGCCCAAATTGAGCCATGTGCCGTGACTCTGCTGATGTCTGGGCCTTGTAGTGGAAAGCACGTAAGCCTGCCACCAGCTCCTGTATGTGTGTATTTGAATGTGTATTACAGTGTGTGTATGTGCGTGCGTGTGCGTGCATGTGCATGTGTGCGCACATGCGTGTGCTTGTGCACACTGCTGATTTTGCAACGGTGGTCCAGGCCATTGGCATCACCAAGAGAAAGCCACAGAGGCATACAGCCACACCTCATACACACATGTGCAAGCAGCCAACTCACCGTTGCGTCCTTGGCAGCATTCACGGCGAGCGTCTTTGGAATGACCAGGGCTGCGTTGGCAAATTCCCCGATCGCTAACTGTTCCCTGCTGCCCAAGGTGGTGGCAAAGCTCTCTAAGTACACACTCAGCGCAGCCTCGACCGCACCGCCACCTGTATGTTAAAGTGTATGTGTTTCTATGTGTGTATTGGGGGGAGAAGGAGGGGGGAGCGCGCTGCCCAAGGTGGTGGCAAATTGATTCAAGTAAACACTCAGCGCAGCCTCAACCGCACTGCCAACCGCGCGCGTGTGTTGTGCATGCACACATGCGCTAGCAAGGTTGCTTACGTGCATGCACCATTGTGATGTTGCGTATCATGATGTGTAAGGAACCTGCCTGCATGTGCAAGAGAAAGCCTCCAGAGAAAGCCTCCCTTTCCAGCAAATGCGGGCGACCTTTTCCATGCCAACACCTCTGGCGACAAGTACACACTTTCATACATACACACACTCAACCACACACACCCACATTGGACCAGACACGTACGCACACTCGACCAAACACTTGACACACACACACCTGGCACGACGCTGCCGCTCTCCAACACCCGCTTCACCACACACAAGGAGTCGTGCAGGGAGCGGTCCATCTCGTCAAGCATGTAGTCGTTGGCCCCACGAAGCAGCAATGTCACGGCCTTGCTGGACTTGCAGCCTCGGAGCACTATCATGTTATCATCAGCCACACGCTCCTCAGCCACCTGTGTGTTTGCGCGTGTGCGTGTGTGTGCATATGTATGCATATGCGTTTACACTTGTGTGTGTGTGCGCGTGTGTGCATGCTTGCTTGCGTGCAAATACGTGTGTGGGTATGCGTGCTTTGGCTGAGCATACACGTGCACCATTCTGCACACGCATTTGCATGTGAGGGCAAGCATGCGACGCAAAAAGCATACAGCACAATCTTGTCTCTCATACGCCAAGTGTCTCATCCAAGCCTCTGAGCGACGCGATAACAATCATCCCCCCTGAACACACACCCGCATCATGCACCTGCACGCATGCAAAGATCACACACTCACATGCATGACAAGCAGCACAAACAGGCAACGCACTGCACAATCCCCCCTGAACACATACCTGCATCATGCACCTGCACGCATGCAAAAATCACACACTCACATGCATGACAAGCAGCACAAACAGGCAACGCACTGCACAATCCCCCCTGAACACATTCCTGCATCATGCACCTGCACGCATGCAAAAATCACACACTCACATGCATGACAAGCAGCACAAACAGGCAACGCACTGCACAATCCCCCCTGAACACACACCCGCATCATGCACCTGCACGCATGCAAAAATCACACACTCACATGCATGACAAGCAGCACAAACAGGCAACGCACTGCACACCTCAAACCCACCTCGTCTGCCTGTCCCAAGCAGGATGGGTCAAAGGTTTCGTTGCCGTCCATGTCTGCTAATGTCATCACGCTGGTGGCTCCAGTAGCACGGCAGATACGCCTGTGAGTCGAGTGTGTGTGCGTATTTGTGTGTATGTGTGTGTATTTGTAGGTCGAGTGTGTGTGCGTATTTGTGTGTATGTGTGCGTATTTGTGTGTATGTGTGTGTATTTGTTATGCTCTGTCGCAAACTGGCGGCTCCAGTAGCACGGCAGATCCGCCTTTTAAGTCATGTGTATGTGTGTGCTTTGCGTGTGCATGCACGTCTGTGTGTGTTCGAATGCTCTATCTCACACTGGCGGCTCCAACACTTCAGCAGGAGCGCCTACATGCAAAGACAAGCAAGCAGGTGAATCGTTGGCCTGACAGCCGTCCAAAACACACCACACATGTTCCTGAAACACAAAGTACATAGCACTCCTTCCTCGCTTTCACTCCAACAATCAAACAGCAAAGCTGCAAATAAGAGCAAACGCGGCTCAGGCTAGTCGTGGGGGGTACTCTGCATTAATTTGAGCACGATCACATGTGTGTGCACGTGTATGCGTGTGTGTGCGTGTGTGTACGCGTGTGTGTATGTGTCTTTGTGCGTGTCTGCGGCATCCTGGGGGGTTTTGGAGCGTATGTGTCACTGTTGGTGTGCATCATTTGTACATCTACGCCTCACCACACTCAAACAGGGTCCACGGGTGTGACTGCTGATCATCGCGCAAGCTTGAACTAAGTCAAAGAGCTGTCGAGAGAGACGCTGACTTGTGCTCACCAGCATTGTTTGAAAGACATACTAGTGTGTGTGTGTGTGTGTGTGTGTGCTCAAGCTGGTCAATGCCCTCCAATATTGCGTACATTACTGCGCTTGCAATTGGCTTTGTACATTGTAACTACATGAATTGTACTGCTGTAATTATAATTACATGAACTGTACTGCTTATAATTACATGAATTGCACTGCTGTATTTATAGTTACATTAACTGTACTGTCACATGGCCCTGGCCGAATAAGATGAGGAATGTATACACGCATGCACACGCGCACCTTTTTATTAACACAAGCGTAACACACACAGACACACACACTTCATAGCGCCCTTTTTGGCACACAACGTACAGGCAGGGCACGTTAAACAAAACGAGTGATGCACACACACGCACACGCACACGCACACACATGTACCGTACACAGAACACATGCACGCACTTCATGTCATCCTTTGGTACGCGACGCACAGCAAGCGCGCCCGCCTCCACAAAGTATTTGAGTGCCATGTCGTCGATGCCCTTAGTTGTGAGGATCACATTGGCACCAGCATCAATGATTTTTTGGATGCGCTCTTTGGTGATGTCAAACTCACGCTCCCGGATCTGCGAGTGTGTGTGTGTGTGTGAGATTTGTGTTTGTGCTTGTCTGAGTGCCTCCCTGCTCTTCTTCAGCGCACCAAGCATGCATTACGTATGTCTGTGGCTATCAGGATGGTCATAATGTACACAGAAGTAAAACACGTGATCAAAGTAAAAGGGCAAGGTCCACGCAATTAAAGTAAAAGGGCACAATCCACGTGCTTCTAAAGGCTTCTCCACACGACAACCTGGAGCAGTAAGTGTCAAAGAGCAAATTAAGGATTGCACGCTGGCCCCGCTAGCCACGCACCCACATAAGCACACAAACACAAACACACACGCACACAAACATATAACAACAAGCATACACACCTTTTCCAGCTCCTTGGGGTCACTGACCAGCACCTGCACACCCATCATCATGCGTGCCTTCTGCAGGTTCATGTCTAAACACGCCACCTTTGCCTTGGTGACTCTTCGAGGCATACCCTGCAAGCGGATCCATCATATGCGTGAGTGTGTGTGTGTGTGTGTGCGTGTGTGTGTGTGTTTGTTGTGAGCTTGTGTCGTGCATCAATTTGTTCAACAAGTGCATCTGCATATGTGTTTTGTGAGGTTGTGTTGTGCATCAACGCGTGTGTGTGTGTGTGTGACGCTTTACGCATCACTGCATTTCAGTGCCGGGCACGCTGGCGCTTGTGACTGCATTGTTCAGTGTTTCAGCGCATCTTTGACAAACCTAGACCACTCTTTTGTTTGTTTGCAACAGACGCGGAGCATGTGCTCTGTGCCAGTGACAGATACAAGCTTCACATTGACAAGACATTCACTTCACACTGACAAGACCTTCACAAGTAAATGGGCTCGGCTCAAGCCTTGTGTTTTCTAAGCCTGCTCTTGTTGTTATTCCTGCCTTTTCGACCAAGCCTCCATAAGCAGGTCGCTCTAGTCTTTGGCTCCATTTGATCACATGACTTCTCTTACAGGTCAAGCAAAAACAGCTGCATGCCTGTGAAGCTAGCACAACCTATGCAGGCTCTACATGCAAATCGCAGTTTCCACTGGCAATCAGACAAATATTGACAAACCGCATCATATCTAGGGTTGGCCAGAACCGTATAGTATATATACCATATATGACCGTATATCTGGTGATTTCCCTGCCGTATATACACCGTATATACATGGTTCTGGCCAACCTTAATCATATCAGCTTGTGCAGGTCCTCTGCCTGCACTTTAGGCATGCCAGGAAGAAGCGGATGGGCAACGATCATGCTCAGCCTTGCCATACAGTGAGGAATGCAGTACTCATCATACATTTTTCTACTTGTACGTTTTATGCCGTGCGTAAGTTGCAGGTCAGGCTCCACTAAAGTTGGTATGCAATGCAAGCAAAAGGCTCGTGGCACTGCCAAAACTGCGCAAATCTAGGGTTGGCCAGAACCGTATATAATACCGTATATGGCCGTATATTTGGTGATTTCCCTGCCAGCAATACCGTATATACACCGTATATTTATGGTTCTGGCCAACCCTTCGCAAACCCTGTTTTATCAATTCAGGAGCTGCAGGAAAGGCTCCAGCTCCACCGCTAGGCAGCGTTTGTGCCATGCCAACTATGTGTATTCAAATAATCAAACCCAAGCAGCCTTTACGTCAAGCACACAACAGGAACAGGTGACTTGGACCTCTTTGCTGCAAGCTTCCTGGCAGACCTTGCCAACCTCCCCAGACCCACGCCTCAACATCGGCAGATAGCAACCAACTGTTGCTCCCTATACGTCCCCTGTGTGTGCACCTGCCTGATACAGACGAGGCATTTGCAGCATCTGCAAGCACACGCACCTCTATCAACATTAACACCCCTTGCGTGTGCACCTGCTCAGCTGCTCCACATCAACAATGTGTGTGCACCTGCTCAGCTGCTGAACACTAGCCTTGTATGTGTAATATGTGCACCTGCTCAGCTGCTGAACACTACCCTTGTATGTGTAATATGTGCACCTGCTCAGCCTGATGTTGAGCACCAGCCCTGCATGTGCACCTCTCTCAACCTAGGGTTTAGGGTTGGGGTTTAACTGACCCCGAATGTGCACCTGCTCAGCCTGATGTTGAACATCAGCCCTGCTTGTGCACCTGCGCACCTCTCTCAACATATTTCCCGCATGTGCACCAGCTCAGCAAAACCAATAGACATGACAGAGAGCCAGGCCCAATTGGGTCGAGCACACTTAAAGCAAGTCTCGTAATCCCAGTAAAACTGGCTGCCCTGCCCGGAAGCAAGACTGTGCGTGCTCGCAAATGCGAAAAAATGTAGCTCGTAGCTCTTGCCCTGAAGCACGGGGAGAAGCTACAAGCTACAATGCAGCGTACTTGTGAGCATGCACAGTCTTGAGAACTGAGGGAAAGAGCCTGCTCAGGTGCTAGTACCTAGGTCCCTTTACTGCCGAACATTGAACGGAATCCAATTGGAGGTCTAAAGGGACGTACGTACGTGTGGAGGAGGCCCGCATCAACACCCTGGCTTTGCCGTAATTGCTCTGTAGAGGAGTATCATGTACTTGGGTACAGAAATCAGCCGCATGCAGGCTTGTGCTCTTGTGCATGTGCATGAACACTTACTTACACACACCATGCTGTCCTCCTCCCAAGGTTTGTAGCGTAGCCATCTACGATATGGGGCTTGCTTGCACCTCATAATCAACAAATGTGTAGGAGCGCACACACACACACACATACACACACACCTGTGCCGCTCTTCCGAGGTTAATGGCGTAACCGTCGATGAGCTGACTATCATGGGCTGACTTTCCATGGGCTTTCAATATGCTAATGGCCTTGATGGGATACTTAACATTGCCTGAGGGGTCAATCATCTTTACAGCCTGTGTGTGTGAGTGTATGTGTGTGTGTGTGTGTCTGTGCCCGCGTGTGTGTGTGTGTGTGTGTGCTAGCGTGTATGTTTGTTTGGGTGCGTGTGAAGGAGTGTGTGTTTGCGCACATGTTTAAATTAAACTGTTGCACTCATGTAGGATGTGCAAGCGTTGCTTCCCTGCTCGTCCAACTTGCCTCAACATGAACCTGACACTACATGGCTGCCTGCAACAACATGGCTGCCTGCAACAACATGCTACCCTTGCCTCAAGAAAATGCTGGAATGCTTCTCTTGTCAGTGGCATCTTTGAAAAGAGGTCAGCTTGAAACACCGTAACACACAGCTTTTCATTGCCTGGTGTTGACATGCATGTGCTGTACACTGCAGCCGTGAGGAGCACCAACCTGGATTGCATCAACAGCCATGTGCGCAAAAAAGTCGGCGTCAGAGCCCACAATCTTAGAGGACATGGAGGTCTTGGCGGCGGTGATGATGGAGTCCCGGCCGAGCTTCTCTGTCTTAATAGCCATGTGCTCGTCAATGAACTTGCAGGCCTGCAGTGTGCAGGGCAAGTATTGCGTGTTGTCTATGTGTACATTGTACGTCGAGGGAGGCCTCCTGTAGTGATGTGTGTGTACATGCGTGTGTGTGCATGCGTGTGTGTGTGTGTATGTGTGTGTGTGTGTGTGTGTGTGTGTGCGTGTGTGTGTGCTATGCATGTTAGGTAAAAAGTTCCAACACTGACTGAGGAGGCAGTCGTCTTAATGGCCTGGCCTGCACATGTGTGCCTGTGTGTTAATTGTACTCACACACAGGTATGAAGGTTCTTTATGGCAACAAAACATACAAGAGCAATAACTAGTGCATAAGCCAGGGACCATCAGACATGTCTGAGGGATTCAGCTCGAAGGAACTCCTGCAGAGCAAAAGGCTGCAACCCAACAAGTTTACCAGGAGGCAGCTTGGCAAGCATATTGTATTGGTAGCACAAACATGCGTGAAGTTCTGGCGGCGTGTTGTGGTGATG
>Ga0307948_1003648_pt1 | contig 11362 bp, 10 predicted proteins | sample OrgLakmetagen280_FD_201824 | JGI IMG/M metagenome (GOLD analysis project Ga0307948, IMG submission 201824) | Saline water microbial communities from Organic Lake, Antarctica - #280 | ecosystem: Environmental > Aquatic > Non-marine Saline and Alkaline > Saline | place: Antarctica: Organic Lake...
GTTCAAGACTCTGCATGCGTTTGCTCCTTCGAGCTCTGAATTTATTCCTTTCTTGGCTTGTCATCACAGTATCACTGATTTTGAGATCAATGCATTCCTGAATTAAAACTCATACACTCCTCAAGTTTGTGTCAGATTTAGTTTCAATAGTATGCATATAGTGATGTAACCTTAACCTTAGTTTCAATTTTCGATACTGGTTGATATTGATCCAGCCAATTGCCATCAGCCAAAGTCTCGGGCTGTAGGCCATCCTTGTAACCCTTAACCCTTGGACTGAAATGGTTGAGTTTCTATATATGTGCAGCAACCAGCTAGACCAGGATGGGGCTTAAACAACCTAACAACTTGAGGCGGAGGTTTTTACCTTCCAACACTTTTCTTGTGCTTTTCTTAGAACGTACATGCTGGTGCACTGTTGTAAGTCAAATGTTATACTCAGCTTCCAACTTGTTTGCATGAACAGTCATGGGTCCTCTCTAATGTGTCGCTCCCTTCCTCCCCTTGGGTTATACATTCTGGTGTTCAGTTAACATGCCTGAACTGCTTGTTGTGGCTTTCCATCAGGCTCTTTTTATTGCCTCAGGTTCTGCCTCTCATCATTCATTCATCACTTTTTACTTTCCTTAGAGAACAATATGGCACTGGCCAGACCAGTTCTTTTTTACAACCTTACGTTTACTTTACGCTGGCTGATCCAGCAATGCCTATCAGCCCGACACATGTGGCTGCCGGTTACCCCCCTTTGTAAACCCTTCAAAGTACTGTAGGAAAGACCACGGGCCTTCACCACAGCAAAAAGGAGGTACGCTAGCAACCCAAAAATTCTCAAGAGTTGACAAGAAGGGCGGCACTGCCTTAACTCAACTATAACATAAAACATATGCAAACACACAGACCAATACATGGCTTTTTCGTACTACCGAACGGACGACATCGCCCTTATTCACAGGCATCAAGGTGCAAGCCCTTCCCTCAATATTGCAGCAGCATTTGCGGTACAGGGACATTGCTCTGAACGAAGAAGCATTAGGTATGCATGCCTGGAGGGCTTATGTCAGCATATATAGTGATGTAACCTTACCTTACCTTATGTCAGCACCATACCGTTCACGGCCTCACCTAAGACGCAAGCGCACAATGCACACACCACACATCTGCACATCACACACACATTATAAATACACGTGTACAAAGCTCACACGACACATCTGAGTGTACCCAAGCCGAGCACGAAAGCAGCATGACACAAGACAAGAGGGAGAGCGGGCAGCAACCAGGCAAGTTTGTGGGAAATGTGTTCTTTCCATACGTTTCCAATCCTTTCCTTAGCCCACAGGAGGTTGAAAGGGAGCTTCAAGCTGCTGTCGGTCGACCTTACGTTTCTGCCTTTAAATGCGGAAAGCAGTCGGTCAAGCCGGACTTCGGGTGCTTGTTCTCTGCGTGCTGTTTCAAGACCACCTGTGGCATGAGAAAGGGCAGATGGTATCATTGACTGGGTGTTTTCAAGACCACCTGCGGCATGAAAGGGGGGAAGGCTGCAGAAAAGTAAAAAAGGGCGTGTTACCTCTGCGTTAGACATGCAGCGTGACGGGAAGGGGAGTCCGGTATCATGAACGGGGGGTTGCCGAGAAACACGATGGTTGTGTGGAAGGGATCACAATACTAGCATGCTCGCTTTTTCGATAGAAACGATGGTTGTGTGGAAGGGATCACGATACTAGCATGCTCGCTTTTTCGATAGAAATTGCCTGGTATAGTAAAAATTGAATTAAAGCACCACAGCAAAGTGATGTCGTTCAGAGTGCTCCGAGCGAACGACAAGCTTCTCATGCTTGCTTTACGATCTACATATGGACCACTGTCTTTGCAAAGTGGCACAGTGATTCTTTTCCATTCCTTCTTCTATCCTCTGCTTCCACAGCATTTTAACTCCATGCTCGTACTTCCTGCTCTTGCTTGCTAGCAAAACGTCCATTTTGTAGCCTGCTCAATTTTTTTCTTGAGGACCCTACCCTAGCTTTCCCAAGCAGTGCACTCCTTGTATTTCTAATAAAAGGTGAAGGAGTCGAGTCATCCACAACCATCATAAGATGCAAACCAGATAGAGTCACACACTGCCTTGGTCTGTTTCACCTTTTATTAGAAATGCAAGTCACAACAGGCATGCCCTGAGCCCGAAGAGATGCCCTGAGTCTGAAGAGAAGTCTACCAATTAAATATCATACATTTGCCTGCCACCTGGCGAAGGAGGAGTGAGCCACTGTCTCAGGTTGCAACAAACACCCTAATTGCTGGAACCAAACCTGAGCAGAGCAAGCAGAGCTACAAAGTCACCTCGGAAGCGTTGCAGAGGAAAGATTGCATGCAGATCTTGCAGACGATGGTCATGGCTGCGGCGTTCTGCTTTGACTGGGAGCCTTTTGACTCAGCAGCTGCCTGTGTGAAAGGGATAAACCGTGTGCATGTGTTTGTGTGCATCCATATGTGTGTGTGTGTGTGTGTGTGTGTGTGTGTGTGTGAGAGAGTGTGTGTGTGTGTGTGTGTGTGTGTGTGTGAGAGTGTGTGTGTGTGTGTGTGTGTGAGTGTGTGTGTGTGTGTGTGTGCGTTGTGTGTGCTCACGTTCTAATACACATGGCATGGCAAAACATAGAGTAAATGCTTTTGTGTACTGTTTTTGAGAGGTGGACCTTGAGAGGTGGGCCCACCTCTGAGCCTGCTGCCTCAGAGCAGCCGTCTCCGCAATTATATACACAAACCGGACCAGCACCAGCACAGGAAAGACATGCACGCACGCACCCTGGCCTGGTTCTTCTCCCTAGCCTTCGCGCTCTTTTGTCCGTTGCCGCCTGGCGGGGGGACAAGTATAGTGTTTTCCAAGTTAGTTGAAGGTTTTACGCACAAACGTGTGTTCGCTGTCGATGCTGCTGTTCTTCTCTACTCAGGTCCTGGTGCGTCTCGTACCTCCCATGTTTTGGAAGGTCTGCTGTTTTGGGTGAAGGACTCCTGTCCCTTTTCTCCGCCTGCTCCTTGAATTACTTTTAATAGTTTGTAATCTATCGGAGCAAACTTGGCTAAAAGATTGGACCCTTTTAAATTCCGGGGAGGAAGAAAGGAGAATCTCCCTGGTTGCATTACCTGTACTGACACAGGTATATAACAACAACACACAACACCTACGCCTCCTCCTTGCAGACTGTGTTCCATGCAACAACGGTCAACAAAAAAAACTAGGCAATACCGTCTGGAACGTGCAGAACTGAGCACTAGATAAAGAGCGATTTTCTTTGGTGTATCTTTGAGTCCTCATAACAGAAAAAGAGAGAGCCTCATAACAGAAAAAGAGACCATTGGAAAAATGAAGTGGAAACGACCATAAAATCAGCACCTCGTTTCAGTACATCATTATTGACATTGGCCTAATGAAGTACTATTCTGTAACTTTAAGATAATTCACTGGAAGGATCCCCCCAGGCTCCTTCCCCACTTCCCAGGGTGAAATGAGCTCTGGTAGCAGGCAGGGGCGTTGTGGTTCATCATTGGTATGTTTTGTCAATACACTCGTCTGAACGAGCAGTAGGGCCGCCCAACTCTCTCAGAATTTGACCAATAGTCTAGAAACTTGACTTGCATAAAAAAGGAACGTTCCTTGCTTTTTGTCTCACAGGCCCCCTTTGTAATCTTCCCGTCATTGTATTCACACAGGCTCAAAGACGGTAGCAGATCCGCCATCGAGAATTTAACAGGCTGATATAATTTGTTTGTCTTTGCTTAAGCATATGCCTATTACTACTATTATTAAAGCAAATTCCATGTGATGGAATTGGCCGGCTGCAAATATGTTTTACATGGCCAAGTGCTTGCACTTACAGCCTGGTGAAGGTAAAATAACGCAGATAGTGTAAGCACTACCGGCATGCATGGATCCATATGGATTAGGAAAGGATGATGTTTTGGGTTGTGCAACATCCAATGGATGCAGAGACACACAACATCCCACCTGGAGAGTTGGTTTGGAGAAGCTTTTCAGTGGGGATCAAGTGGTTGGGAGGCAGAAGCCTGCACACTACCAGGAGTTTACTCCTAGATATTTTCGGGGGTTGTGTTCAATGTCTCGTCTCATCTGTATGATTTTTGTTGCGGATCTGATTGCATGTAGGCTTTATTTAATGAGTGCTGTGTAGACCACTACCTCCGAGGCTGTGGAGTGGGTTCCTTGAGTGGCTACTGTAAATGATACCAAATGCTCCTAGCAAGATGGCGTGAAGGGTGTTACGGCCTGCCACATGTTTGAAATTACCGCCATTGCAAGAATCGGCAAAAAGCTCACACCCAAAAGCTACAGTCTGAAATAATGTACCGCCATTGCAAGAATCGGCAAAAAGCTCAATGTACAGACAGGTTCAGACATCAAAGTCGGATGATACATTTCCACAATCAAACAGTCTCCTAGCATTTAGCGCTTTTTGAAGGCGACACTCTCTCACAATCAAAGGTGCTTTAAATTCTGCACAATTTTTTGAATGCCTGCCAGGGTTTGAACATCACTAACCAACTATTCTCAGAGCGCATGCTAGCGTTTGGACGTCAAAACCCAACAACCGAAATCATTGGTAATTTGACCTACACAACCAAAAGAAAACCTCGAATCTCATCCACTCTAGTCCCATGTGACCTTCATTTCGGAAATCCCAAGGTCCTTGGTCGGAGGAGAGAATTGGACCTCGGACTCTGGCACTGCAAGCCGCAAGCTTGGGAGGCGTCTAAGCAGCGTGTCAAAGGCAACCTGCAGCTCCATCCGAGACAGGTGCATGGCCACACATTCGTGCCTGCACAATGCATATACGTAAACGAAGGAATGGTCGACACAAAATGAAATTCGGCTGTTTTGCATGGATGTTTGAGACGAGTAAAAGGCAAGTGAGGGGTAGGAGAGGAGAAATGAATGCAATAACATGGTTGTGAGAAAGCTACACCTGCCTTCTTCATGCAATTTCTGCTCAGCTGTTTTATCCTTGAAAGATAAGAAGACAGAGAAAGTGGTCACGATTGATTGTCAACTGTTCTTACACAAAGATGCTACTCACCTTCCAAAGCCAAAGGCCATGTGGGGTCCTGGCTGACGCCGGATGTCAAAGGTCTCAGCATCCTGGCCAAACACCTCCTCGTCTCGGTTTGCTGATTGGTTAAGTGCGATGAGCCCCTCGCCTGGCTTGATCTCCTGTGTATGCAGTTGGAGTGAGAGTCACGCCATTTACTTAAGATGACGCTCCATTGAAGGTCTGTTCCTTTTAATTGAATTGATGATCTTGATGCATGCATGAAGCCGAGTTACCATACTTTTACTCACGAGGAACGCTTCGCTTCTAAGAAGGAACACACGCATTATGTTTTAGTCGTCGTTAACAAAATCTGATTGCTAATAGAAAGTGCCTTACTTATTAAAAAAGCAGATGCGTTAACTGTTCAGCGCGTGGCTGTAGGCAAGGCATCAGCTGGTACATGCTGCACGTACGCACACACACCTTGCCATATCCCAGATCCATGGGCTCCTTCGCCACACGGCGCAAAGCAAATGAGGACGCGGTATGGAAGCGCAGCATTTCCTCAACCGCATTGTGCAGCAATTCAGGCTTGCTCTGCCAGCCGCAGAAAAGGTGCAAGGTGCAGTGATGTGACTAAGATTGGAGAAAAAAACAGAACTGAGGCTGGTGCATAAGTGTGGAGGCACTTGCACAAATCCAAGGAACCCCAAAGCGCGATGTTATAATAAATGCATCGCAGTGCGCAATTAAGATGAGAAAATAGTGCCGCCCAGCCAAAGTTATAACGAAGATCCGTACCTTGAGAAGCTCCAGCTGATCTGGGTGCTTAAAAAGCTCCAGCAGCCCCAGAGCGATCATGCCGGACACAGTGGCGTTGCCAGCCACAAGTAAGAGGAAAGCGGTTTGGACCAGTTCTTCCCTCTGCATGTGACCCGGCTTGAGCTGCAGGAAAAGCGCAGCCACACATGCACTTTTACTCAATTGGCAAGTTGAATGAAGTCGAGTCATATTACGTCTCTTTATGAGGCAGGGGGATTCTTTAAATTAAGTGGTACGTCTCTTTCTAAAGCAGGGGCAAAAACAATTATGGCCAAGGCTTGTGGAACACAAACCTGGTTGGTCACCAAATCGCTGATGATATCATCAGTTGGATTCTGCTCTTTGGTTTGCACCTGCGTAGACAAAGAAGATGTAGGGATTGCAAGGATTAGCCACATACAACCCTGTCAGACACACATTGAAGCAGCCACAAAGTGAGCTGAGTCATGTAGCCTGGCGTCCATTCTTCTTAAGCACTGCTAGTTGCAAAGGGATGAAGTGAGTGTTGATGCCTTGCATATCTGCGTGCTTCTGTATCTCTTTGGGTTGCACTATTTTGACATTTGATCATTTGATAGATTATCTATAAATTCAGTTTGCGATCTGCAAGTCGTGTGCCCAGAAAATGTGCATGTGGTCTCATCGTTCTCCACTTGTTCCTGCTCACCAGTTTGTTCATGCAGTCCATCAGATATCGAGTGCATGCAATTCGCAAGTCACGTGCACCAAACTGTGCATTCAGTCTTAACCGTTCTCAACTCGTGCCTGCTGCCTGCTCACCAGTTCGTTCATGTAATTCATCAGATCTTGGGCCGCCGTAGATGCATCTCGAGCAGTGCCGCTGGCACTAGCACGCACAGCTACATTGCTAGAAAGGAAGTGGTAGTCGCTGAAGGGGATTCCAAGCATGGCGTAGATGACCTGAACGTGCGAGCACGATTGGGTAGGGCCGTTTGTGATTTTAAAGCCGTTAAAGCTCGCGTCAGGATATTGATAACCGAATCTTGACAGAAAAAGGCGTAGGCTTCCAATTTCAGATTCCGATTGAGCAAAAGCACGGTGCAAACGGTTCAAACTAATCTGGCATTCAAAATACAAACTAATCTGGCACTCAAAAATACAAACGAATCTTGCATTTGAAGCACCCGTTGAAGCTGCAGATGCACTGAACCTGATCACACACCTTGAAGGGTAAAGGCGTGGCAAACGCCTCCATCAAGTCAACAGGGCGCTGCTTGCGGAGCATCTCGTCCACGAGTTCATCTGCTGCTTTTTGTGTGAAGGGCCGCATGGCCTCTGACTTTTCAGGTGAGAACCACGACTCCACCATCGCCCTATTCAAAAAACATGCGTCAGCACAAGTGAAATGCCATTGCTGGCCGCTTTGAAACAGCGACTGGTTTATGGTGCTTGAACTAAAAGGCATGCGAATCATTGCTGGCACGTGCAAATTAAAAGGCACCTTAATCAAACATCTACATACAACCAGAATCATGTGCTCCTCTCATCACCTGTATTTGGTGTGTGCGGGTGGGTCCATGTCCACAAAGGTGCGCACTTTGTTTGCGGCGGCTGCTTTTTTCCCGCCCTCGCTGAGCTCTGGAAACCCATGTCTCCCACGCTCCTGCAGGAACCCATGTAGGTTCAGAGTAATGTGCGTTGTGAGTGTGCAAAGAGAGTTTAATTGGTGTGCCTTTGAACTCCTAACTCATCTTCCTGTGTACATTCTTTAAACATAAACTTTATGAGAGATGGAGAGAGAAGACAATGTGAGTGAGTGGGGGTGACTTTGCCGGATGAAACAAGTGCGTGTTCTTTTTATGCGCACCTTCGATAATCGTTCATCATCTAAGACGCGGGCAATGTCTTTGTGCTTGGTCAAGAGATAGACCTCGCTGCAAGGGATCATTTGTGGCACCAATAATTGAGTAAATGCATTAATAATTGAGTAAACGTATCAAAAGGACTGTGGGCGTAATGACTTGCAGCATACGAATCCTCTGCAGACAGCTGTGCACATTTCATCCAAAATACCTTCCGTCATACAGTTGGCCAAGGGGCACAGGGTCTGTTTTGCGTAGATCCTTGTACTCAGCAGGAGGCTCAGTGGAAGAGGGGCGTGCAAGAGGGAAGGGACATTTGCCGCTGCTGATGCCTGCAACAGGATGATGAACCATAATCCACAGGCAAGAGAGCGTAGCGTCATCAGAGATGTGACAAACAGCACACAGAAACTGACAGCCATTCGCTGGTCTCACCTCTTGCCGTAAGGCTACGTGTGTGGGCGGGGAAAGGAACAATGCGGAAGGAATGTGTGAAGCTGTGCAGGGCGGAACAGACCTGCATGTTTGTTCTTGGGTGCTCGTTGAATTTAAATAAACTTGATAGATCCGGGGGAAATCAGGAATAAGTAATAGCTTTATAGGTAAGCGCCTCTTCGAAGAGACCACCCGAGGTAATGGGAGGCGCAGTTTTTGTATATGAAATTCTTCAATTTATGAACAGTAGAAATGTAGACAATCTTTCTCGTTGGGCGGCTGACACGAAGTAGGTCCAAATCACGACCAATGATATCTCGTATACATGCATACATAAGAAGTCGCTGCCGTTTGAATAAAGCCTAGATTTCCGTTGCTTCTATCGGCTACAATCAGTGCACGCAGGAATTGAGGAGGAGCATGTCAGAAAAACTGATTTGAAGGGTTTCAGAAGTAGGAAATCTCTCAGAAACTGGGGCCTAGGTCTCAGGAGCCACCTGCCTTTGTTTGCGGTTGTAGTAACCCCCCCTGATCCCATTGAAAAGCCATATACAAGCCAGACAAGGAATTGAACGTCACTTTTAAAAACATCCGAGCAATACTCCTGGTATGCCTCACAACCACCTGATCCCCATTGGAAAACCCTCGCTCCCCGCTCTTTATACACGATTCTACAGTCTTAGCCAGGCAAGTGCTGATTCAGAGTTCATCTAGCAGCAGGGCCTGCAGCTGAATAGTGATGAACCAGACCATGTTTGATGCTCCAAACCTTCTCGTTGTATGCGTGCTGCTCCTCACTCATGAATGTTAAGTATGATTTTATTTGCCTCCCTCATTCTTGGTATCCTCATTGTGACAGTCCATGTGCAACACAGGTGATTCCCCCTGCTTCTTTGATTTTATGTGGTCGGCTGGTCCTGGCAGATGCTTGATTGTATATACTGGTTTTATTCACTGCTGCAATGTCACAAACAGCGTTGTGCCTTTTTTCCCTTTCCAAGGGAATTTTGTAGGTGCTACAAGCCTGGTGCTACAACAACAATCATCACAATTTTTGCATGCTTTACATACGCAGCCTACCAGTCACACGTTTTGACTGATGATGACTTTATCTATAAACTCTGATCCCCATTGAAAAGCCCTTTCCCTTCTTTTCTCCAGGTGGGATGTTGTGTTGATCTGCATCCATTGCTGGTTGGTGCAGGACACTAAACAACTAAAAATGTAAGTGCAGCTGTCAATCTTTTTGATTGATTTTTGTTGGTTGTGCAACCATGCCAGACTGGAGGCCTTTGTAATCCAAACTAATCTAAATATCCTTTCCTTATCCGTGCTGGTGGTGGTTACGCTATCTGCGTTTATCTTTATAATCTTTTCACAGGACCACCAAAAAGAAGACAGAAACTCGTGCCCAATTCACTCTGACCTACTCAACCCTAGGAAATACTACCAGTATATTCCCCTTCTTTCCCAAAGTTCAAGCTGGCTGTCTCAAATTCCTCTTTTACTCAGCGACCGAGGCTCCCCAATTTTTCTTCGACCTCTCTTTTCACATAAAACAGGTCGTCCTCGTCGAGCTCCCCCACTAACGCCATGACTGCATACCTGCGCAGAATCCATTGTGCATGGCCACATCATATTGCCAAGAATTTAAAAGCCTGTGTACATGTAACCAAGTTATACGTAATGCTCGAGGAAGGAGGAAGGAGGAAGGAGCTATCTGAGACGAAATCTGAGACATGCTGCATCCCGTCGGGAAACTTGAACTTGCTACCAGACCCCACATCCCCAGACCTGGCAAGTTACAATGTAACAAGTCCACATAGCAGGCACACAACAACGAAGGCAAAAACTTGCGTATGTAGCAGAAACACACGTAATGTTGACGTGCTACCAAAGAGTGCATTCGGACACTTACAAGATGTTCTTTTTGCGCCTGGGCCCTGCACCACCATCTCCCATAACAGCAGCTGGAGCCACCCCGTTGCTGTCTTTTCTACGGGCACTACTGCTGGGCTGCCTGTCCCATGTCTGCAGGTGTAAAAATGCATTGGGCAAAATAAAGTGGTTAAGACAAAGCGCCGTTCCTATCCCTATGTGTCTTTTTTATAAGTGTAGGGTATAAGGCACTACTGCTGGGTTGCCTGTACTGGAAAGAGGGAGTGCTGCAGGGACAGCACATTTGCACATTTATAAGGTTGGCCAGGACCATGGTGCATAAACGGTGCATATATACATAGAGTTCTGGCCAACCCTGCACATTTGATGGAAGCCACACAACTTAAAAAACGCGACAAGCAGGCACGCAAAAGTGTAACCGCAGTTTCATGGCATATTACCCTGTTCACCCCCATGAACACATCCAGTTGATTGACGCGCACATGTGCAAGCAAATGCACACCTGACGTGGCGGGCTGGCTGGTACGCGCTCGCTAGATATGCGCCCATAAGAGGGCACGGAGGGTGAGGGCTGTGGAATGTACTGTGGGGGCGAGGGAGGGGGGAGTGGGGGTGATGGTGGTCCTGCGTGTGAGTATACAAGTGAGCGCAAGGTGAGCTTGCTTAGAGCAATAATGAGCTGATTTTCCTGGTGGCAGTGGTAGACCACACTCACACCTGGACGGCTATCCTAATCCTGCTGTGACCCATTTTGCAATCCAACTCTGGCGCAGGCCCATTGCTAAAATAATTCTGCCAATCCACAGGCACGAAAAGCTGAAGCTAGTCCTGCCGATCTGTCATGGCGACGATCTGAAGGAGTCACGAAAGGCATGTTGCGCTCTTACTTAACAAAGCCAGTTGTCTCCTCAAACCCAGGAAACGCAGTTCGGTCACAAATTATTACGCCTGGTTCCTTTTTCAAAACATTCACAGGAGGCGTGACAGGCTTATTAACTCGTAGGGTTGGCAAGAACCTTATATGTACACCGTATATGACCGTATATTTGGAAATTTCCCAGCCAAAAATACCGTATACACACCGTGTATATAGGGTTCTGGCCAACCCTAATTACACGGGGTTTCCTGACACTCCAGCTCCACCCTTAACCATGCTTGCAAACGTGTGCACTACAAAATGTGCATGTCAGTTTGCCTGTGTATGCGCATTCATGTGTGTGTATCCTCGCACCTGTGGTGATGGGCTTGCTTGCACCGGGTATCCTTTCGCTGGGCATCCTTTCCAAAGGAGGTCCACTAGGCAGACGTTGCAGCTGAGGTGAGGGAGCAGCAGCAACAGGG
>Ga0307948_1003661_pt1 | contig 11340 bp, 18 predicted proteins | sample OrgLakmetagen280_FD_201824 | JGI IMG/M metagenome (GOLD analysis project Ga0307948, IMG submission 201824) | Saline water microbial communities from Organic Lake, Antarctica - #280 | ecosystem: Environmental > Aquatic > Non-marine Saline and Alkaline > Saline | place: Antarctica: Organic Lake...
ACTCAGAAACGTCTCCTGTCGACGCCTGTGCTTTCAGATGATGTTCGGGGGGCATGGGCTGGGCTGAGCGCCAGGCAGCTTCCTCCAGCTACCAAACATTGAGTCACTTCTTTCCACAGCACTGCTCTCTGCACCCCTGGTCACCAAAACTTGTATGCCTCGACAAACGAGTTTGCTTGGCCTGCCTGTCAAGTTTCAGACCTGGACGTTGGCTGCGTGGCTCTGGCCAGGCCCTGAGTCTCAACTTTTACAAAACTCGTTTGAGAGTGCGCCCAGGAGCACCACCCCCTGCCCCTCCCCTCCCCCTGACACCGCAGGGCTGCCTAAATTGATAGTCTGGGTCACTGTGCAAGTTTTGGGGGCGGGGGGTGCGCTCGGCGGGCCTGCGCGCCCTGGTGTGAACTTTGGTGGGAAGAAGACAAACCTAGGGGCTGCGCCCCATGACTGGGGCTTCGCCAAAAAGTTTGTGTGAGGCACTGCAGCGCACTGTGTCGGCTGAGGAATGGCCTGCAGAAGGCTACGGAGAGAAGTTTGTGTGAGGCACTGCAGCAGGAAGCGCTTGTGGTTTGGTGCATGCTGGGTTCTTAGCATGGGAAATTTAAAAGCACATCACGTGCAGTAGAAGTCTCTGACCTACATGCACAATGCGGCAGACCATGCCCCTCGTTATTCATTTTTTGTAGGGGGCTAAAAGAAGAAAAAGAAAAAACGATGTAGGCTGTGAAAAACCGCTCCCCACATTAATCAAGGAAACGGTATCACTTTGGTACTAAGTACCGTAAAACTCCTCCACCAATATAAAAGAAAAAATACCTGTAGGGGGCTACCGTAAAACTCCTCCACCAATATAACAGAAAAAAGACCTGTAGGGGGCTGGAACCGTGTGCCATCATTTTGAATACCGTATATAACGTGTGTGCATTAGGTAATGTGCAATAGGTAAAAACGTGTGAGTTACTCGATTTTATGCTGGGTAAACCAAGATATGAACCCCTCGTAATTAAGGTTATAACAAGCTCAATCTATAGCAATTTAAGGGCTGCACAACTGGAAATGAGTGGGGTGGGGTTGGGGTAAGTGTGTGGACGTAGGTGTGCGTAGACGTGGAAGCAGGGCTGCTGGGTGGGTGGTAAGTAAATCTCCAATCGTCTTCAGAGATACTACTGTGCGTAGGACGCAAAGTTTGTCAGATGATTAATTTCAACTCTTTTTACGGTGATTGCAGTGGGCCCGTAAATAAAAAAGAAGCAGAAGACGAGGAGAGGGAGGAGCAATTCGAGGGAAAGGGCAGGTGGGCAAATTTAATTTTAGGGCAGGTGGGCATCACGCTCATGCTACCCAGACTCTGAACGGTACGTACGGCTATTTGTACGTTTTTCTAAACAGTTTCAAGCTTTTTTATCAGTTTGCCTGGTCATGTTTGTGAGCTCTGTTTCTGTGGGGGTTTATTTTGCTGCCTAGTCCTGTGCAGTCCTGTGCAGTTCTGTGCAGGCCTGTGCAGTCATGAGCAGTGTTGTTTTGTGTAGTTATTAGTAGTCATGTGCAGTCTTGTGGAGTCATGAGTAGTCCTGTACAGTCCTGTGTGGAATCCCATGTTGTCCTGTGCAGTCCTGTGTGGAATCCTATGTAGTCCTGTGCAGTCTTGTGGAGTCCTGTGCAGTCATGTGAGGTCATGTGCAGTCTCGTGCCGTCATGAGTAGTCCTGTACAGTCCTGTGTGGAATCCCATGTTGTCCTGTGCAGTCTTGTGCAGTCCTGTGTGGAATCCTATGTAGTCCTGTGCAGTCTTGTGCAGTCCTGTGCAGTCATGTGAAGTCTTGTGCAGTCAGTCCTGTATACCTATTCCCTGTTTGTTTGCGTTGTGCTTTGATTTCACAGCAAAACAAGGCTGGGACTGCCCCTTCTTGTTAAGGACTAGCCACACCGCTTGAATGAACTCTGTTTGCATTGTGGGCTGAATTGAGGAAGGTGTTCAAGCAAATGAGTCTAGGGACGGAAGTGGGATGCAAGCTACTGCCGTCTAAATGCTAAAGGTCTAAAGGGTATGTGTATGTAAATGCGCTGGCTGAGCTGTAGTATCAAGCCCTGCTAGTTTGCGCTGCCCATTGTGAAATAAAGTGCATTGAGAAGGGATGTTTAGGGCTGTGCTTTTTGAGAGAGCTTAGGCAAACACTGCACGGGTCTTATCTCTAAGGTTGGCCAGAACCATATATATATACGGTGAACCATATACAGTATTTTCGGCAGGGGAATCACCAAAAGCAAACACTGTGCCTTATCTTAATTATCTGCTGTCCCTTGTTTGATCCGCTGAAAGTGAGGGACTGGTGATTTCACTTGTCCCTAAATTACATGTCCAGCCAAACAGGCAGCACTGCAATAGCAAAAAGCGAGTATGAAATGTTTGTGCATGGATTTGTGTGTGTGTGTGTGTGTGTGCGTGTGTGTGTGCGTGTGTGTGTGTGTGGTTATGTATGCAAATGCTTCAGAATGCCAAGATGCAGCTCAGATGGCATCGGCAGCCGTGGCAGTTTTAGTGTGTGGCAACTGCAACGTGCCACCGTGCGCAGAATGAGCACAAAGGAAGCAACGTAAGCAGCCATTTGTGAGTTCAATGGAGCCGCGTGTCTCATCGTGGGGTACATTGTTCTATGACATTGTTCGTTTGCCGTGATGTGTCGCTGTGCACTGTTCGTTTGCCGTGACGTGTCGCTGTGCATTGTTCCACATTGTTCGTTTGCCGTGATGTGTCGCTGTGCACAGGATGAGCCCAGCAGAGGCAGCGCAAGCAGCCGACGAGGGCTGTCAAGCTGCTGCAACAAGGCAAGGAAGTGAGGAGGAGGAGGAAGCACTGTTATCAACAGCTGCTGAGGAAATCGGCAATTCTGACACAGGTGACGGTCTCTTGAGCGTTCGCTTATTTGTTTCTTAACCGATTATCTTCTGTAAGGATGACAGAGCAACAGCTCCATGACTTTAAAGTTGATTTCTCACTGGTAATACCTGTCCTGGAATATTGGCTTGTGGTGTGGCATGAAGACTATTTTCTGCAAGTGGGTGATCAAGCGTTCCAGCATCTAATTGGCGATATTTGACCCTAAATGATTAAGCGTTCCAGCATCTAATTGGCGATCTTTGACCCTAAATGATCAAGCGTTCCAGCATCAAATTGGCGATCTTTGACCCTGTGCAGCCTTCCAGCATCTAATTGGCGATCTTTGACCCTGGGTGATCAAGCGTTCCAGCATCTGATTGGCGGTCTTTGGCCTTAGGTGATCAAGAGTACCAGCGTCTAATTGTCGGTTTTTGACCCTAAATGATCAAGCGTTCCAGCATCTAATAGGCGGTCTTTGACCCTGTGCAGCCTTCCTTTTTGGACGTTTTTCAAGCGTTAAAACCCTTATCGGCTGTCTTTGACTCTGTGCAGCCTTCCTTTTTGGGCGTGTTTTGAGCGTCAGAAGCAGGTTTGTGCACGCCAAAACACGTCGGTCTTGGAATGACACTTCCAGGCCGAGCACTGTATGCTTACGCCAATCTCCAAAAATGGGCTTCTTACTACGTTCATGCAGGTCACAAAAAACATGCACCTATGCCAATCCACAACAGACTGCTTGAAGCAGAGGGTAGGATTTGTATGTATGGCCTCTCTGTCTGGGAGATCTGACTGCCTTACTTTCGACATTCATGCAGAGCACAAAGTCCTGGCACCTCTGCCGGCTTGCAACAAATTGCTTCAAGCAGAGCGCAGTTTGTCACTGAGGCGAGCGGACCTGAGATGTGGCAGCCTCCTATCCACAGCATCAAGGTTGAATGCAATCAGCAGGTAGGGCCAGATTAATCAAGTCTTCAATTACGCATAGTTGGTTTGGTTGGAAAACGTGGCAGCCTTCTGTCCATGGCATCAAGGTTGAGGGCAATCAACAAGTAGGGCAAATTGATGGAGTATTCAATCACGTAGTTTTGGTTTGGTTGGAAAACGTGGCAGCCTTCTGTGGCATCAGAGTTGAGAATGATCTGTGAAGTTAAATCAATTGAGTATTTTATCGCGTAGGTGTGTGGTCTCTGTTGGATGTACTGGCAGCCTTCTGTCCACAGCATCAAGGTTGGGAAGGATTTGTAGGGTCGAATCAATTGAGTATTCGATCACAAAGCTGTATTGTTTTTTGGTTAGAACACGAGGCAGCCTTCTGTCCTCCGCGTCAAGGTCAAGAAGGATCTGCAGGTTCGAATCAATTGAGTTTTTGATCACGAAGCTGTATGGTTTGGTTGGAAGTTGTGGCCTGGTTTGTATGGCTTGAACATAGCAACTTAGGGCGCACGTGTCTGATTTTCTGCAGCGTGGACCCCACTTTTCACCACAAAATCTTTACAGCAGATCACCCACTCCACCAAATGGCATACTTTTGTGTGGTATGTTGTTGTTGTAATAAACAAATATGATTGCAAAAAAATCAAGTGAAAAGATGAAGTGCGTGATGATGTGGCTCAACATGTGCTGTTTTGTCATAGAAAGGCACCAAATTAAGGTTTGGGCAGTCAAGGTGGGCTTTGACCCCCGTCAAGTTGCGCACACTGTGACTTACATGGATATATAAGCACATCCTCGTGCAGCTTACAATATCAGCTTTCATTTAAAGCCAGAATGGTGTCAGTTGGCTGAGTGGGCAGTAAATGGCTGGATTCAGAGTGCAAAAAGGGCACATATTTGGACATTTCCCCAGTCATTCCCCTCTGGTGGTTTTCACTGCCTATGTTATGGGAAATCCCGTGAATCAAATAATATCAAAACGATCGTGACCAGAACCGGAATATCAACGATCGTGACCAGAACCGTGAATATCAACGATCGTGACCAGAACCGTGAATATCAACGATCGTGATTAGAACCGTGAATATCAACGATTGTGACCAGAACCGGAATAGGATATTCAATGATGTCGCGTAGTTTTTCTTTTTGCTCTCTTGCATCCAACTGATGAAAGAGATTGATTGAGTGATGCAAAAAAAAACATTGCCGTCATTCTTGCTCAGCTGCTCCAGCTGTCACTCGCACTCAGCCGTCACTCATGCTCAGCTGTCACTCGTGCTCAGCCGTCACTCATGCTCAGCTGTCACTCGTAGTCAGCTGTCACTCGTGCTCAGATGCTCCATACAAAAGAAATGGCTTGATTACAGCAAAGAAGAAATGGCTTGATCAAGCAAAAAAGAACGTTGCGTTCCTGTTGTAGTTGATGCTCTAAAAGATTTTTGCAATGCATACTTTTCTGTACAGGGCCCGTCCAGAGGAGCGCAAAGCGGTGAAAAAAAGCGTAGCCGATGAAGAAGACCGTGAGGAGATTCAATTAAAAGAGCTACAGGTGTGTGTATGTTATGTTTAGTTTGGATTACAAAGGCCTCCAGCCTGGCATGGCTGCTCAACCTATAGGTCCCAACATATAAATTAAACAAAAAGATCGACAGCTGCACTAATAAATTTGTAAACCTCGAGTTATGTTGAAAAACAAAACCTTTGATATCACCTTCAAAAATATTATCAAATAAATGGACCGTAAATGTTCGGTACCGATAGGTCCGACAGGTGGGTGAATCGTTGGGGTACAGATCGAAGGTCTTACACACACCCTAGGTAGTATTCTTGGCCTCTTTCTTTGCTGAGGAAACGCGTTGGCTTGCCATTGTTGTATTAGACCTCCGATATGTACCTCGACATGTGTATTGTGCCTATTTGTGCCTAATGAACTCAACTCGTCCCGTGCTCTTTGCTGACTGTCATGTATGATCTTTGCAGATTGTGCTTATTGCCTACTGGCAGCTAAGGTCTTTGTAGGCCGTCTTTGCACACTCCTTATCCTGTGCTCTTCATATAATGTCTTCTGTGTTCTTTGTGGACTGTCTTTGCACGCTCTTTTGCCATTATTGTTCGTAGAGTGTTGTCTGTGCTCTTTGCAGACTGTCTTAGCACACTCCTTTTCCTGTGCTCTTCATAGAGTGTCTTCTGTGTTCTTTGCGGACTGTCTTAGCACACTCCTTTTCCTGTGCTCTTCATAGAGTGTCTTCTGTGTTCTTTGCGGACTGTCTTCGCACACTCCTTTCCTGTGCTCTTCGTAGAGTGTCTTCTGTGTTCTTTGTGGACTGTCTTCGCACGCTCTGTTGCCCGTATTGTTTGTAGAGTGTCGTCTGTGCTCTGCAGACTGTCTTTACACATTCCTGTGCCCGTACTTATCGTAGAGCGTCGTCGTCTATGTTCTTTGCGGACTGTCTTTGCCCACTCCTGTGCCCAAATTTTTGGTTGTCGTTTATGCTCTTTGCGGACTGTCTTCACACACTCCTATGCCCGTACTTATCGTAGAGCGTCGTCGTCTGTGTTCTTTGCGGACTGCCTTTGCCCGTGTCTTTTGCCAACTGCCATGTGCTCGCAGACTGCCATGTGCTCGCAGACTGTCATGTGCTCACGCGTCTGTGCCCTCTTGCCTGCAGACTGTCATCAAAAAGTCCGTGATTGTCACTGAGGTGAGAACATGGGGGACTCGACAGCAAATCATAGTTGTGCAGCAGTAGTTGTGAGCATTTGCGGCATCAGTTGTGATATCATAAAATCCATGGCTAAACATGGGGGTTTTGACAGCAAGTCATAGATGAGCAGCAACAGTTGTGAGTGTTTGCAGCGTCAGTTGTGATATCATAACATCCATGGCTGTCTCTGAGGGGAGAGTCAATGGAGGAGTTGACGGCACTAGGGCACACAGTCTGCGTCAGCTGTGTTGTCATCAGGTCCGTATTTTTACGTATATTTCTAATAAGCTGAGAGCCAAAGGGGCAGCCGACAGCAATGGCAGCAATGGCATCACAACGTGCAGCTTTCTTTGCGGTGCTGAGTTTGTTCTGTGCTTGAATTTTAAGTACAAGCTGAATTGGATCGAGTGTTATGAAGGAAGAAATGAGCAACTGGCTCATAGCATATGGTCCCACTTCAAGTTTCGCGATTCCCTGCCGTTGTTCAGGGTATAGGGTGTAGACCTGGTAGACATTGAAATGCAGGGGTACAACTAGGTTTGTTGCTCGAAACACGTGTACAGACGCACGTGCACAATACGTTCATCCGTGTGCACGCAAAAAAGCAAGCCCTTGAGCTGCCCTGACATGACTATGAACGAAAAATCAGTATCAAAGGCTTAGAGCTTTCTTGAGCACAGGGAATCGCATTGTGTTGCAGATTGTGTGTGTCTGTGTGTGTGTGTGTGGTGCGTGTGTGTGTGTTGTGCGTGTGTGTGTGTGTGTCTGTGTGCACATGTGTGTGTGTGTGTACGCGTGTGTGTGTACGCGTGTGTGTGTTGTGTGTGTGTGAACGTGCGTTGCACGTGTTGGTAACTCTTTTGAACTATTGCACTTACAAGCTATCCAACGGCGCATGGAGCTCATGTTTCATTATATACAAACACATGTTTTCTGCGAACAAACACTTGTTGTGTATGCAGCTGCTTGATAACAGTGCTGACGCTCTGATACGCGGCCTGGAGCTGTCAGTCAAGATTCTACCCAATGACATGGTGGCACAAATTATGGCGCTGACAATGCTATGTAAGCATGTGTGTGTGTGTATGTGCGCGTGTGTCCCCGTGTGTGTGCGTGTGTGTGCGTGTGTTTACTTGCACATTTGTAAAATCGTGCGCACATATCATTGATTGGGTTATGAATAGAGTAACAAGCTTAAATGATTGGTTTGGGTGATATGCACAAAGGAATTATTTTGTTTTGTTGGAGCAAGCAAGCGCGCACCCACCCATCCACCCACTCTCACCACATACATACATACACGCACGTACAAACACACAAACTGACAAACACACACACATAAACACACACGTGCAGCGTTTGAGCGCATTGACATTTTGGAGGACCTGTTTCACCCTGGAGGCAACGAGCTGTTTGTGCGTCCTGCATCGTGGCTCATGTCTGTAAGTTCAACGAGCTGCTTGTGCGTCCTGCATCGTGGCAACGAGCTGTCCTGCAAGCTGTCCTGCAAGCTGTCCTGCATCGTGGCAACAAGCTGTTTGTGCGTCCTGCATCGTGGCTCATGTCTTTATTGTGTCTCATGTCTGCTGGCTCATGTCTGCTGGCTCATGTCTGTATTGTGTCTGATGTCTGCTGGCTCATGTCTGCTGGCTCATGTTTGCTGCCTGCACTGTGGCTCGTGTCTGTAAGTTCACGCAATTGTGGCTCATGTCTGTGAGTTCTGGTCAAGCATGCGTCCACGATTGCGCAACAAGCTGTTTGTGCATCCTGCATCGTGGCTCATGTCTGTGAGTTCTGGTAAAGCACGCGTCCACGATTGCACAAACGTGCTTAAGTCAGGGTTGGCCAGAACCATAGATTTACACCAATTATGACCGTATATTTGGTGATTTACCTGCCAAAAATACCGTGTATACACCGTGTATTGTATACATGGTTCTGGCCAATCCTACTTATAGTGCAAATAATGCTTTGTTTGTGCGTCCTGCATTGCAACTCGTGTATGTGAGTTTACCTAATATTTGTGCACACAAGTGCAGAAATGCACGTACGTTGTGCATGCTTTGTGTGAAATCACGCAGTGTGTCTCCTGTCTGTGGCTGCACACAATGCGTGCGTTCAAGGATGCACAAACATCCGTAGAGTGCAAAGAAGTCTTTTGTGTGTGCGCCGTGATTCATAGACCATGGCTCAGTGAATACATGCAATGCGCTGATGTGCAAAGAAAATCAAGTATAGGCTATTTGTGAATTTGTTTATTTGCGAACTCTCGCACTTGGGTTTTAAAGACATGTCTTTGTCTTGCGTTTTTTTGCCTTTTTAAGCGCGGAAGGTCGCCTTATTCTTATCAGTTTTCCTGTACACAAACATGCAATCAGCCTCTTTGATTCTTCTCAATTGATTCCATCTTCTCGTTTATCTCAAATTAATGCCATCTGCAGGAAAGTTTCACATACTTCCCCTAAAATAAATTATGTCTGCAGGAAAGTCTCACACACTTCTCCATATCTTTAAGTATGTTTGCAGGAAAGTCTCTTACAGTTCTCCCTAAAATTGATCATGTCTGCAGGATGAAGACGCGGATGCCATTGTTTCATTTTTAAATCTGTCCCAAAAGGCCTCTGCTCAGGTGTGTTGGGGAAATCGTGCGTATACTTGTGTCTGTGTGTGTGTGCGCGTATATGAGCGTGCATGTGTGTGCATATACATGTGTGTGTTCGCGTGCGTGCGTGTGTGTGTCTGTGTGTGTTGTGGGTATGAATGGTTGTGTAGGTGGGTGAAGGCGGGAATTAACCAGGTGGTGGGGCTTAGGGGGGTGCCAATGTGTGGACACGGGTGTGTCTGTGTTTGTATGTATGTACAGATTTTGGTCTGGATGCAGCTATGGTTGTGCTGAAAGGGGCGACAATCATACACTTACATACACAAAGGTTACAATGGGGGGTGACCTATGGTTGTGCTGGAAAGGATTGCAAGTAATATAGGATAGCAGGATGTGGCAGCATGATAAGTTGCAGCAGGATATTAGTATATTGCGCTGGAAAGGATCGCAGGGTATACAGGATTGACCGATCATACACATATGCACACACGATGCCCTGAGAAGGTTTTCACTATTTCAGTATCATGTGTGATGTGTGGCTGTAAACGTATACCTTGCTTGACCCAACAGCAAAGTCGTAGCACGTCGCATGGTTTTGTCCACTTGGGCACCTTTTAATCCTACAGTTTAAAGATGTAACATATATACATATATAGGAGAGCAAACCTACCTTTTACACCTATATGACATACGCAAGGTCCTTGTCAATGGTGCAAACCCTCTGTACCCACACCCTCTTCAGGGAGAACTCTTGATAGGCTACGTGGACAGCACAGGTACTACCCGACTCAACCCGGACAAGAAATCAGTGCCCAGCCTCTCCCGCTCTAACATGGAGTCCCTTGTCACCATTTCTTGCCTGGACGCCGAATGAAGCTCTACTTATTTTTGATGGAGTAACTAATGTGGCCACGAAAAAATCCAACCGGCTCATGAATACGCGCTTCTCGTTGTCATGACTTTGCGCTTATCATGTTCACATTGTGGACCATTTCTAGCATGGATTGTGCTTGGAACGACTGGTTTGCACGCTTTGCTTTTGCCTTTACAAAAATTCCCTGGCTACTTTGTTGTACCTATTTATGGATTGTGTATCTCCCTGCCGACTGTTGTTGTGGTGGAGGAGATTTACAGTAACCGGTATTAATGTGTCTCCTTTTCCTTAATTATGTAAGATTACATATGTCTATATATGCCTCTTGGGGGCATCTGAGCGGAAGCTTGAAAAAATCCTGTAACCAAGCCAAAAGAAGCTAGAAGAAATCAAGGGAAAAGGCACTCAGCCACAAAAGAGGCCATACCGTATATATTTGGCTTTCCTTAACTAGCATGGTCCCCCCATGGTTTTCACTTTCTTGTTCTTTTCTTTTCTCATATTACCCTGTCGACTCATTCCACATTGCTTGTCACAGAGGGGATCGATGAAGGCCTGAAAAAGGGGTACTTTTGAAATGTGAATTGAGTATGGGCGCTCCAGCTGGCAACAATCAAGCTCAGTACCCAGAGGTAGCTAATAGCACCTGAGCTTGAATGTTGCCAGTTAAAGCGCACAAGTCTAATTGCCCGCGGCATGAACCCCATTCTCTCATATTTCACCACCATTCTCTCATATCTCACCACCCACTGACCTGATTTGTGTCATTTTTATATGAATAAGAAAGGAATATCATTGCAACAGAAACGGGGCAAAACGACCCAGTAGTTGATCAGATACTCCATTTTGGCCCATTTCCCTTGGAGAAATCAACAAAAGGGGTGCCAAAAAGGTGGAAAGCCAGGCTTCACCAAATCTACTCATTAAAACCCAGGATGATTTAGTATCAGAAAGGAAGTGTTGTTATCTTGTTTGGGATGAAAATAGGCTCTGGTTGGGGAGTGGTGGCCTAAAATGTGAAAACTCAGTGCCAAATTTGAACGGGAATCCCACCCAGACCATTGGAGTGGTCTGATTGACCCCAAACTTTGTGGACCATCTAGTTATGTTCATCACACATGGTCTGCATCAAAAAAGTCACACCCCTCTGGTGTTGTCACGCCTATTTGCTGTAGTGACAAATGATGTGACAGACAGTTATGTCACGCCCAATTGTTGGCAGTGCCGATTCGTGTGATTTGGTTAGTTGGTTTTTCAGTTGATGTTGTTTTGCCATGTCTCGTGCAATAAGCTGGCGACGCCAGTTTATTGAAGATAGCATTTTCTGGTTTTGATATTGCGGTATTCAATTA
>Ga0307948_1003668_pt1:0-7500 | contig 11330 bp, 14 predicted proteins | sample OrgLakmetagen280_FD_201824 | JGI IMG/M metagenome (GOLD analysis project Ga0307948, IMG submission 201824) | Saline water microbial communities from Organic Lake, Antarctica - #280 | ecosystem: Environmental > Aquatic > Non-marine Saline and Alkaline > Saline | place: Antarctica: Organic...
ATCTGGGTAACACGGCCATAGCCTAGAAAACTGCAGCACTGGTGGGCTTGACAGCAAGCAGGCCAGGCATGGCACTTTTGTGTGTGTGCCTGTTGACACACATAAAGGGAGGCTCTGGGTAACAAGGCCATAGCCTAGAAAACTGCAGCACTGGTGGGCTTGACAGCAAGCAGGCCAGGTATGGCACTTTTGTGTGTGTGCCTGTTGACACACATAAAAGGAGGCTCTGGGTAACACGGCCATAGCCTAGAAAACTGCAGCAATGGGTAACACAGCCATAGCCTATTAAACTGCAGCAATGGGTAACACGACCATAGCCTATTGAACTGCAGCACTGGGTAACACGGCCATAGCCTAGAAAACTGCAGCAATGGGTAACAAGGCCATAGCCTATTAATCTGCAGCACTGGGTAACACGACCATAGAGCCTAGAAAACTGCAGCAATGGGTAACACGACCACAGAGCCTAGAAAACTGCAGCACTGGGTAACACGACCAGAGCCTATTAAACTGCAGCAATGAGTACACAACCATAGCCTATTAAACTGCAGCAATGGGTAACAAGGCCATAGCCTAGAAAACTGCAGCACTGGGTAACAAGGCCATAGCCTATTAATCTGCAGCACTGGGTAACACGACCATAGAGCCTAGAAAACTGCAGCAATGGGTAACACGACCACAGAGCCTAGAAAACTGCAGCACTGGGTAACACGACCAGAGCCTATTAAACTGCAGCAATGAGTACACAACCATAGCCTATTAAACTGCAGCAATGGGTAACAAGGCCATAGCCTATTAAACTGCAGCACTGGAGGGCTTGACAGCAGGCAGGCCAGGCATGGAAAAAGAAATGACTACGCAGGCAGTTAAAGCCACTCCCCACATTAACTTCGGAAAAGGAAAGACCATGGCCTAGGAACTGCAGCATTTGTGGGCTTGACAGCAGGCAGGCCAGGCATGGAAAAAGAAAATCCACGCATGCAGTAAAAGCCACTCCCCACATTAAGGAAAAGGAAAGACCATGCCTAGAAAACTGCAGCACTGGTAGGCTTGACAACAGGCAGGCCAGGCATGGCAATTTCTTTACGGTTTAAATCGAATGGATGCATGCTGCTTCCTCCCCTCTCGATGTTGTGACCACTGAAATTCTGAGCTGCAAGTGGGGATTAAAGGCAATGATCCCGCACACCAACCACAGGAACAAATCTGTTCTGGCGTGCTGGGTGCCGTTCAGCTCCGTTGTAGGTCAGAGAGGAATCCAAGCACTCATTCATATCAAGCAAATATCAAATATATGATACTGCACCTGAAGAACAAGCGGCATGGCACTCATTCGAATCGAGCAATCCTACAATCCGCTGAAATCTTTTGATCCTCTAAAAAAGAGCAATCCTATGATCCTCCATCTGAAGAACAAGCGGCATGGTCCTCACTCGATGCGCCCCTTTCATTTGATACATTCTTTTGATTTATTTTAATTTAATTTAATTTGATTTGATTTAATTTGATTTGATTTGATTTGATTTGATTTGATTTGATTTGATTTGAAGGAGTACACGCACAAACCGTTGGACCCGCACCTGCACTTCTTCAGCAAGGGGTGTGTCCCAAGAGGACAGCAAACGGGTGTGGCTCTCATACACACGCAGGCCCTGTACGTAGCAGCGTGAGGGATAACAATCACAGCTTCAGGTTCATGTAATGGAAGGCTATTAAGCCAGCTGCTCTCTACAAGGAGGCCTTAGTAGTGGCTCGCAACCAGGCTTTTACAAGCTGGAATTGTGTTCTGCTCAAGTTGCCAAGTATACATGATCAAAACAAAGCACGAACAATACCAGCAGGCAGACTTATTGCTTGGGTTTGGTCTGCTGTACAAATGCCAATGCCACAAGCAAGCGTGCACACAGTGCCCAAGCACCATGCAACCTAACCACGTCGTTGCAAAGCATTTTTTCCCTTTTTTGTCGTGTTGACTAAACCTTATAACAGGACCCACCAATCAGAAAAAATGTTCGTTGTGTTGGCTAAACCTTATAATAGGACCCACCAATTAGAAATTTTCGTCGTGTTAACTAAACCTTAAAACAATACCCACCAATTAGAAACTCACAGTCCCTTATCAGCCCAAGTCATCATACAGATTGTTTTGACACAAACACCTTAACGAAAACGAATGCGGAAATGTTGGTCACCGACCCTGACCAACATTACAAAGAGGGGGGAAACACGTAATTGTTCATGTTTAAGAAGCTGCACTGGGACATAAATGCGCAGGGCAATACAGAAATGCAGGGAATGACGTGAGCCCATGAACAGTTACCCTGAAACGAGCCTCAGGACATACCAGCATCAACGCTGCCAAACTTCCTCCCAGCACTTCGGAGCTCTGAATGAAGCCCTGCCTCAGTGACCCGCTCTCAATTTTTGCACCCCCAGCAGCAGCAGCAGCAGCAGCAGCAGCACTGCCTGTGAGCAGAGTAATGAAGTGAGCACGAGTACAAGTGAAGTGAGCACGAGTACGAGTGAAGTGCGTACGGGTACGAGTGAAGTGAGCACGAGTACGAGTGAAGTGAGCACGAGTGAAGTGCGCACGAGTGAAGTGAGCACGAGTGAAGTGAGCACAAGTACGAGTGAAGTGAGCACGAGTACGAGTGAAGTGAGCACGAGTGGCGTGCGCATGAGTATAGTGAGCATGAGTGGCGTGCGCATGAGTGAAGTGAGCACGAGTGAAGTGAGCACGAGTGAAGTGAGCACAAGTGAAGTGAGCACGAGTGAAGTGAGCACGAGTTAAGTGAGTACGGGTACGAGTGAAGTGAGCACGAGTACGAGTGAAATGAGCACGAGTGGCGTGCGCATGAGTGAAGTGAGCACGAGTGAAGTGAGCACGAGTTAAGTGAGCAAGAGTATGAGTGAAGTGAGCACGAGTACGAGTGAAGTGAGCACGAGTTAAGTGAGCACGAGTACGAGTGAATCATTGTTATGCTGCCACAACAGCTAAGTTCTAAGGAAAATACCATTCCCCAGTGACCTGCCCTGACCCTCCAGCAGCGCTACTTGCAATCGTCCAAGAAATAAAAACATTGCAAACTTGCTTCAAGTTTGGTGACTTTTTGCAGCTTTAGTTGCCCCGCTGTGGTTTTTTGAGATCACATTGCCTTTCATTTGTTTGCTCGGTGGTTTTGGTTGCCCCGCTGAGGACCTGTGTGGATTACATCATCTTTTCGATAGTTTGCTTGGTGTTTTTGGATGCCCGTCTGCGATCCTGTGAGGGTTACATTAACCTTTATTTGTGCTAGGCACGTATTTACGTACATTACGTATTTGTGTAAGGTAAAATGTTGCCTTGTGTTGGTGTGCTTGCTGGTTGCACTCTGGTGCGGAGATCTTGGCTTGGCAATGCTTTTTGTTGCTAATGTGACATTAGAGCAGCAAGTGCAACACTAGAGCAGTATAACATTAGAATGATGAATGAGCAGTGGAACATAAGATTGAGCAGTGGAACATAAGATTGATGGCATTACATGTAACAATAGAATGATGAATGAGCAGTGTAGTGACATTAGGACAACATGTGCAACATTAGAGCAGCATGTGCATGCCTCTTGGTTGTGTTAAAATTTATTCATAGCTTGGCAATGCTTTTTTGTTGCTGAAATAAAGATATTCAACAGCAAAAAGCATCGCCACGCTGTTGAATATTTTTGTATCAGCAACATAGAGCATTGCCGAGTTATGTCAAATCCGAGCACAACCAAGAAGCATGCCCATGCTGCTCTAATGGACTTGTATGTTATATCAGCAACAAAAAGCATTGCCAAGTCGTGATCGTTCAGCACCATCAAGAAGCATGCCCATGCTGCTCTACTGGACTTGTATCTTATATCAGCAACAAAGAGCATTGCCAAGTTATGCTCAAATCCGAGCACAACCAAGAAGGATGCCCATGCTGCTGATACAAGTGCAATAGAGCAGGTTATAACAAAGATTTGTTTGTGTAATAAGCAGGGTAGGAAAAGGTTGTAACACAACAGGCATGAATTTCAGGTGCTAGGCACGTCAGTGTGCAGGTAGTAATTATACAGGGCATCGATGTCGCTAGGGCATCGATGTCGCTATATAGGTGCTGAGCGTGTGAGTGTATAGGTTGAATTAAGGCTTGCTACCTCCATACCTGTTTGAGCAGGGCTGCGCCCGGAAGCTGCGCCCACGCACACTAGAAAATGCGAAACAGCCTGCATGATCCGGTCTTCCAAAGCAACAAAGCACTGAGCCACGTGGTGCTGCACCTGCAGTCATGATTCCAGTTGGGTTGCGCTGAAGTTGTGAGGAGGGCTTGCCGCCAATGCGCTGCAGTTGTGAGGAGTGCGTGCCGCCAATGTGCTGCACAGTTGTGAGGAGTGCGTGCCGCCAATGCGCTGTAGTTGTGAGGAGAGCGTGCCGCTAATGTGCTGCACAGTTGTGAGGAGGGCTTGCCGCTAATGCGCTGCACAGTTGTGAGGAGTGCGTGCCGCCAATGCGCTGCACAGTTGTGAGGAGTGCGTGCCGCCAATGCGCTGCACAGTTGTGAGGAGTGCGCCAATGCGCTGCACAGTTGTGAGGAGTGCGTGCCACCAATGCGCTGCAGTTGTGAGGAGTGCGTGCCGCCAATGCGCTGCAGTTGTGAGGAGTGCGTGCCGCCAATGTGCTGCACAGTTGTGAGGACACTGAGGACCAGCATAAGGCATTCAGCACACAAAACAGGCAGCACAGGCTTGCAAGCAGGGACCACTTTCATAACGCACACACACATACACACACCCATACACACATACACACACGCACACACACATGCACCCACCGCGCCGACAACCACTTCCCCAGCTCGCTTGCGCAGCTCCAGCTCAGGTAGGGAGGCAGAGACAGCCGTGAGATCTACTGAGATAATGGAAAGGGCCTGCAGAGCATCAAGTGAGAAAAAAAATGACATTATGTGAGATCTGCTGGAAAAATGGAGAGGTCCTGTAGGAGGTACACTCGCGCAAGATCTGTTGAGAAAATGGAAGAGGCCTGTGAAAGAAAAGGTGCAAAAACAATTTATGCAAGGGATTTCGAAAAAGCATGTGAGGGCATAGCGACCCATCTGTGGTCAGCTGAGATGACAGAGGGGGATTGGGAAGAGGGAGAGCGGAAGAGGTATGTAGGGTTGGCCAGAACCATATATATACGTTGTATATGCGGTATGTTTGGCAGGAATTTCACCAAATATATGGTCATAGACGGTGCATATTTATATGGTTCTGGCAGAAGGGTAATAATCTGTAAGCGATGTTTCTGGTGACAGAGATAGAGAGCGGGTAGGAGGTGGTGGAAGTCCAAACCCAATGGTGTGCGTTACTCTTATTAAGTAAACAAAATCAGGAGACGAATTGCTTGGGTCGCTCAGAGGAGACAAAGGTGCAGGGTGTTGTTCTTCATCGTGGTAGGCGTAAACACCTTATTGTGTGGCTGGAGACAAATACAAAGAGAGCATCAAGCTTTGGGGAAATCAGAATGATAGAGAGGGTATGTCTACATTGTGGTGCGTTTCAACACCTTGTGTGGGTGGGATGCTAGGAGACAAGTACAAAGACGGCATCAAGTTGTGGGGAGGTCAAAATGATAGGGAGAGTATGTCTACATCGTGGTGCGTTTAAACACCTTGTGTGGGTGGGATGCTAGGAGACAAATACAAAGACAGCATTAAGTTTTGGGGAGGTCAAAATGATAGGGAGAGTATGTCTACATTGTGGTGCGTTTTAACACCTTGTGTGGGTGGGATGCTAGGAGACAAATACAAAGACAGCATCAAGTTGTGGGGAGGTCAAAATGATAGAGGGTATGTCTGCATTGTGGTGCGTCTAAACACCAGTGGGATGCTAGGAGACATAGGAGACAAATACAAAGACGAGGCATCAAGTTGTGGGAAGGTCAAAATGAAAGAGAGGGTATGTCTACATTGCGGTGCGTTTAAACACCTTGTGTGGGTGGGATGCTAGGAGACATAGGAGACAATTACGCAGACAGCATTAAGTTGTGGGGAGGTCAGAATGATGGAAAGGCTACTTCTGCATTGTGGTGCGTCTAAACACCTTGTGTGGTCGGGAAGCTGCAGACGAACTTGCAAGCTTCCATGCAAGTTCGTGTGCAGCTTCCCAACGATGCCAGTTTAGATATAATGTGGGGAGGTCAGAATGATGGAGGATTCAAACCCACATTGCCTCTAACCTCTGACCACGGAATCATAACTGCCGTCCTTATATTACCTAATGAAATTTTGCTTTTGCATTCAAGCCAGGTGACTTGACGAAATGAGTTGAATAAGTATTGGTAATAGAAGTGCCAAAATGCTGAAAGTAGCCGATGGTAGGTCTGTACAAAGAGTTGTAGCACAACCCCCCTTGCTAGGCAGAGCCTAAGCAAAGTAAATGACAGCCGACAACGCTGGGAGAAGATAGCACAGCTACTACAGTAAGCTGGCTTTCCTTTGTGCAGCATATGTTGCTAGGCTAGCATGTTGTCGAGATGCAAAGGCCATGATGGTGAGTGAATGGAAAGGAGTCGGGATGGATGATGACTGGAGGCACACACACACACACAAACACACACACAGGGGCCTCCCATACTTACGGCCCTACCATTCACAACAACTGGCCCAGAATGCACACACACACACACACATACACACACAGCATATCTCAATTTTACAGCATTATCCCTTGATTTTGTCAATTTTACTTGCCTTTCTAACCCAATCAAACTTATCAATGTTACAGCCTTTTCCCTGAAGACATGATGGACCAAAGCACGCCCTGTCAGACTTTTCAAGCACCCCACCCGCCTCAGCTCATCCGCATCACACCTATCATAAACTCCCACACAAACACACCCTCTCACAACTCAGGCCACAAACCCACACAAACACACCCGCTCACAACTCAGGCTCAGACCCACACAAACACACAGGCCACAAACCCACACAAATACACCCTCTCACAACTCAGGCTCAAAACCGCATGCTGCCCCGACCACGTCTAACCTGTGCCAGCTCATCCACGCCCCACTCATCGTAGCCTTCTGCACACCCCATTCCAAACTCCTGCTGTGCTGCATGCGGCTCCCACTGTTGCTCTTCCTGCTGCTGCTGCGGTACGAGCTCCCCCTCTTGCTGCCGTTGCCGCAAGTCCATCGCTTGCGTAGCGTGTGCGTCTTGACCGCTCTTCCCTGACGCTGTGTGTGTGGCTCGCCATACTGACACTGCCACGGAGTCTGCCAGCACGCGCCTGTATGAAACACATACACACACACATATACACACACACACAAACACACACACACACACACACACACACACATACACACGCACACACATACACACGCACACACATACACACAGCACAGAACGTCACAGAACATGTTCAGGAATGCTTGGCAGCGCGCCACACTGCCGGTGCAACAGAGTCCTGCAGCTCATGCTTGCGTCAA
>Ga0307948_1003675_pt1 | contig 11318 bp, 18 predicted proteins | sample OrgLakmetagen280_FD_201824 | JGI IMG/M metagenome (GOLD analysis project Ga0307948, IMG submission 201824) | Saline water microbial communities from Organic Lake, Antarctica - #280 | ecosystem: Environmental > Aquatic > Non-marine Saline and Alkaline > Saline | place: Antarctica: Organic Lake...
AAATCCCTATGCATCACTCTGTCGCAAATACCCACACATGTGTAAATTCCTGGGCACCATCCCATCAGACCAACTCCAATATGCGAAAGTGCCCTTCTGGAACAACATACAAATACCACTTTCCAAACACTCATGGGAATTGAAGACCATTGCCACATGGAACACCAAAGGCAGGGTCTGCGTCAATGCTCACAACAAAGACTGGCTAAAAGAACTTGCCACAGAAATCCCTGAGGCAAAGTGGGAAATTCAAAACATACATAACCATCCCTACCAAACAGCTTCAGGTTCCAGACAACACTCAGGTCTCAACAAAATAGATAAGCTACCCAATGACCACCCTCAAGCCCCAGAAGGCCCAGATAAAATAAAAAGTGCCCTGATGAGCACTGACCAACCTCATAATTGTAATATCGACAAAGCACCCCAAAACAGCTCCAGCCAAAACCTAACCCGCAAAGTAAAACAATTGGCGGGATTGGACCTACACTGATGGCAGTCTCCAAAAGAATGAAGCAGGGCAAGACACCGGATCAGGTGTATACCACCCTCACTTAAACATTATTCACTATGTAAACCCAAAAGGCATGAGTATAACCAACACCATCTCACGTGCAGAGCTAGCAGCTATAGCAGCTGCAGTCATACATGGCTACACACATATAGCCACAGACAGCCTTACATTACTGCACCAAATCAGAAAGCAGCTGTCACACCCAAATCTCCATCGCCACCACATCAAAGGAGATGTCCTTTTATTTATTGCTAAAGCAATTCGCCAATCACCATCGCCAATCCACTTCTTCAAAGTAAAGTCCCAGGCCGGTAATATTGGTAATGAACATGCTGACGCCCTTGCTAAAAAGTCAGCCACCACCTACGCCGACATTGCTGAAACCTCCATCAGAACAGCAGCCCTGAGGGAAATCCCTTCTACAACATCCACTGGCTTGCAAAAGAAGACATAGAAAACCAAACACAAACCCATAATTATACCCATACAGAAAACCTGGCCCATTCTCCTCCCCCAAAGCTTTGGTACCTACCAAACCACCGTGACGCCCTTCAAGCACACATGCATTTTCTCCATAAACTGGGAAATGCCAAAACTGAAGCGAACTATCATGCGTACTACCAGACCCTCATAAAGGACGGCACTGCCAATGGAGCCACTAGCAGTTCTTACCTAACATCATCCAATGTTTCCTAATAGACCAAATGTATCATTTTGATATACAGAACAGGCACCCTATGTAGTCAAAAACATGCGGTATTGTGCAAACTCTCAACAAGTCAAATTTGCCCCCTCTGCCCACAAGTACACAGTGCCCTGCACATCCTCTCTGGGTGCCAACAAATGCAAATAAGGAACATGATCACCAAAAGACACAACTTAGCATGCCGCATGATCTTTAAGGCTATCAGCAGAGCAGGCTCCTTAGGATCACGCATTGTTTTTAAAGATATAGACAGCAACGAACGGATGGCCATGCAATATCTCCAGATTTCTGAAACAGCTGAAAGTAGAATTGTTCCCAAATGGCTCTTCCCACCCCGCTTCCCAGATAAAGACAGATTTACCTCCAGCCGCCCAGATTTTGTGCTAGTTACTCCCAGCGCTGCAAAAACACAAATACAACAAACTAATAGTGTAGGGGGGTGGGTTCTTTGAAGTGGCAGGGGGCAATTGAGGGAGACTGGGAGCAATTCAGCAGCACCGCCAGCCACCATTAGAGCCACCAACCCCAGACAGACCGACCTAAAGACCTCAGCAAACCTCGGCGTGACATCCACCTTGTCGAGATCAAGTACTGTGAGGACACCAGACCTCAGAACCAGCTGAACACCGCAAAGGAACAGCATAAAGACCTTTGCAACATTCTCCAAGGAGCCTCTGTTACTCCTTCACATCATCTTTTTGGGTGCGGGCGGCACCATCTACAACACCACACTCTGAAGCCTTTCAAGGAACTGGGTCTCGTTTCTCAAAGAGTTAAGAAGCTTGCCTCCAAGCTCCATGTGCACTCTGTGAACTTTGCTGCTAAACTTGTCCATACCAGACTTGCCCTTTCCAGTACTGTTATCAACTCTCATCAGGAGCCGGTTTTAGGCCAAGCCTGCAACTCTCCTGATCCCCATTGATTGTTCCTTTCCTTTTTGCGGTGGAGGAGCTTTACGGTACTCAGTACCAAAGTGGCTCCTTTTCCTTAATTAATGTGGGGAGTGGTTATTCACTGCCTGCGTAGTTGTTCTTTTCTTTCATCCATAACGACCCTGCCCCTCTGCACTCAGAATTGAAAAGACTCCTGGTATTATTAAGTAAGTAAACTACCTAGTGACCACCTTCATCAAACCCCACAAGGCCCCCAAGATATAACAAGTACCCAGAACCCACCTCAGAGCTCTGACGAAGCGGGCCAATACAGCTTCAGCCCAAACCTGATCCGTAAAGTACAAGAGTGGCGGGACTGGACCTTCACTGATGGCAGTCTAAAAAAACACGAAGAAGGGCAAGACACAGGATCAGGTGTATATACCACCCTTGCTTAAACAAATTTTCATAACGTGAACCAGATATAATATAACTATCTCACGTGCATAGCTACCAGCTGTAGCAGCCGCAATCATTCACGGCTACTCTCATATAGCCACAGATAGTGTAACCTCAATGCACAAAATCAAAAACGACTTTCACACCTACACCTCCACCGCCACCACATCCAGGGAAATGTCCTCCAATCCATTGCCAAAGCAATCCACCAGTCACCAACACCCATTCATTTCTGCTAAGTCCCACGCAAGCATTATAGGCAATGAATACGCTGATGCTCTCGCTAGAAAATCAATCACAACCTACTCTGACGTTGCGGATACCTCCATAAACAAAGCTAGCCCTGACAGAAATCCCTTCATTAGCATCTACTGGCTTGCAAAGGAATACAAAGATCAACAAATCATATAAACAGGCAGGAAATCATCCAAACATAACTCAATCACCAACCTCAAGGCTTGGGTACCTGTCCAACTATCATAACGCCATGCAAGCATACATGCACCCTCTTCATTAACTTAGAAATGTCAATACTGAAGCAAACTACCATCAACACTACACCAGACCCTTATCAGAAACGGCACTGCCAATGGAGCCGCTATAAACGCTTTCCTAACATCTTACGTCCCTTTTAAAACCAAGTGCATCATTACGAAGTACAGACCAGGGACCCTGTACAACCAAAAGCATGCGCTTTGGTTTAAGCGCTCAACGAGTCTGACCTGCTCTCCACAACTCGACAGAAGCCCTGCATATTCTTCTTGGATGCCAACACACTAAGAGACATAACTTAGCGTGCAGCATGAGTTCCAAAGCCATCAGCAAAACAGGCTCCCTAGGGTCCTGCTTTGTCTCCATGGAATTAGGCAGCAGCAGACGGCTGGCTATGCAGTATCTCCAGATTCATATAACAGTTGAAACTAGGAAATACTTAAACTCTTTCTACCTCGTTTCTCGGATAAAAGTAGGTTTACCAGCCGTACGGATGTGTACTGGTTGCTCCCTTTTCCGCAAAAACTAAAAAGCAACAGACTAGCAATGAAGCAGAATAGGTTCATAGGAGTGGCAGGGGGCAACTGAAGGGGACTGGGAGCACCTCAGCAGTACCGCCAACCATTACCAGATCCACCTTCCCCAGACAGCACCGACCCAAAAATCTCAGCATTCTCCAATGTGACATTCACCTCATCAAGATCAAGTACTGTGAGGACACTAGACCGCAGAACCAGCTGAGCGCTGCGCAGGAACAGCACAAAGGCCTCAGCTCCATCCTCCAAGGAGCCTCCGTTACCCTCCACACCATCCTTTCGGGAGTGGGTGGCACAACCTACGACAATCACACACTGGAGCCTTTTAATGAGCCAGGTCTTGATTCTCAAAGAGTTAAGAAACTTGCTTCCAAGCTTCATGTTCGTTCTGTCAAATATGCTGCCAAAATCGTCCATACCAGACGTGCCCTTTCTAGCACTAATAGCAAATATCATAAGGAGACGGTTTCAGGTCAAGCCTGCAACCCTCCTGATCCCCATTGATCTTTTCTTTTTCCTTTGGTGGAGGAGCTTTACGGTACTCGGTACCAAAGTGGCTCCTTTTCCTTGATTAGTGTGGGGAGTGGTTTTTCACTGCCTGCGTAAATTTTTTTTGTCATTTCTTTTTATATACTAGAGAGATTTAGATTTAATAGATTTGGTGATCGATAAAGCGTTCTAAGAGGTACCGTTAGAAGGGATCCTAAAAGACCCTGACCCGCGTAAGGTCTCTGAGTTAATTTATTTGCCAGACTAAATTACTAACGTGCGTCATGGTGTAGCACAAGGAGACCAAGCATGTCTGAGAAGGCGGCCCCAGCTTTGGAAAGAGACATTTTTGTCTGCCAACCAAAGACAAGCACTAGCAGCAATGGACACACGCATACAAGTATGGGCAGAGAGCGCACAGGCATGGAGACAAAAAATTGGAAAAAGAACTGGAGGAAAAACTACAGCGGCGATGCTAATGTATCGATGATATCAATCCTCTGCTGGATGATTTTCCACCTTTCTTGATCCGAAGGCGCCTTCAATATCAATTGTCATCCTTGCTTGAGTTATTTTGCTGTGACAGTGATTTGATCTGACAGAAATGCTGCCAAAAATAATGCTACCATCATGGCTGATACCAAATCTCGCAGCACAAGACATCTCAAAGCCTCCTTTTGTATAGAAACTGTTGTTTTCATGCCCAACCAATTCAACTGACTGTTAAAATAAGTAGTGGAAAACGGGGCATGCAAACCCAAGCACTGGGGCGTCGTACACTTGTTTAGTTTGGTTTGGTCAAACCTGTAAAATCAAGCACTGCAACGAAACAAGATCAGGTCGTCAACTAGATTAGGCAATTGAAGGTCACAGATTCACACTGACAGATTCATGATCAATTTTTAAACATAAGACACAGCAAAACATCCTTTCCTGATTTATGCCAGTAGTGCTGCCTTACACTGTCTGCGTTCTTTTCTTTTTAGAGGATATCAGCAGGTGATGCAATAAAGTGTTAATCGGCATAAAATTACCCTTAATAGAGATTACACCGACAAACCTCTCTATGATTTAGGACTGGATGCAAAAACACTGAAAACCGAGTTATGAACAATCTATCAAGTCTCCTCCTACCCCCCAAAATCACATTTTCCGCGGCTGGTCGCCGCTTTGTAAAACGATACAATCACAGCAAAAGAGTGGGTGTGGACGCTACTGCACACGACCCTCCTGATCCTCATTGATCTTTGTTCTTCTTCTCTATGATGGAGGAGTTTTACGATATCAGAAGTGGCTCCTTAGAAAATGGTGAGTGGTTTTCACTGCCTGCATAATTATTTCCTTTTTTTAACTTTTTGCCACAGTGTACTGACTACATACGCATCATTCTCCGACTAGGCCCTATTTTTTGGGTCAACTGCCTTTCTGCAGAATAAAGTCATTAGCTTAACCACAAAAGTTCAGAGCATATCTGTCGAATGCTCTGTCGACTGGGAAAGGCTGTCTTTTTCAATTCTGCAGTTCTTACGTCCAAAACGCAACGCATTATTTGTACTTCACATCAAACTAAGACATAAAGCAAAGCTTGACTGTCGATGCATTTCCAGGTCAACGAACCTGGCAATGCAAAAGCAACCCTGTTTGCAATCTTTGAATTGACTACGGCTGCTTCTTGATTCCCACTAACAGGGTTTTCACCCCCCTCGTTGCCATCAGGTCAAGCACGCATTCTCTCGTCGCTTTGGTGTAATTTACCTGATGTTTATATTACTTTATATAGAAGTTGTGGGAAAGGGAGCTCATCCGGAAAAGGTAGCTCATCCGACACGCAAGTAGTGGGGGAAGAAAAATCTTCCGCCACCATTGACCAACTGGAATATTCTCAGCATTCCTGACCGCTTGGCCTCTACTCTTGATTTACTTACTTGACAATGCTGACGCATATATGCCTTCCTGGATATTTTTGGAGCAATCAACCTTTGGTGTGTTACAGCGCATATACAACAGCGGGTTAATGGTTAAGGTTAACGAACTTTGATAACCCAAATGTGTGTTTACAACGCGCGGTTAAATGTCAAGGAAATTCAGTCGGGTTAAATATATTGTTTTGCTCCCCCCCCCCTCCCTGGGAGGAATAAAACCAAAAAGGTTGAGGGCTAAAAAAATGCCAGGAAGGCCAGGATACATTTGGAATGATAGTAAAACAGAGGAAAGCATGCCGACAGGTCAAAAAGGCCAGGAGACCCGAGTTTTGCCTCTGGTGAAAGATGAGCAAAGTTCATGTTCTGCAAGCCACAACTATGATAGTTCACAGGGGATTACTAAACAGATTTATGAGCACGTTGGCACCAACGACAGTTTGACCTAATATTAACCCTGTTTGTTTTAAATGCAAACGGGGTAAATGAAGCAACCGCGGTTAATTCGGAAGAGGGTTATTTGAATTAACCTTAACCCGCCGTTTAAAGCGCGTCTCCGGGTGGAGGCGTGGAAGTCACGATAATCAATGTACCGCCTGCTATTAAGCTCTGCATGTTTCGAGACGCGCCGTGGAAAAAAACAGCTCATAATAAGCGTACAATAAAATTAAATCGTTATTAAACTTTGCCTAAAAATATGAAGTAAAACACAGGCATGGCAGCCCCGGCTCCTCCAACCAACGCTACAAGCGTGAACGACAGGGTAAAGAATGACACTTTCGTGCGTTTTCCTACTTACCTACCCAACCGGGCGGCTCCCAATATGCTTCCCCCCAATTTATTTTCCAGGTGCTGCAATGCTTTTGGGATCTAGCCTCTGTTGAAGAGGTGGGTAGTCTATAGGCCTTGGCATAATTGCAGCTTATTTTGGCATGTGCGCGTGTGCAGTGGCCGGCGGTCCTGCTTGCATGCGCGCCTGCTTTGCCTCTTGCTTGTACTGAAGAAGCTGCAAGGGGCTGGCTTGACACACGCACACCTGCAAATTGCCAGGCGGCACGTTTGAAGGCCTCCCAGCAGCTGGTGGCTGATTTAGTTGAAGACCAAAGGACCCATGCGGAGCAGCATCAGGACAGCAGCGGTCCCGCTAGCACGTCCGACCAGCAGCAGGAGCAGTTACCAAAGCATAAGCAGTTAGAGCATGCCCTGAGGCGATGCTCGCCCATCATGGTAAATTGCGGCAATGCGACTTGTTGTGACTCAAGCAGCGTCTAGACATATGAGGGTGTCACGTGCTCTCTGTCCACTCCCTTCTCAAGGAAAGACACTGAAGTAAATGCATGCAACATGCATGCCATGGCGTAGTTGCATGTGCCGTATATGAAGGGGGAAGGAGTGTGCCCAGGCGCTGAAATTATTTGCGAGCACAAAAGTTTTCTGCAGATGACCCTCACCAGCTCTTTCACGCCTGACTTTCTCCAACCAGCTGCAGTGTGTCGTTTTTAATCACCTTAGTAGCTACCAGCTTTCCTGCCTTGTGCATGTGTGTGTGTGTGTGTGTGTGTGTGTGCGTGTGTGCAGACGTACTCGTTGCGCCGTTTGGCAAGGGGTCTGGGCTCTGGGCGCGCAGCATCTCGCCAGGGGTTCGCATCAGCTCTTGCCTCCCTACTTTCAGCCCTCGAAACGCAGCGTACCAAGGTGAGACACAACTTCTTTTTAGCCGGTGCTCATTCTGCTGCAGCATAGCATTTGAAGTACTAGGAAGGGAACAGTTTGTGAACTGTCTCCGTGTGAGCTTCTGACCAGTACACATGAAGAGTTGGGAAGACAGTTAACAAGGATGGACCATCCTTGCTATTTTGGTAGGACGGCATCATGGTGCCGTGATGGCTTGAGGAAGTAGATGAGCACTGGACATGGACCGCATGTATTAACCGAATGTCAAATACAATGATGCTTGAACAGGACAAGCAGCATGGGAACGATCACAGCGGTGACAACAGTTGTGGTGTGCTGAGCGTGGGGGAGGCCTTAGTGCTGTTGGAGCACTGCCTAGAAGCATCTGGGTCTGGCAAAGGGGTGAGTGTTACCAGTATGCAAATACGCTCGCACACAGTACGGGTACGGGTATGTGCACGCTACACACTGACACATACACACACTCACACACACACACTCACATGCGCACAAATTGTTCTTGCAGGTCATACGCGTTTAGAAATATTCAGAGGTGCACTGCCCACCAGTCTAATGACAGCAGGTTTCACTCTGACCAGCCTGACTGCACCCGCCCCTGCTCATGCATTATCTATGCGTGCACACACATTAAGTGCATATGCTCGCGTAACTGCACATGCATGCACGTGCACGTGTGTCACCCTACCTGCTGACTCCAGGACCTACGAGACGCCCTTTTGGGTCGCATGTTTGGCTTAGGAGCTTTGGTGCGTGCGGGCCTCGTGCAGACTGCTCCAGCCGCTTCAAGCGTGGCCACTGCCCTGTTTGCTCTGGCCCATAAAAAAGCTTTCTTGCGCGAGGCGGCTGTTAACGTGGTGCTGGAGATGCTGCTGGGGGGGCCGAGCTCTGCTGGTCAGTTTGGTTAAAGAAGTCAGACCTTTGCATTCACAGGCTGTCATGGAATCTCACTCAGCACAGCAGCCTTACCAGCACATCAGTGTCTATCAACGTCTCAAACTTGCACCTTTTGCAATTAGAATTAAAGACAAACGCTTTTGCTCGTGCTCCTTTTTTGTGCCTCTGCAGTAGGTCAGTCCAACGGAGGATCTGGGGATAAGAAGGGCAAGAAGAGCGGAGGGGGGACGGGCAGCACCTGGCTTGGCAGCAAGGAATTGGCTCAGCTGCTGGGCAATGGGCCGGGGGCGTGTGAGGCATTGAAGAAGTTTTTGGATTGTCGTCCACAAGACGCATCTCCAGAGGTAAGTGTGAATGTGGGTATGTGTGGGTGTGGGTGTGGGTGTGGGTGTGGGTGTGAGCCCTGGTGTGGGCGTGGGAGTTAGTGTATGAGTGTAGGCGGAAGCGGGAGTCTGGGGAGAATGCTTGCATCGCTGCTGTACTTTTCACACGTGAGAGTGCATGACCTCTGGAGTGGATGTCCAGTTGCCTTGAGCTTGCCCGACTTCTTATGACATAGCACATTAGCACATTGCATTCAACACTTGTACCCCTATGCTGCACTTTTTCCACAATCACACACACACAATCACACACACACCACTACCCCAGGCACTACTGCTGGCCTTGTGTTTGTGGCCGTACCTGCCTGCTGAAGTGTTGTCCAGCAGTCCGCTGCCCAAAAACACGCCCCCGCCCGTACCAAGCTTTGTCCGTAGCCCTGAGAGCGTGCCTCACGAGAAAGTAACGCCCACTGCTGCCGGCCTGTTCGGTAAAGGCTATCTCCAGCAGGTGTGTGTGCTTATTTTTGTGCATAGCCCTGAATGCTACACCCCAGAGAGATAGCAGGGGTGGCTGCCATAGTACTTGGATGACTATGCGCTATGCTTAGGGTTGACCAGAACCGTATATATAAATATATATATATGGGTGGGTAATTAGGGTGTCTGATTTTGCCAGCGAGGCTCGGCGAGCCTCAACGAGGCTCGGCACTCGCTGGGGAGGCCCTAGTTGGTGCATTACAGTTAGAAAATCACTTTCACTTTCCGAAACTTTTTCTGTTGTTCGCTTATATATATTAATGAATACTAACGTTGAGACCGGGTAGAAAATATGGGCGTGTGAGCCAGGAAATTTCGGTTTTCGTTTACACCCCCCCCTGTTGCACACCTTTAATTCTTTGTATAAATTAATGAAGACATTTGGTTAAAAAGATGGGCCTGTCAGCCGATTCAGCCACGAAAAATTTGGATTTGGGAAATCTTGGGGATTTCTGGCGAGATGGGGCTGGTTCCGCCCAAAAAGTGGACACCCTCGCTGGCCGACGCGTGCCTTCCACACTGGGAAAGAGGCTCGCCGAGGCTCGGCGAGCCTCACACTTGGCGAGTCTCGGCAAGGTCATGACCCACCCTATATATATGTGCACCTTATATGACAGTAAGTCTGATGATTTCCCTGCCAAAATACCATATACACCCCGTATATATATGGTTCTGGCCAACCCTGGCTATGCGCCTGTACGTGCAAGCTTGACATCAACGTCGTAGTCTCCACAAGTGTCAATAAAAGCGCGCTTCACAAGAAACTGCTGGCCTAATTTGTACAGCCTGCCTCAAGCAGTTCAGTGTGGAATGCACTTCACAAAGTGATGACAGCGCGCATCGTTGTCATGAAGTACGAATCACAAGCACACCTTAACAAGGTTGGACAGAACTATACAGACGCTGTATGTGGTCGTATAAATAATCTGTGTACCAATGTTAGATTCCTCGCCGAGGCCTTCACGTATGCATCAGAAGTATGTTTTCCACCATCCCTACACACACAAAACAGACAGCCATTTCTTTGCTTTTTAGACAGACGATTGACACGCATGTACAAAAATTGGTGGGTTCTTTTAACAGCAAAGGTGCCCATTGCGCAAGTCAAATGAGCGGTAGCATGCATGCACTTCTCCCTACCTTCAGCTGACAGGGCAACTAGACCCAACATTACATCAGATAATGTTCTGGTGGGCAGGCTGTGCGTCTCTCTGACACGTCACGTTCATCATTGTTTTAAAAGACTTGCAGCTGCACACAGCAAGGTGCCATGCCACACCCCTCTTTTCTCCCTATGACACCTTTAAATCTGTAATTCAACAACTCTCGCCCTGATTGCACGTATAGGACTTCACATTCTGTTGTGTCGTGCTCGTTTCTGTGATGTAGGTCCTGCCTACGCTGCAAGCCACCACCTCTGCTAGCCCACGGCTGCACAGCTTGTGGAACCACCTGCTCCCCTATTTGCTGCCTGGCTTTCGGCCACATAAGGTGAGGGTACAAAGCTTTGTGTTAAAGAGGTGGACGGTGCAAGGTGTTGCAAAATGGGATGGTTTGGGTGTGGGAGGAGCAGAGGACTCTGTGGGCAAAGGGGCAAAGCACGAATACTTGTTTGGGATTAGAGTAGTTGTGGAACCCTCTGGACCTTATTTTATCTGCTGTGTTGTGAACGTAAGGCAGGGAACAGCTGTGGTCTCTTCTGTGTTGTGAACGTAAGGCAGGGAACAGCTGTGGTCTCTTCTTTGTTGTGAACGTAAGGCAGGGAACAGCTGTGGTCTCTTCTGTGTTGTGAACGTAAGGCAGGGAACAGTTGTTGTGAAGGTATGGCAGGGAACAAACAGCTGCTGTGGCTCCGTGCGTGTGCAGTAAGACACAGTGAGAG
>Ga0307948_1003676_pt1 | contig 11318 bp, 14 predicted proteins | sample OrgLakmetagen280_FD_201824 | JGI IMG/M metagenome (GOLD analysis project Ga0307948, IMG submission 201824) | Saline water microbial communities from Organic Lake, Antarctica - #280 | ecosystem: Environmental > Aquatic > Non-marine Saline and Alkaline > Saline | place: Antarctica: Organic Lake...
CTGACCTTGTCTCTTTTTCTGGTGTCTTGTTCAGTCTGGCCTCCTTCTCTTCTTGAAGCTGCCTTTTTTTTTTGCTATAGCTCAACTGCCCTCGCTGGCGGATATAGCTGTGTAACCCTTACCCTATCTAAGCAAAATAATCATGAGGAACGTAGCTTGTTTCAAAATTCGAGGACATGGGTTGAAGTGTGAGACTGGTTTATACGGCAGGAGTCCGGACAGGAATGCACGTGTTTGCAATTTGTGTGAAAACGGGGATTATATTCAAGATGAAAACCACGCACGTGATTTTTTCATGTATGGACACCAAACATTTACGGCACAAGTTCAACCAATTAATAAGATTTCTAAAGGTGATATTAAAGGTTTTTTGCTATAGCTCAACTGCCCTCGCTGGCGGATATAGCTGTGTAACCCTTACCCTTACCCTAAAGGTGATATTAAAGGTTTTGTTATTCAACATAACTCAGAGGTTCACAAATTCAGTAGTGCAGCTGTCAATCTTTTTAATTGATTTATGTTTTAGAACCTACAAATTGAGCAGCCATGCCAGGCTGGAGGCCTTTGTAACCCAAACTAAACTCAAGAAGGTCGCCTCTAATTTGCACGTGCATCCTGTTAAGTATGCTGCTTATATTGTCCATTTTTTTTAATTTGAAAAAATTTTCGTACTCTCTTTACGTACTCTCTCTAGTAATGATACCAACTCGCATCATCTGCCGGTTCCAGACCGAGCCAGATGCACCCTCCTAATTTCCATTGGTGTTTCTTTTTTACATTGTACGCTCAAAACTTTTTGGCTGTACGCTGCTTAGCAGCCAGCATTGGCTTCAGTGTACACCGCCTAGACCTTTAACGTTGTCAAGAATGTGTGGTATCAAGAATGTCACTAATTGTCAGTCGTCCAAATGATGCGTCCAGCATTTATTGTAGTTGTATGCATGGTGCCGCTTACACAGCACACACAAGGATCAAGCTACTGTCATGCAAAATGCAACTGTCATTGCAAAAGAATCAAGGCACTGCTCACATGAAACCTCTTCCGACCGTGTCACCTGTGGCAACCACCGAAAATATGTACCCACATCTAGTGGCAGGGTGGCAGTAGTCTAGCAGTATTGCACAAGAGCCGCTAAAAGCACATTTGCCTCACACAGTGCGTAAGCACACTAGTAGCCATAGCCGTAGCCATAGCCGGGGTAGGCAGGAGGGTATGCTTGCGGGTATGCGGGAGGGTACCCAGGGTATGCAGGCGGGGCGCCTGATGCTGGGGGGTATGCGGGGGGGTAACCCGGGTAGGCAGGGGCAGCTGGGTAAGCAGGAGGGGCAGCTGAGGCAACAGGGACAACAGCAGGTACGACAGGGACAGCTGCTGCTGCAGCTGACGGGGTGGCGGATGGGTCGGTCTGGAAGGTTGGGAGGAGTAAAGGTAAGGGGGTTAGAGAAACATTTGAGCTGGAAGTGACAACACACACAGCGGTTATAAATAATTGGGACTCAAGGTGTGAAAGGAATGCACGCAGACCTGGGGCGTCTCAGAATTACCCCTCTTCTGTTGCTGGCTTCCTCAAAGCAACGAAAACAATCAGTGCACAGACGTGCAGGTCAGTTTGTGTCAGACACATTGCGCGCACAAGACCCCGAGGCCTTGTTGGCCTCTCGAGGTGTAACGACTGCGTGATCATCTCAAGTTTGACGGCCAACTCCATAACATGAAGCTGAACACGTCGACTACATTAAAAAAAGAGCCTTAGGGTCCCTTGCATGCGACGTTATACCATCCTGACGATACAATAAGAACCAAGCGGGTACTTTCAGATGTATGTTTGTGCGCGTATGTGCGTACGTTGGTACTACGCGCAAAGGTAACCAGTTTGCCAAACAGGTGTGAATGTCAACGAGGATAAATACAAAAAAACCTCCCTTGACTGGCCTGTCAGACAGGAGGTGACTACAATTGCACGGGCATCAGAGCAGCCACATATAAGGGATACAAAGCCACAAACCACACACCTTGGCAGATTTGAAAGGCAGTGCCTGCCGCGGAGCCTGCTGCGCGCTCATTGTGGCGACACACACAAAGCATTAAAGCATGTTGATGTGAGTCATAACAGCACGTTATAATTCTTGTACCTATTTGTGCTTGCATCAATAAAAGTCTATGATTAAAGGTCCTTTGCGCTTGCCTTGTTAGATCCCCGGCACATGCAGGGTTGGCTGGCTGCGTTGCTGCTGAGCAGAGATACTTTTTTCAGTACTTTGCTTATGAAATTACAAGCTGCAACATATCCAATTGGAAGTTCAAAGGCAGCCTGCCAAGCGCTTGCGGCCCAGGCCCAACAGAAGAAACGAGAGCTGTAAAGGTCCCCCTCTTTAACTGGGTTTAAGTCTATTGCAAGCGCTTGACAGAAGCACTAACTAAGGGTGTGCGGTACATAAGAGTCCGGGCATAAGGCGTATGCATAATTTGAGCCTAGGGTTTCTTTATGACACACCTTGGGGGCTTTAGAGGCAGCGTCTGCAGCGGAATCCGCTGAGCGCTTGCGACTACTGGCTGCATCTGCAGCACCAGCTGTTGCTGAAGCAGAGGCAGCCACGGAGGAGGGTAGCTGGAAGTGCGCTTGGTGGCGCACGAGGATCTGTGTGTATGTGTGTATGTCTTTGTATGCATGCGTCTATATTAAAAGTAAGGCAGCTTAAAAGCTTTTTGATGTAAAGTGTGGCATCATGTGCAGAGCTTCAATATCTTAGCTGCCAGGAGCACCTTGCAGCGGGTTCAAAGCCTTGCAATTTCCCATAAAATTGTGTTGGGCGCGGATCACACAACACCTCGACACAAAATTGCACACATCACCAGAACGAGGCACCTGGAAGGTCACACAGGGAGAGCCATCATGAAAGCAAAAATGGCCAACAAGTAGGGTTACAGAGCGGTACAGAGGATTTATGCTCAGGGTAAATCACGATATATAACTTTACATGCAGTTACATGCATACAATTACGATGTATAATTTTGCATTAAAATTTGCCCAACCTACTAACAGCACCTCCAGGCAAAAAATTGTACCCTTTTCTCCCCTCCCTGGCCGCCCCACTGCATCCCTGAAAGAAACACGCAGAGTTTACAATAAACAGGGAGAGGCTGCTTGCGCACCTGTTTTAATGTGTCGGCATCCGCAAAGGCGTCTGCAAAATCGATGGCCCTGAAGCTTAAATCTTCTCTGTCTTTCTCGCTCAGCCCTTTCTTTCCGTCTCTCGGCTGCGCAAGTTGACGAAAAAGGGGGGAGCTTAACCAAGGGCCTTTGGTAAGGAGTGTGTTTGCAGAGGCCTAAAAAGCCACAAGAACGGATGTAGACAGGCTCTTGGGTGCAGAACCTCTATGGCAGCATGACGAGTGTGAAATGAGAGGGAAAGACCACCTACTAATGTGCTGTTTCTGTTAAGGTGCTAGACCTGCTTATACATCCCCAGTAGCGAAGGCTACAGGTTTAAGGTTCAGGAGCCTGGAACTCAAAAGCATATGAATCGAAGTTTCGGGGTTTTAATGTCCTGACTCGGATTTGTAACCTGCTTTAGCCCATTTAAAAGCTATGAATACTGAGAGTTTACGCAAAAGAAAACCAGCTGTAATATTGCACAAGCAGGAGGCACAATAACAGTTGGGCTTGAGGAAATCATGCTATGCCAGAGCATAGTGCTCATGGACTCTGACAGCTTAGCAGGCAGTTCAGGGCAGTCAGATGTGACTGGGATACCTTTAGGGTTGGCCGAAACCACGATAGATGAACAAATCATACACAACCGTTTACGCTTTTTAGGTTGCCTGCCAAAAGTACCATACATAAACACCGACATAGAAGGTTCTGGCCACCTTTTAAGTACTTGAGACTGACAAGCACAATTTAATTTAAATCCAACAGAGGGGCTTGTAGAACGTGAGGGGTTATTAGGGTACCAAAAGCCAATGTACTCAGGGAGACATATTTCAAGATAAACCCTAATGAACAAGACCGCACCAGGACAGTGTCTTATGTTCAATTGTATGTATGTCTAATGAAGCCACAGACACATAACACAAAAAGCTTCATGTTCAACATGTCATACCCAAATTGTCCGCTGTCTAGCAAGGTTCTCTCGCTCAAAACCACACACACACACACACACAACACACACTCTCTCTCTCTCTCTCTCTCTCTCTCTCACACACACACTCTCTCTCTCTCACACACTCTCTCTCTCGCACACACTCTCTCTCTCTCTTTCTTAAACTATCTTTTTCTTGAATACTCTCTTTTTCTCTCACAAACACAGAAACACGCTCACACACACTCACACACACAAGTACTTCTGAGGCAGATAACTTGATCAGTGTTCTCCATGACAGTCAAGTAGCTGACCTTATGAGCGATGCACTGTGTGTGGCGCCTGTAACCCAAATGCACCTATGTCTCTCCATCTGAATTCTCAGGCCTCAGACAAGCGTCTGACTCTGTGTGAGCGATTCACTGTGTGTGGCGCCTGTGACCCAAATGCACCTATGTCTCTCCATCTGAATTCTCAGGCCTCAGACAAGCGTCTGACTCTGTGTGAGCGATTCACTGTGTGTGGCACCTGTGACCCAAATGCACCCCTGTCTCTCCATCTGAATTCTCAGGCCACAGACAAGCGTATGACCCTTTGTGCGTGACCTTATGAGCGAGCAGACATGCAGGCACACTCATGTGTACACGCATTTGTCCCCTTGCCTCATTCTTCCCATGGAAACAGCAGCATCAAGCACCCTTTTCACTTGCAAAACGTGAGAATAAATGAACAAACAGGAAAAAGAAATTTGTAAATTACAAGGCAAATTACGGCAACTCACCCTCGGGTCTTCATGATTGTCGGGCAGCTGGTTAATTGGCAGATCTGCAATTCAGTATCGCGCAGCATTGGACGCAATTTCAATTCATAAAACATCCCAGGTCGCTTCGTTGTCTAAACCCAAACCGAGCGTGAGAGTGTTTAATTTAGCAGGCGATGCGTATGCTGCAGGCTTCTTGTTGCCCACGTTGCAGGCATGTGTGTTTGTGTGTGTGTGTGTATGTGTGTGTGTGTGTAATATAGCAGGCAATGCATATGCTGCAGGCACCTTGTTGGCCACGTTGCAGGCATGTGTGTTTGTGTGTGTGTATGTGTGTGTGTATGTGTGTGTGTGTGTGTTTAATATAGCAGGCAATGCGGATGCTGCTGGCTTCCTGTCGGCCACGTTGCAGGCATGTGTGAACTCACTCTGGAAGCAAGTTACTATGTGTGAACTCACTCTGGAAGCGCGTTACTATGTGTGAGCTCACTTTGGAAGCGCATTACTGTGTGCGAGCTCACTTTAGAAGCGAGTAACTGTGTGTAAACTCACTCTGGAAGCGAGTGGGCCCCAGCCATCCGTCCAAAGCAGCATACTCATGCCTGCGTGCCACCAACAACGCCTCCACCATGGCAAGATAATTGCTGGGCAGCTCCACCAACGGCTTGCCGTCATCGCCCAGCTTGTCCTGAAGCAGATGGAGCGGCACGAAACCGTCATCATTTCAGCCCCACAACTCTTCCATGCAGGACTCACGTCGCGGTCAAGATGCAATCGAAACAAACTGTGTTGTACAGACTGAGCCGCCCCAAAATATCCCAGGACTCACACACACCTTAAGAGATAAGATGTAGTCCCCCAGATCTTTGCGCCGCTGCTGCTGTGTGCCTGCTACTTCCTGCAGCCGTGCTCTGCTGGCCTCATGCTCCAGCGTGAGGCTGCTGGGGTCGCTCTCTTCCTCAGCCCCACCTGCAGTAGCACAGCAAGCACGATGCAGTGAGGGCATGAGGGAGTCATCGCAAGTGTCTTTGCTTCATGCTTTAAAGTATGACAGTGTGGGCATGAGGGCATGAGGGAGTCATCGCAAGTGTCTTGCTTCATGCTCTAAAGAATGACAGTGTGAGCATGAGGGAGTCATTGCAAGTGTCTTGCTTCATGCTCTAAAGTATGACAGTGTGGGTGACAGTGTGGGCATGAGGGAGTCATCGCAAGTGTCTTGCTTCATGCTCTAAAGTATGACAGTGTGGGCATGAGGGAGTCATCGCAAGTGTCTTTGCTTCATGCTCTAAAGAATGTCAGTGTGGGCATGAGGGAGTCATCGTAAGTGTCTTGCTTCATGCTCTAAAGAATGACAGTGTGAGCATGAGGGACTCATCGCAAGTGTCTTTCCTTCATGCTCTAAAGTATGACAGTGTGGGCATGAGGCAGTCATCGCAAGTGTCTTTGCTTCATGCACTAAAGTATGACAGTGTGGGCATGAGGGAGTCATCGCAAGTGTCTTTGCTTCATGCTCTCTAAAGTATGACAGTGTGAGCATGAGGGAGTCATTGCAAGTGTCTTGCTTCATGCTCTAAAGTATGACAGTGTGGGTGACAGTGTGGGCATGAGGGAGTCATCGCAAGTGTCTTGCTTCATGCTCTAAAGTATGACAGTGTGGGCATGAGGGCATGAGGGAGTCATCGCAAGTGTCATGCTTCATGCTCTAAAGAATGTCAGTGTGGGCATGAGGGAGTCATCGCAAGTGTCTTGCTTCATGCTCTAAAGTATGACAGTGTGGGCATGAGGGAGTCATCGTAAGTGTCTTGCTTCATGCTCTCTAAAGTATGACAGTGTGGGCATGAGGGAGTCATCGCAAGCGTCTTGCTTCATGCTCTAAAGTATGAAGGTGGTGAGCTTTTTCATCAGCTTAGATTGCAATAATCTACGGCACGGGTACAATGAATGGTGGTGGCACAGGTACACAATGAACTCGGTACAATGAGCTCGGTACAATGAACCTGTAGGCTCTACCATCTGTAGGGCAGTGGCAATGAAGGTTTAGGGTTTAAAGGGACCAAAAAGCGCCTTTTGTTAAACTTAAGGCAACGTACATTATCCTGCTGCCTGCCACCTGCAATGAATGTTTCAAGCGTACCCCTGTTCAGAATCAAGAACTCATTTTAATGTGCTCCTTTAGCATCCACGTCAGAAACTGCAGTCTTCTTTTAAAACGCAAGGCCTACTTTGACCGCACTTCTGTATGCCAACCTGAACCCTCATCATGATGTGCTCCTTCAGCATCCGTGTCAAAAACTGCACTTCTTCTTTGATGCAGGGCTACCACGACCGCACCTCTGTATGCCAACCTGAACCCTCATCATGATGTGCTCCTTCAGCATCCATGCCAAAAACTGCACTTCTCTTTGGATGCAGGGACTACTTTGACTGCACCTCTGTTTGCCAACCTGAATTCTTATCATGATGTGCTCCTTCAGCATCCGTGCCAAAAACTGCAGTCGTCGGGATGCAGGGCCTACCACGACTGCACCTCTGTATGCCAACCTGAACCCTCATCATGATGTGCTCCTTCAGCATCCGTGCCAAAAACTGCACTTCTCTTTGGATGCAGGGCTACCACGACCGCACCTCTGTATGCCAACCTGAACCCTCATCATGATGTGCTCCTTCAGCATCCATGCCAAAAACTGCACTTCTTTTTGGATGCAGGGCTACCACGACCGCACCTCTGTATGCCAACCTGACCCCTTATCATGATGTGCTCCTTCAGCATCCGTGCCAAAAACTGCACTTTCGGATGCACTTTTGGATGCAGGGCACCACGACTGCACCTCTATATGCCAACCTGACCCCTCATCATGATGTGCTCCTTCGGCATCCGTGCCAAAAACTACACTTTTGGATGCACTTTTGGATGCAGGGCTACCACGACTGCACCTCTATATGCCAACCTGACCCCTTATCATGATGTGCTCCTTCAGCATCCGTGTCAAAAACTGCAGTCGTCTGGATGCAGGGCCTACCACGACTGCACCTCTTCATGTCTACCTGACCCTGGTCAGAACCCAAGCTCGTTATTTTTGATGCGCTTCTTCAGCACCTGTGAGCGAAGCTGCAGTGGTTGGCCTGGATATGTCGCCTTCCTCTGCCTCTGACGGCTCTGGGGCAGCGCCATCAAGCACGGCCATGCTCTGGCACAGGTCCTGGAAGCAGGAGGCGAGAAAACTGTTGTGTGCAGCTGCAAGCTGAACACTGTTATGTACAGCTGTAGGCTGAAAACTATTATGTACAGCTGCAAGCAGAAAATGGTTATGTACAGCTGCAAGCAGAAAATGGTTGTGTACAGCTGCAAGCAGAAAATGGTTGTGTACAGCTGCAAGCTGAAAACTGTTATGTACAGCTGCAAATTGGAAACTGTTGTGTAGAGCTGCTAGGAAAAGTGGTTGTGTACAGCTGTAGGCTGAAAACTGTTATGTACAGCTGTAGGCTGAAAACTATTATGTACAGCTGCAAGCTGAAAACTGTCGTGCAGCTGCAAGCAGAGAATGGTTGTGTACAGCTGCACGCTGGAGACTGATATGTACAGCTGCAAGCTGAAATCTGTTATGTACAGCTGCAAGCAGAAAATGGTTGTGTACAGCTGCAAGCAGAAAACTATTATGTACAGCTGCATATTGGAAACTGTTGTGTACAGCTGCAAGCTGAAATCTGGTATGTACAGCTGCAAGCAGAAAATGGTTGTGTACAGCTGCAAGCTGAAATCTGTTATGTACAGCTGCAAATTGGAAACTGTCGTGCAGCTGCAAGCAGAGAATGGTTGTGCACAGCTGCAAGCTGAAATCTGTTATGTACAGCTGCAAATTGGAAACTGTTGTGTACAGCTGCAAGCTGAAAACTGTCGTGCAGCTGCAAGCAGAAAATGGTTGTGTACAGCTGCAAGCAGAAATCTGTTATGTACAGCTGCAAATTGGAAAATGTTGTGTAGAGCTGCTAGGAAAAAGTGGTTGTGTATAGCTGCAAGCAGAAATCTGTTATGTACAGCTGCAAATTGGAAAATGTTGTGTAGAGCTGCTAGGAAAAAGTGGTTGTGTACAGCTGCAAGCTAAAAACTTTTGTGTACAGCTGCACGCTGGAGACTGTTATTTACAGCTGCAAGCTGAAAACTATTATGTACAGCTGCAAGCAGAAAATGGTTGTGTACGGCTGCAAGCAGAAAATTGTTATGTACAGCTGCAAATTGGAAATTGTTGTGTAGAGCTGCTAGGAAAAATGGTTGTGTACAGCTGCAAGCTAAAAACTTTTGTGTACAGCTGCACGCTGGTGACTGATATGTACAGCTGCAAGCTGAAAACTATTATGTACAGCTGCAAGCAGAAAATGGTTGTGTACAGCTGCAAGCAGAAAATTGTCATGTACAGCTGCAAGCTGCGTATGAAGAGCAATGCCCACATACTGACACAACGGCCATTAGGTGGGGTCAGCCTGAGAAAAGAAGGGAGGAAATTTCGAGACGGGGATGGGGGATGTTTTGAGTGAAGGAATTTAAAGCTAGCTGTTGAGGTACATATCGGAGGTCTTATACACCATTGGTAAGCCAACGCGTTTGCTTGCCAATGGTGTAAGACCTCCGATATGTACCTGAACACTAGCATCCTAATTCACCATACCTACAAAAGCAGCATGACCGGAGAGAGGCATTGTTCACAGTCATTGGCAAAAATTGTACACAGTCATTGGCATAATTGTTGGCAATTCCAACAAAAGCAGCACTCCTACAAAAGCAGCATGACCGGAGAGAGGCATTGTTTACAATTGTTGGCAAAATTGTACACAGTCATTCGCATAGTTGTTGGCAGTTCCTTACCTGGCCTCATTGAGCAACCCACCACACATGCACCGTTGCAGTGTTGAGAGAGGCTGTCTATATCATTCAATACAATGTAAGCACTACACCAAAGTACATGCAAACACAAGTAGAGAAATTGCATGCATATATAAGTAGGTAAGCACTCTCTCATGACATCAGTGTCATACAACAGTGCATTCGCTACACAAAAAAATGTCTCACAACAGTGCATTCTCTACACAAAAAATGTATCTCACAACAGTGCATTCGCTACACAAAAAATGTATTTCACAACAGTGCATTCGCTACACCATAAAAAGCATCGCACTGGAAACGTACACACACACACAGTGCTGCCATCACACAGATCTGGCCTACATTCTGCCGTCTCACAGATCTGGCCTGCATTCTCAATGTGCTGAGGGCATACCTCGGCAACAGAGAGCACTGAGGCCCGTGACGCCTCAGCTGTCGGGGGCGCTGTTTCTTGTGGGGTCTGCGGGACAGAATGGATGACAGCATGGAATTGCAATGGCACTAACAAAGGGAAACATGGAACCATTGCCTGTGCTCCAATGCCAGCCTCAACAATGTTAGGGAAGTAGCGTGCTAGTACTGAATGCGTATGCAAATGCTCGTCAGGAAGCTGCCATGGCATCTTGAAGCAGATGTGGTGTATTGCGTACACTATTGAAGATCTGCGGAAGTACTCTGAATGAGCATGGGTTGTTAATTTGATAATGTCTTTGAATGCAAAGGAGCCATGGAGCTTGTACAGAATCACATTGGTATTAATCACATGCATATGAATCAAATTTGTATAAATCACATGCATATTAATCACATGTGTGTAAATCATCACGTCAATCACATACATGTAAAGTGAAACAAACAGTGCTCGCAGGGAGCATGCGGGCGGCTACTTGTAACGAACCCTCCCTGCTGCAAAGCCTACCCGTATCGATTGGTCCCACTAGCTTCCCAGTATTAATTGACTTTATTCCTGCGGACTGATGCTCAGTTGTATGTGACTGAGCGGTACCCCATTTTTTTAGTGCATCGGCAATCCTGTCAGGGGGGCACACTTGATGCATCCCGACAGCAAAGCCTACCAGTATGGGGTGTTCCCACTCAAAGCGGTAACCATATAGCGATGTAACCTTACCTGACCTAACAAAAAAGAGCCTACCAGTATGGGATTGTCCCTTGGGATGGGGGGTGGGGGGTCAGAGCGGTAACCGTCTCCCATGCATCTCAACAGCAAAGCCTACCAGTATGGGGTTGCCCCACTCAGAGCAGTAACCGTCTTCCATGCATCTCAACAGCAAAGCCTACCAGTATGGGGTTGTCCCACTCAGAGCGGTAACCGTCTTCCATGCATCTCAACAGCAAAGCCTACCAGTATGGGGTTGTCCCACTCAGAGCGGTAACCATATAGCGATGTAACCTTACCTTATAAAAAAGAGCCTACCAGTATGGGGTTGTCCCACTCAGAGCAGTAACCGTCGTCCATGCATCTCAACAGCAAAGCCTACCAGTATGGGGTTGTCCCACTCAGAGCGGTAACCATATAGCGATGTAACCTTACCTAATAAAAAAGTGCCAACCAGTATGGGATTGTCCCTTGGGAG
>Ga0307948_1003677_pt1 | contig 11314 bp, 12 predicted proteins | sample OrgLakmetagen280_FD_201824 | JGI IMG/M metagenome (GOLD analysis project Ga0307948, IMG submission 201824) | Saline water microbial communities from Organic Lake, Antarctica - #280 | ecosystem: Environmental > Aquatic > Non-marine Saline and Alkaline > Saline | place: Antarctica: Organic Lake...
CGTCGTTTCAAAGGGTAACACAACCACAGCTGACACCACACAGTTGACCCCCGTCGTTTCAAAGGGTAACACAACCACAGCTGACACCACACAGTTGACCCCCGTCGTTTCAAAGGGTAACACAACCACAGCTGACACCACACAGTTGACCCCCGTCGTTTCAAAGGGTAACACAACCACAGCTGACACCACACACACCACACAGTTGACCCCCGTCGTTTCAAAGGGTAACACAACCACAGCTGACACCACACAGCCCGGGCCTTAGATGGGGCTGAGCAATGGAGTTACTTGCAAACAGAATCCTCCCTGGCCCTGTCAGAGGACACACAGTGGGCAGACCCAAGCACACAGTCTTGGGGTGCAAGCCCTCCCAGGAGAGAAGCATGCATGATACCATGTGCACCATCTCACCATGAGCAGTGGAGGGGACACAGTCCTCCAGAAAATCACACAAGTTTGCCAATGTCGAGGGGCTCGCAAAACCTTAATCCTCGCAAATTTATTACCGTAGTAACATGTACTCCTTCTGCATCCCCTCAATATAAGTTAGTTATATCTACCCTATCCACACCGATCCGCACTCCATTAAATATACATTTTATTGCTTGCCGGACCAATCCGCAGGGGCAAAATACCCTCAGAACTACACAAAGAGAATAGAAACGCACAAAAAATTTGAGGTGTATTCCATATTCCATAACACATTTACATTTTTCTTGTCCAAGAGCACTGACAACCACTGGTTCTGCTCTACTCAGTCATCCGTTGCATGTCAGCTGGAACCTGGTGTTGCCTTCTACTCTCTCCTAACTCAAGCCCTCATCATCATCTTCCCCATCCCTGCTGCTGGATTTCTCGCTCTCCTTACTGCCCCTCCCGACTTACGCTCGTGCTTGTCTGCACGCTGCTTCTGCACCTGCTGCTTGAACTTTTGCCCGTCCTCTAGATGTTGCTGCTTAAGCTGCTCGGCGGTTGGGGGGGCCTTGCAGAAGCTGGCCATCCCTGTCTGGACACGCCCCACAAACCCTGAGGGGCTCTTGGGGGCTCGTTCCCATCATGACCGTCAAAAAATCATTAATATTTATTTAAATCCTATCTGCAGTAATCCGCACCCCCTCAAAAAATTATTTATTTTAGGGGGATGGGTTGGCCGCAACCCCCAAAAACAATGTTTTGAGTCGTAAATAAAGTTCCTGCGGTGTTGTAACTATGTTGGCACCTCGCAACATATAAGTAACAGGACGATAAAATTGATCTGATTAATGACATTTTTATGCCATTGTAAGTTTTTTGATTTTCACTGCTCTCAAGCTCGCTACATAATAGTGCGCAAACTCGAATACAAAAATGAACATGCATACACACATACACGTGCGCACACACACACACATACACATGCGCGCGCACACACACACACACACACACACACTCGCACACACACATATACACACGCACGCACGCATACACACACCATGTGGGTCCGCCTCGCACTGCCGAGGCCAATGGGATGGTGCGAGGATACGATGACATGTTGACCTGCTTGCTCAGCCGCAGACAGCTCCTCCTGAAGCCACCTGCTGACACACAAATGCACATACAACCTGAGCAAAGCGTCCAAGGAGGCTTTTGGCGTGCAGATTTATACAATTGAATGCCTTTCTCGTGGTTTGAGGAGAAATGATATTGCACTGCAGATGGCATCCAGATATGATTTGACATGGCCAATACTGATTAATGTGAGATTTGTGCAATTTGCACAATCACACTATTTGGTGGACAAGTACAAAGGTGGTAAACCTGCTCGCGAAAGGGTGCGTGCAGTTCCATCCCTAAAAAGCTTTAGGTTTATGGTTTATCATAGACAGCTGGATTTCATAGACCAAGTTGCAATTTTAGCACTTTGATCAGACTTTGATCCAAAATAACAACCTTCCATCTCTCTGAAGTAGAAGAGGGCTTCTTGTTGTTATCCTTGCCTGTCTTGTAGAAACGCGTCAACAAAAATAGCTGGGTACGCCATCATTTGCCGACTAACCTCCTCTGAAATGTTCACTCTTACTCTGAAACCTACCACACCTAGGCCTACCCCCAATTCAAGCGCAAAAGAAAAGAACCGCGCAGACAGTGGGACCACTCTTACATGAAATAAAAGTTACTAAAGCCATCTTAGTACCGTGAAGCATATCACTTATGCAGTGAGATATCTATGCAAGGCTCTCCATGCAGGTACTTCAGGATTAGTGCTCACAGGCATACGATTAAAAAGGTTCCTTTGTTTGCCTGCACCGTGGGTGCACGATCAGTATCTATTTAAACCGATCTGTTTTGAGGAGTGGTACCTGTGTGAAATAATCCGAGAGAATTCATGATTTTTTGAACCGATCGAAATCAACAAAGGCTTCTCTTTTTCATAGTAAACCATTCTACCATGTTTTTCTCTAGCTAAACGAATCGCAAAAAATCGGCCGCCAGCATATCCTCTAGGCTGAGGATTTTTGTTTATTGCACCACAAGTATGATTGGGGGAGGCGTGGTGGAATCTGGACGTCTGAAATTAGCTTGCATATCTAGTTAAATTACGGCAATTCATACTAGTTGCATGAGGAAAAAGAAGCGCAGCCGATGTTTCACGTCACGTGCATCGCACGACTCAGCAATGGTTGCCGTGAGGACAGGGCTCGCATATGGACATCATTGTACATCACGAACTGCTCCTGAAAGACCACGGGCATGCCGGCCCCATTTGGTTTTGCACATCAACCAGGTAGTGAGCTGGCGCATGCAAAGCATTGTACGCCGACCGGAAACAGGCTGAGCAAGAACTTAAACATTTCACATTTCCATTTCTGTGTTGCAAATGTAGCAAATGTAGCAAGCCTGATCACACGTGTTGGTTTGTTCTCTGTGTTGGTATGTAGCAAATGTAGCAATTCTGTGTTAGTATGTAGCAAACGTAGCAAGCCTGATCACACATGTTTCTCCACGACCTCGCACCTGCGCCACGTAGTGCTGGAATGCTGGGATGGGCAGGTTCCCAGTGCCTATGCTACGGACAAAAGGGCAAGAGCAGGATGCAAGCCGAGAGGGCTTTGCATTTTCCCACAGGATTGCGCTGATCCCAGTTTAAGGACAAGGGCTCCCTCCCCCCCTGCTGGGCATCCCTGGAGATCCCTGCTCAACACTGCTTGGCAAGCTAAACCCATCCTCCAAATAATTCAAATATTCCAACTCATTACAGTTCCGTTCACGTTTGCTTACGTGAACCCAACATTCTGCCTGCATTCTTCATTTGCGCCCTCCTTTCCTTTGCAAGCATTGCTTGTTTGCGTGCACGTAATTTGTCGTGTTCCACACGCGTGACAGAACAGGACAGGAAAGAAATCAGGCAATGCTGGTAGTGTGAGCACATCCAGCATGATTAAGGGAAGGAGCACCTAAGAGCCCATCACCAATAGTGTGACGGGTACGAGCACATTTTCAATGTCGCATTTGATTTGCTAAAGTGCACAGAAGCAAACTGATATCATGCACTTCTTCTCCAATAATTTCACACACTTCTTCTCCAATAATTTCACACACTTTTTCTTCTAGAACTCCACACACTTCTTCTTCAATTACATACACCTTTTCTCCAACACTGCTTCTCCAGCAATCTCTCACACTTTTTGTTTAATTTCACACACTCCTTTTCCAACACTTCTTCTCCAGCAAATTCACACGCACTCGTTTGCACCAGTCAAGTCTGCACCTCATCTGCGCCGCCGCGATTCCTCCATTCCATGGGAACATGTGCAGGTTGGCATCGTCGTCCTGTGGATTGACGAGAGAGAATGGGTGGAATTGTGAGCAGGGCTGATTTTATTACCAATTCATCCAGCCAGTCCTAAGAAGTTCAAGACGTGTTTTACAAATCAAGGAATTACATGCGACAACTTGTTGACGAGACCCTGAAGTCAATAAGGCTTGCAATCCATGCACAAAGCACACGCCTCACAGGTCCGTGAGTGAGAAACAGGTCCTTGGCTAAATTTAGACTCGATTGCATCAGCAACGCAGTAAAACATGTGATTGCAAAGGGGCAAAGCCAAGCTTGGCTATGTAAGTATACGGGTACAAACAGAAAACAGGACTACACAAATGAGGAACAGTGCCAAATCTGTGGAACAATTGGAACAGAGAAATGACGCCAAAAAATCGCTCTTACACTAGCCAAAGAAATGATTTAGATAACTGAAGTACCGGGCACTTCCTCCGCAGAAAAATGGGGGGAAACCATTGGCATCAGGAGGGCCCTTAGAGCACACCTGTGGATGGTCCTCCAGATACGCTCGAGCTTCAATGTGCTGAGGGCTTCCTGTGCATCAATTGCAATGAGGGAGAGGGTTGGCGAGAACCACTGAAAACGTTGCATTCATTTTCAACTTGCAAATCCGAGAACCTGGTACCTGATGCACAGGAATGGCCAGCCCTCGTCAAGGTTTTTAACCTCCTTATTCTCGCGTGCTTATTTTGATTGTTGCAAACTTTGGGGTGGTCAAACATTTTGACCTGGAACTAAAAGGGTAGAGCAGAGTAAGCTCAAATAGTGCAAGCTGCCATCTGTGTTGTGCATGAGAAGTCACTCTTACACATAAACGAGAGGGGATTAAGCTTAGGGATTAGGGTTAAGATTAGGGTAGACGTGTAAAAGCCAACAGACTTTGCCTTCGATTGTAAGCAGTACACACACACACGCACACACACACACACACGCGCACGCACACACACACACCTAAGGACATGCACAACCCCCGTTAAGGACACACACACACACCTAAGGACATGCACAACCCCCGTTAAGGACACACACACACACATACAAACATACAACCCCCCCTAAGGACACACCCACCCACATGCACAAACACACACATACACACATACACGCACGCACGCACCTTCTGGCCAGCAAGGCTTGTGTTCTGTGCCAGTAGAAAGCTCCGTGGTGTCAAGGACTAGGAGCTTCCACCCGTGAGCTAGAGGGCGCGCATAGTAGCAGGCGGGCATCTTTAGGCTAGTCATCATGTAGCCTCGGTCCAGGCATACGTCGTGGTTCTATTGTAAAGGCAAGCAGAGGGAGAGACTGCTTATTACTAGACCATCGCAATGGGGCTGAATTCATCATGGCTGCACGGAGCAAATTAGGACTATTGTATATTGTAAGGAGGGCTCATTTTCTCTTCTCCTTTAAGAAACCTTAGAATTGTATCAACGCCCTTCCAAACAAAACTGCTACACGCACTCCAAGAGTGTGGTAGACTGGGCATTTGGCCTCCTCACAGATGGATGTAATAACCCTCAAGTCCTCCTTGTCGTCCGGAGCTGACTGAGGCTTGTGCCCCTCTATGATATCGCCCTAAGATGTGGGTGCGGGCGAACGTAAAAAGTTGGGCAAGCAACAGCGGTAGAACTACTTTGATTTGTTGCACTTGTTGCGTGTGTGCTCAGTATACATTGGCCTGGACATGAATAGTACGTACCACAGTCAGAATCGCAGTACATGCATGCATCCACAAGTGCCTACCACAGTCAGTATTGCAGTACAAGCATGCATTGCAGCTAAGGCCATGCTAAGTTTGCCAGGGCACTCTCGAAATCTTTGCACTCTCCCTTCACTGCATCCATGATCAAAATCACCGAACTGGATGTCTGCTATGACACCGAGCTTAGCCAATGCCATGCAGGACGATTGAAAAATACGTAATAATTATAGACGCATGCTTCGAAATGCAGAGAGAATTATTGTTGCGTCTGACTAAATTTATTGTTGCGTCTGACTGATACCTAGGCGCCTCCCACTCGTGCGTTGACCTTAGGGCTTGTTATCGAAGTCAGTTATAAAAGAAATTAAGTCGTGTAAGAGAATAAAAATACGGTAGTGCGCAGACCAGAAGGAGCTCCAAACTCTGCACGGTTACTTCTGGACCGGCGATTTCCCCCTGCATGCAATAAGATATGCCTGGACCACATGAGTTCTTTCCCGGTTTGTTTGGAACATGGTTAAGTACGAGGAATGCATGTTGGCTCTTGCAATGTTCAGCGGTCCTTGCAAGCTTGCTGGAACATACTACTATATTAGTAAACGTCAATCTACATACAACAATGCCCGGATAATTGACAATAGTTGTTATAAGTGCTAAAGGCATGATCAGGGTCTAAAAGATGGAGGAGCTGTAGAGAGGTTTGGAGCGAGGTCGGATGGTACTGTGCAAACTTGAGTAATAAAGGAAAAATTTCAGCTTCAGAATCTCCATGGGATGTTTTTACAACACCCTCAGTTCCAGGGTATCCATATCTCAGGCTCGGGCACAATTCAAAAGCTTTCATGGTGCTTGCCGTGAAGTAATATTGTTGCGAATTGCCGTCTGCCGTAAGCTACAAAAAAACTGGGTGCGTTAATTCTACCTTTTCTCTGTAGTACGTGCCTATAATTAGAATGCAGATAGCGTAAACACTACCAGCATGGACTAGGAAAGGATGTTGTTTTGTGTTGCACCACCCAATGGATGCAGAGAGACACAAGCAACATCCCACCTGGATAATAATAAAAATAAGTCAGGTCTATCTTGGTTGTTATATTTTTGGGCCAGCCACAGAAATGGAAGAATCAGCTGATCGCCGCAATGGAACAGCACAAATAATTCATATGCTTTCTTTTCAATGTTTAAAAATCTGCCTCCCAAGCCCAGTTGCACTCAATGACCCACCAATCGTGGGGCCATGAATTGCACCATACATGATTCCAGCTGCCCCAGCAAATCCGCCCAGAGATCAATTTAATTACAAAGACTGTGTCCCAAATGACCTTCTCCAGACATCCAAGGGCACGCAATATGTAGGTCAATAAAAGAAAACTAAAGGAACGCAGATAGCGTTTTTTGTAGGCGAGTCTGAAGCCTTTGCTGTGTCATAGCACATCACTGTCACATAGAAGTACAAGACTCATAATATCAACAAATTGCTTGAAAGCCGACTTACTAAATCACATGATTCATCACTGCCACCAATAATTGGGCGTGACAGCTGACCTTGGTTCACGCCTGCGGTACACTCGAGCCCAGCTCTGGCATGCCATCTGCACCACGCTTGCAAGCAGGTACACTCAAGGCAGCCACGCGCGAGTTCAACTGATGCACCAAGGGCAGCAGTAGTAGGCTCCACGGAAAAAAGAAAAAGAAAAAAACTACGCAGGCAGTGAAAACCACTCCCCAAAAGAAAAGAAAAGAAAAAGAAAATAAAAGAAAAGACTCCGCTGGTAGTGATGACTCAGCCAGCATGATTAAGAGAGGGGGTTACGTAGGTGCCCGCACCAGGCAACCCCCCACCGCACACATGAATGAAAAAATTAATGTGGGTCAGGGGGGTTGTGTGCCGTGGCACCCAAACCCAAACCTTGACTGTTGTTGCTTGTGTTATATTGCAGTGCATACCTTGTTTTAATGAGTGCAGATGCATGTCTGATGTAGTGCTCATTCAGTTTGTGTGTCAATTTTTTATCTATGGTAATCCAGATTAAGGTCTGCCAGAGATTTGTCTGTATAGTCTTTGTAAATAGTCCCCATAACTTCAACGAGGATCACGTGAAGCTAGACTTTCTTATATCCTTGTCTGTTTAGGTTGGCAACAAGCACGCTGTGCTATGCTTTTGCTTTTTTACCACTCCCTAAATTAATTAAGGAAAAGGAGCCACTTCGGTACCGAGTACCATAATGCTCCTCCACCGCGAAAAGGGAAGGAACAATCAATGGGGATCAAGAGGGTTGCAGGCTTGGCCTGAAACCGGCTCCTGATGAGAGTTAATAATAGCACTGGAAAGGGCACGTCTGGTATGGACAAGTTTAGCAGTGAAGTTCACAGAGTGCACATGGAGCTTGGAGCTTGGAGGCAATTTTCTTAACCTTTTTAGAACTAAGACCCAGTTCTTTGAAAGGCTTCAGAGTGTGAGTGTTGTAGATGGTGCCGCCCGCACCCAAAAGGATGATGTGGAGAGTAACGGAGGCTCCTTGGAGAATGTTGCGAAGGTATTTGTGCTGTTCCTTTGCGGCGTTCGGCTGGTTCTGAGGTCTGGTGTCCTCACAATACTTGATCTCGACAAGGTGGATGTCACGGGAGCAGTGATAGTGGAGTGGTTATTTGCTCCAAAAGTTCCATTACCACAGGTACTTGCACTTGCTTTAATCTCCTTGCGCGTAAGGGTCCTTGCCTTTGAGCCTGAGGTTTGTACTCTGTCACCATGCAACAATTGCAAAAGGCATGTCCCGAACGAGGTGCACGCCCTTTTTTAATTGCCAAGGTCATCGGGTTTGTTAGTTGAGGAAGTTTTTGTGGTAGACCTCAGGGAGAGACACTTGGAGTACTGGACACCTTATTCCTTATTCTGAAACTCATCCGAGAGAGCACAACAGCAAACACTCTACTTATCACCAATCATGGTGTGATCTTCCTACCAAAAGGGCTCTGGTCACTCATTCGCCTTACTACATCCTTCCCAAATACATGTTTCTCAACCTGCCTCGTGATATCATCCGCAGTACAGCTCGTTTCAGACTTCGTGCTCACACCTTACATTTTGAAACAGCGACATAGAGTCAAAGTAGTTCCCCAACCTGTGACCTGTGTGATGCTGATGATGTGCAAGATGAGCAGCATGTTCTTTTCCACTGCGCCAATTCCCACGTTATTTCTCTCCGCAGGATTTCACCTCTGTTTCCCCCAACAGGAGGTCTAATAGGCCTCCTTGGAGTCATTGAAGCCATTAAGGTTCCCATGTTTGGCAAGCATGACTTACAAAGGAAAGAAAGCAAAACTTATATCAATAAGAACAAGATGACATAACTGAAACTCATAGTCACTTAGGGGTGCGTGTTATCCAAAGCGTGTTGAACCAAGTCACTTAGCAGACCCATGTAATCCTTAAAATTATCTTTTAATCGAGAACCCACATACATCCATGCTGCCAAGTATTTAGGATGATTTTCAATTACAACGTAGTCCCATGCGAGCTTAACACATGGCTGATGGGTAAAGACAGCATGCAACCAACCCGGTGGGACATGCACAACATCATTTACTTTTTGCTCAACTCTCACCATACAGCCTGGATGCTTGGCCATATACCATTACATTTGATTGCAGAGAAGTAACCCTTCCCAGTATCTGTATCTTCGCTATTGACAGAACCCCTGATAAATAAGTAAGGAAGGGTGGTAGAGACAAAAGGGGAAATTAAGGAAAAGGAGCTGCACCATAAAACGCAACAACAGAAACCTTCTCCAACCAACGACCCAGTTAACATTTTTGCATCGCATTTGTTGTGATGCGTCTTCTTGCATCTGTAGAAAAATGAATGTTGACATACCGTAAAAAAAGCTGCGAAAAGTAATGAATTGAGTAGCAAAGTTGGAGAACTTAAAAAAACAACACCTCGCCTTTGGCAACAGGCATTGTGCTAACCATTTCACGATGATAAAGCGTGGAACTAAGTCCTATAACCTCGCTCAATTTTTTATTCATCGTTCAACCCTGGGGCGCATTAATAGAAGACTCTGGCTGGAAAGGGCTCATCAACAGCGGTAGGCTTATGAGAAGTTTTTGAATGCGAGCAGCGTTTGCTGACAGTTCCGGGTGACGTCCATTTCTTGCAATCGCGTTTATTGCAGGCAGGATTTGCGATGATGTTTTGGCACATCCCAGGACCTGTGGCGCATATACGAACTAATGATATATGTAAGGCAGCTTGACCAAAAGCACTGGGCTCCGTACAGCATGTGCATCATGGCCTGTGCAAAAAAGTTCATGGCCTGTGCAAAAAAGTTCATGGCCTGTGCAAACAGGTTCATGGCCTGTGCAAACAAGTTCATGGCCTGTGCAAACAAGTTCATGGCCTGTGCAAAAAAGTTCATGGCCTGTGCAAAAAAGTTCATGGCCTGTGCAAAAAGGTTGCACATCAAAGGCATGATATCCTAAAATATTGCGTGGAAGCGCAAGTTTGTCAAAAAAGGACTGGCAATACCTGTACGGCACATGCAATACGTGCAAACATGATTACTCAGAATTTCAGTGTAGGAATAGATGCATCTGATACCTGCGGCACAAGGGTCGATTTCACATAACTTATTTGCATCTAACCAGGGCTCCCACAAACAAAGTGAGACATGACAACGTGAATATGCTGGTTATGATGGTACAGGCAGCATCAAATAGACCAGATGTAGCCCTCATAGCTTATAGGGTGGTTGCAACACAAACATAACACGCGTAAATGTCCAGTGGTAGCCATCCATGCTGTGCACACCATAACGATCCTACTATAACGTGCAACTGAACAACCACATTCTTTTTGCCGAGGGTGTGTGTCTCACACCATAACACTCCGTTAAATTGCACTAACAGACAATCACTTTCGCTCAATCCATCACACCATCCACCTTTTGTGAGAACACTAGCTCCTGCAGAATTTGAAGTCCTAGTGCACACGGCTTCTCCTGCTCATCCTGCAAGTACATAATCAAGTAGGTATGTATGTGCGTGCGTGCGTGTGTGTGTGTGCGTGCATGTGTGTGTGCGTATGTGTGCATATGTGTGCGTGTGTGTGCGTGCGTGGGTGTGCGTGTGTGTTTGTGTGTGGGTGGGTGTCATCAACAGGCCCATACAAGCATTTCAACCGGCGTTCAGACAAAGCACATAAGCTTCGTCCTAAACATACATAGACAATAGACAACGCTATAAAGCATAGGTACTTGCTGGTATTAGTGGTATCAATGCTAGAGGGGAAGAAGGATACAGTGCTCACCAAAGAAGTATGTAATCGGAATACCTAGTTTATTTAAAGTACTTTGGCTTTCTTTCTGGTGATGCTGCGAGGCAGAACGAATTTGAACAAACCATCATGACAACCACTTTTCCCTAATCAAAGTACAAGGGACAATTTAGCTCATCATGGCAGCTTTATTATTGTGCACTCACACCACAAGGCTTATTAGTAAGTCATACACTCACACCACAAGCCGTATTATTTAACTCATAAACTTACACCACAAGCCTTATCAGTAAGTCATACACTCACACCACAAGCCTTATTAGTAAGTCATACACTCACACCACAAGCCTTACCAGTAAGTCATACACTCACACCACAAGCCTTGTCAGTAAGTCATACACTCACACCACAAGCCTTATCAGTAAGTCATACACTCACACCACAAGCCGTATTAGCTTATTAGTAAGTCATGCACTCACACCACAAGCCGTTCCTGCCCCTTACCTGCAAGCA
>Ga0307948_1003683_pt1:0-7500 | contig 11311 bp, 14 predicted proteins | sample OrgLakmetagen280_FD_201824 | JGI IMG/M metagenome (GOLD analysis project Ga0307948, IMG submission 201824) | Saline water microbial communities from Organic Lake, Antarctica - #280 | ecosystem: Environmental > Aquatic > Non-marine Saline and Alkaline > Saline | place: Antarctica: Organic...
GTATGATCTTTTCCTCTGTTTGACCACTACCCACGTTAATTAAGGAAAAGATCATACCTTTTGCTCACTCTTAACCAATCTGCAGTGCTCACCCATCAAGGGATCAGCAGACACAATCATCAGCAAGGCATGGATCTTCTTCCCCTCTACGCAACAGCTTGCGTAGAAACGGTCCTTCCCCTGAGGTCTTTCCCATGGCAAGCCTTCCACCAGGAATTTCTCGTCAGTGAGCACGCAGCCAGAAATAGGTGCACAAGGGTTTGAGGTGTGGAAACACGTTTTTGCATGTATCTAAACTAGGTTGGAACACATGATGTTAAACTATGTTGTGTTGTTCAAGTAACTTGTGCATCAGAGCAGCATGCAAGCCTCGTATACACCTTAGTACACGTTTTGTTGAACAGTGTGTGCTTTGGCTACCATGTAACCGAAAAAGTGGACAAGTTACTGATTGTTGCGTGTTGCTGCAGCATAAAACAAGGAATATAATTTGTGATCTGGTGATTTTGTTGCGGTGATGGTGCAGCATGCATGGGAAATGCTAAAACCAATATGTATACTTCAACCCAAGTTTTTGGAGCGAAGCAAAGTGATATTACTCTTAACATTCTTGCGTTTTATCTGTGTTCTTCTCGACTTTTTCCATCTTTCTACTTCCTTGATCCTCAGAACTGCTCTTTATTCTTAGCTCTAGTTTGACATTTCTCCTTTTATATATTTTTTACCTTCTGTCGTTCCTTGTAAAATAGGCAACCGGCCCAGAAGGTAGCGGACAAAACATGAAAGGGGAAAAACGCCGCTTTGGAGTGAAACTCCCAAACCGGGATGCTTCATAAGAAAAACAAAGGTAGCGTCACTTGCGTTAATCTGTAGCAGGGTTTACCTTGTCAACCGCTGCTTAATTTGCTTGCATTCACACATATACCTTAAACCCTGACGCATGCATACTTCCAAGCGCAAGGGGTCAGATCTATGTCCCTTGTACACACACTCATGATAGTGAGGATCATGGCACACACAAGTGGTTGATTGACATGCACCTGAATAACGTAACGGCAATGACCGTGGCTGAACTACCACGTGTATATATGAGCACTTCTGTGGGAAAGTGTTTCTGCTTTATGCGTGCATCCTGCACAATATGCCAGGCGGGTGGCTTCTTGGTTTGTTCTGCCTAAATCAGTGGCATGTACAGCCGTGTGACTTTCCATGGATCTTATAAGATATCTCCAGATTACTTGTGCTGCCAGTTTGTGCGTTTTTTTTCAAACATTCCAGCATCTTAGCAACACGTTAAGCTGTGCAGCTTTACCTGGATCATACATTAAATTAGTACCATGATTGCCGTGGTATCCTGCACCCTGGTCGTCTTGATTGCTCCGTCCAAGTATCATTGCAAATTGCCAAAACTATGTGTGCAGGGGCCAGTGGCCAGTGTGTATTTTATTTTCTGCAATATAACTATCCGAGCAAAGAAAATTACACGGCAGCCACAACAGCGCCAGCATTAAATATGTATGCGAAGCATTCATTCTTAGCGTCTAGCGAAGTCAGCAAAATTAAAGCTTTCAATTCCCGGCTTTTTGCGTACAGCTTGATTTTCCATTTTTACGCTGCACGCTCCGGCCCCTCCAATGGCTCCATTCTCTCACTAAAGTGATTTGGTCGCAATTTAGATGAGCCTACATGTTGCTACACAAGTTAACTGTCCCCCATCCAAAGAGTAAATGAAGTGCTGAATTGTGTGCAGAGGCTTGCTTGCAACAGCACTTGCCAGCTGACGAAATGTGTCCATCCATGCTATTACTTTATTTCACTAATATTTTACTACTTAAACAATCGAATATTGGTATGAGGTGAAGCACAATGCAGGCAAGCACCTCCGGCAGAGGCCTCGGACCTCCCTTAGATGTCAGTCACACACACAGCCATTGCCGTGTCCCATCTTCTAGACCGCAAAGGCACAATCAGCAATCAGCAGATATCATTGAGGAGAGAAGATGGGCAAGCTTCCATCAGATCAGCTGCCGCTGCAGATGATGCACAGGTTGGATGATAATAGCACTTTGCTGCTACAGGATTGGTATACACCTCAACTGTACATCATTTGTCCCACACCTCACTGGACAGGCACCTACGATGCTTGCATCTCACCAACAACCAGCAGGGGCAGCAGCCAGTGCAGCAGGATGGAGGACCTGCAGCGGAACAGCAGCAATCGTCACCTAGCTTGCAGCAAGGAGAGCAGCCATTGACCCCTGGTCGTTTTGATTGCCCCGTCCAAATATCATTGCAAATTGCCAGACAGTACCGCAAAGCATACGTACTTAGCATCCAGCACAGGTCAGCAAATTTCAAGCTTTCGATTCCCGGCTTTTTGCGTACAGCTGGAAATCCACTGTTACGCTGCACGCTCCGGCCCCAATATTGGAGCACTCAAGTGATCTGATCTCAGTTAGATGAGCCTAACTTTGCTTACACAAGATCACTAGCCCCCATACGAAGAAAACGTGAACTGTGTGCAGAGGCTTGCTTGCAACAGCACTTGGCTTGCAAGCTGACGAATTCGTCGAATCCTTCCATGCTATTACTAAATTTCAATATATCACTAATTGAACAGTCGAATATTGGTATGAGGTGACGCACAATGCAGGCAAGCACCTCCGGTAGAGGCCTCGGACCTCCCTTAGATGTCAGTCACACACACAGCCATTGCCGTGTCCCACCTTCTAGACCGCAAAGGCACAATCAGCAGATATCATTGAGGAGGAAAGATGGGCAAGCTTCCATCAGAGCAGCTGCCGCTGCAGATGATGCACAGGTTGGATGAGAATAGCACTTTGCTGCTACAGGATTGGTATACACCTTAACTGTTCATCACCCGTCCCACACCTCATTGGGCAGGCGCCTACGCCTGCACCCACCAACAACCAGCAGGGGCAGCAGCCAGCGCAGCAGGATGGAGGACCTGCAGCGGAACAGCAGCAATCTTCACCTAGCTTGCAGCAAGGAGAGCAGCCACTGACCCCTGACCAGGTGAAAAGAGTGCCCATGTTTGAGCGTGTACTGTTTTCATAAGCTGCCTTTAATACATGCACGCACACACGCACACACGCACGCACACACGCACACACACACATGCTCGAATGAACGCACGCACGCATGCACACATCACGAATCATGAATTGCGCACGCAAACATGCACGCATACACACACGCACACACGTGCACGCACGCTCTCACACACACACACACACACACACACACACACACACACACACACACTCACACACACACACACACACACACACACACACATGTGCACACACGTGTGCACATCTGCACATGTGCATGCATGCATATGCATACGCTGCACACACAAACACATGCACCACCTCCCCTCACACACCAGGGTCTTCTCCGCCTGCTCAGCAAGTTTGAGGGCGTGATGCACGTCCCCAACGAGGTGTACGAAAGAGAGAGTGTGGTGTCCACCCCGACACTGCACGCAGACCTGCTGCCAGAAAAGGATGTGGGCACATTAAGGGGGGGCAGGTGAGAGGCAAGCCGCAGCTGTTTGCGCGTGCTGTGTTGCTAGGGAACTGTTGCCCCCCTCTCCTCTGTTCTCTACTTTATATAGAGGAAACTCAGAGGTACAAGGCAAGAGCTTGTTCGCTTTGCTGTCGCGAAACTGTCGCTCCCCTTTCCCACTTTCCCCACAAAATTAGGGTTGGCTGAAACCGTATATGTACGGTCAAATATACGGTCATTTCATTACATGGATTTCATCAAATATACGGCGTATATGTACGGTTTCGGCCAACCCTACATTTAATCACTTAATACAGAGAAAGTACAGAGGTAAGAGGCAAGAAGTAGTTTGCTCCCTTTTCCCCCTTTCCCCACCTAATACAGAGAAAATACAGAAGTAAGAGGCAAGAAGTTGTTTGCTCCCTTTTCCCCCTTTCCCTACTGTATACAGAGAAGACACAGGAATCACCCACAGGAACCACACACAGGAATCACACACCCACAGGAAGCACACACCACAGGAAATACAAGAATCATCCACCCTGCCACGCAGGATTTAAGCTGACAATGTTCATTGCACGCACCCATCGTACGTGCTATATGGTATCCTGAAACTTTCCTGCAAGAACACCACTCGGTACACATTTCATTCCGGAGATGCCTAAGTCCTTACCAATATCACATTCATTCACAGCTGACACATGTAGGGTTGGCCAGAACCATATATATACGGTGCATATACGGTATTTTTAGCAGGGAAATCACCAAATACACGGTCATATACGGTGTATATATACGGTTTTGGCCAACTATAGACACATGCCAAGCGCCATCCACACAAATCCATTAATGCCAAACGCAGTGTGTCGCAAACAATGTGCAAAAAAGCGTGCTAGGCAACCTCGTTGTGGCGTTGACCTATTGCCTGTAGTTGTTGTTGGTGTGTGTGTGTGTGTGTGTGTTGTGTGTTTGTTTGTGTGTGTGTGTGTGCTTGTGTGTGTGTCTGTTTGTGTCTGTGTGTGTGTGTGTGCGTGTGTGTTTGCCATCTTTCTATCTGCACTGATTGTAGCCTCCTGCCTACAAGCTTTAATGCAAACCTCCTGCCTACAAGCTTTAATGCAAACCTACTGCCTACAAGCTTCATTGCAAACCTCCTGCTGCTGCTCACAGCCTTTCTCCTTCACAAAAAAGTTGTTCAACCCCTTTTTTACTACCTCTACTGTGCAGCATCCCTTCTGCAAGCAGCCTTCTTTTGCTTGCAGCCACCCACGTGTACGGTTTTCGTAACAAAGCTTTTAACATCTTGCCTGCAAACCAAATAGGAGTGCCAAAAATTCCTCTCTGCAGGCGTGCAACCTCTCTCTAATCTCACCGCCCTGTGTATGGCGGTCCTTCCAAACACTACCTTGTCACCATCACCTATGGCCATGTCGTGCATTCTCTCTCTCTCTCTCTCTCTCTCTCTCTCTCTCTCTCTCTCTCTTTGTCGTGTTGCCACGACGCACTACCCATTCTCTCCCTTCTTCAGGTTACCCTTCACTTCGTCAGCTTGCCTTCACTCACATCCCCTAGTGTCTAATTCCTTTCTATTACTACGCACTACCCATTCTCTCTCTTTGTCAGCTTGCCCTTCACTTAATCAGCTTGCCTTCACTCACACCCCTTAGTGCCTAATTCCTTTTTATTACTATGCACTACCCATCCTCTCTCTTTGTCAGCTTGCCCTTCTCTTCGTCAGCTTACCTTCACTCACACCCCCTAGTGATGAACACCCTTTTTATGTTACTACTCACCTACACCCTTCAAGCCTTCCTACCTATTGGCGCTGTCTCGCTTTTCTCTCTCAGTCATCAACAGTTGCCCCTCCCTAACGCCCCTGTCAAACGGTGCCCTTCTCCTCACACACCGTAGCCTTTTCCTAACACACATCCTAACTGTTTCAATGCGCAGATGGCCTTTCACTTACGACCCAGTGTATGGCCTGCCTGTGGTAAATGAGGTAGCGACCTACGGCCAAGTGCTGCGCGGTGTGCGTGAGGGCAGGGTGCAGGAGCTGCTGTGGTGAGTGGAGGGCTGTCGTGTGTGTGTGTGTGTGTTTGTGTGTGTGTGAGTGTGCGTGTGTGTGCGTGTGTGTGTTTGGTATACAGTGGAGCTGCGTTGTGTGTGTGAGGGCAGGGTGCAGGAGCTGCTGTGGTGAGTGGAGGATATGTGATTGTCTGTCATCCTGGTTAAGTTAGTAAGGGTTTGAGTAATCTCAGAACTGCAGCAATGGATACGCAGACGTGCACATGCCAGCTCTGCAGCAATGCATGGACGTGCAGTATGGTGCACACGCACGCACACACATTCACGCACACACACACACACAACGTCAGTGGTGTGACGCACTCAGCACGCCTGTATACGTGCATGCATGCACAGGTTTTCTTCCCCTCTCACGCATGCCCGTGCACACACACACACACACACACACACACACGCACACACACAGACACACACATTCACGCACGCACACACACACACACACATCCATGCACGCACAGGTTTTCCTCCCCTCAGCTCCACAGCGAAGGTGCAGACGTGCAGATGCGCTGCCTGGTGCGCTATGTCAGCGGAGCCGTGAAGCAGAGCGTGATTCCTGCAGGGGATTGGCGTATGAGTGAGGCTATGCGCGTGCATGGGGTGCCTGCCACCATCTTGCCGCCAGAGCCACGGTGCGTGAGATCGTGTGTGTGTGTGTGTGACTGTTTTGTGTGTGTGTGTTCATGTGTGTGTGTGTGCGTGTGTGTATTGTGTGTGTGAGTGTGAGTGTGACTGTTTCATGTATGTGCACGTGCGTGTGTGCGTGTGTGACCTCAGTTCTTATTGTCCTCACGCACAAGACAGTGCACCCACTTATTTCCATCGCTTATGAAAGCCCCCTCTGCATGTGTGCACGCTACACAATCTTACACACTGTGTGACCATGGCACATGCGCAGGCACGTGCTTGAAGGGCAGCCCTCATTGCGGCCGAACGAGCAATGGATTGCGCAGAATGTGAACTACCATGAAATTGATGACCCTGTGAGCAGGTGTGTGTATGTATAGTGTATAGTGTATGTATGTGTGATATGTGTGAGTGTTCATGTGTGTGTTTATGTGTGTGTGCGCGTGTGTATGTGTGTGTGTGATATGTGTGTGAGTGTTCATGTGTGTTTATGTATGTGTGTGTGTTCATGTGTGTGTTCATGTGTGTGCGCGTGTGTATGTGTGTGTGAGTGTTCATGTGTGTATTTATGTATGTGTGTGTGTGTGTGTTCATGTGTGTTTTCATGTATGTGTGTATATGTCTATTTGTGTGTGCGTGTGTGTGTGTTGACCGCAGTCTTGCCCTAGCTCAAAGGTGTTCATCGTCAGTTTGATTCTCAAGCTGTGATCCTCTTTTTCCTGGAAGGCTGCAAATTTTGCGCTGGATTTGTGGCTTATTGTTTATGTCCTGCTGTAACGTGATGGTGCGCTTAGTAGGCTCAGACGTGCATGAGCGGAAACAAGCATGCACCTATTCCACGAACAGATGAATCCTTAGGCGGTGTGTGCGTGTGCGTGTGCGTGTGCGTGCATGTGCGTGCGTGTGTGTGTGTGTGTGTGCAGATAAGAAGACCCTCTCGTGTGGCCCCCGCCTCTCAGAAAGTGCTGTCCATTGCGAACACGTTATAAACCACACCATGTGACGTAAATTACACCATGTGACGTGTCACTCATGCACTACACACACACCGCAGACAAGAACACACCCTTGCACGGCCCACGCCCCTCAGAAAGTGCTGTCCATGCAAACACGTTCTATACACCACACCATGTGACGTAAACCACACCATGCGATGTAAACCACACCGTGTGACGTAAACCACACCATGCGATGGAAACCACCCATGTGACGTGTTACTCATGCACCATCATTGGGGTTGGACAGGAACGTATATATACA
>Ga0307948_1003685_pt1:5000-11310 | contig 11310 bp, 14 predicted proteins | sample OrgLakmetagen280_FD_201824 | JGI IMG/M metagenome (GOLD analysis project Ga0307948, IMG submission 201824) | Saline water microbial communities from Organic Lake, Antarctica - #280 | ecosystem: Environmental > Aquatic > Non-marine Saline and Alkaline > Saline | place: Antarctica...
ATACAGTAAATTTCATTTTGGCGGGGAAATCACTACATATACGGTCATGTATGGTGTATGTGTACGGTCTTGGCCAGTCTAGGCACATTACATTACAACACACACCACCACACAAATGATGCGCGCTACGTAGAACAGCGGCATTTGCCTTTGCGCTCTCTTTGCACGCCCCTGTACACCAAAACATGGACAGCAGGCACCGTACTGCATCATCTAGGCACACACGTGTTCCTAAGTGTACTGCATCATTTAGGCACACACGTGTTACTAAGTGTACTGCATCATTTAGGCACACGTGATTTATGGGTGTCGACGTACCTGCAGGGTGGGAACAAATTAGGAAACAGAACGGAGCCTCAGCTGTTAACACACACACCCCTTAGACGCGTGTTGTGAACCCCTTAGACGCGTGTCGTGAACCCCTTAGATGTGTGTCGTGAAACCCTTAGACGCGTGTCGTGAACCCCTTAGACGCGTGTCGTGAACAACACCAAGCAAGCTGTAAGCAGGGCATGCAGGCCTCATACTGACAACAGCACACGTGCCTGCAGAATAAAGTAAGCCCAAACCTCATACTGACAACGACAAACGTACCTGCAGAGTAAAGTAAGCCCATAGCCGACCTCGCATGCCGAAGTACTTGCCCATCACGTCTGAGCTCATGCCTCCTGTTTTGCAAAAGGGAGCAACGGAATGTCTGCTGTTAGGGTCCTAGATGCAGCAAATGTCTTCATTAGTAATGTGCCAAAGTAGCATAGCCACCTGCCGATCACTTGCCCATCAGGTTTGAGCTGAGACCTCCTGTGTTGTGACAAAAATGATGCAAAGCACTGACTCCTGTCAACAACATCCTGTCAACATCCTGGGTCGACTCAAGTTCCTGCAGACACTTGCGCACAATTCTAGGGTTAGCCAGAACCATATATACGGATATATATATATACGGAGTATATACGGTGCTTTGGCAGATAAATCACCAACTATACGGTTATATATGGTGTAATTAGGTATACGGTTCTGGCCAACCCTACACATTTCCTCCGCTGGCAGATAGCCAAAGAACTTGCCCATTGTGTCTGAGCTGAGCTCTTTGCTCAAATACGCAGAACATACATTTCAGACTTACTCAAACTCACAAGCGTGCACGTATGCACACACGCACTGTCACACACATACACACATACACACACGCACTGTCACACGCATCCGCATACACACACAGGCACATACACATACACGTGTCCAGCACCTCTCACCCAGAGAACGGCTGCCGATGTTCATGAGGCCGCACATGCACACATAAACACACGCACACTCACACACACACACGCGCACACACACATGTGTGTCCAGCGTCTCTCACCCAGTGAGCGGCTGCCAATGTTCATGAGGCTGCACATGCACACATACACACACACATACACACACGTATGTCCAACGTCTCTCAGCCAGTGAGCGGCTGCCAATATTCTTGAGGCTGCACATGCACACATAAACACACACACTCACACGCACGCGCGCGCACACACACACACACACACACACATACACACACACGTGTGTGCAACGTCCCTTTTCCAGTGAGCGGCTGCCAATATTCTTGAGGCTGCACATGCACACATAAACACACACACACACTCGCACGCACGCGCACACACACACACACACACACACACACGTGTATCCAGCGTCTCTCACCCAGTGAGCGGCTGCCAATGTTCATGAGGCCAAACACGGCACCGACGATGCCGGCGATCTCAAAGCTCAGCCCAAACTGATCAAAAAGGTATGCCACGATGATGTTGTTCACTGTCAGCTCCACACCAAAGCAGTAGCCGTAGTTGAGGGTCAGGATCCAGGTCCTGGAGAAGCAGGAATGCAGCAATGAGGGTCAGGATCCATCCAATTGAGGGTCAGGGTCCATCCAATTGAGGGTCAGGATTCATCCAATTGAGGGTCAGGATTCATCCAATTGAGGGTCAGGATCCAAGTCCTGGAGAAGCAGGAATGCAGCAATGAGGGTCAGGGTCAATCCAATTGAGGGTCAGTGAGGGTCAGGATCCATTGTTACGTGGATATATGTATCGCACGAAGCACAGAAATGGCATCTGTTGGATTACCCTTTTTCAACGTTTCATCCATCCAATTGAGGGTCAGGATCCAAGTCCTGGACAAGCAGGAATGCAGCAATGCATGGTACACGTGTGTGGGTGGTAGCATAGTATGTCATGTATTCATTCGTGGAGCCGTTGCGTGGTAGATGCATAAGTAGGGTTGACCAGATCTGTATATATAAATCACCGTATATGACCGCATATTCGCCAAAAATACCGTATAAACCGTATTTATATGGTTCTGGCCAACCCTATGCATATGGTAGCCACAGTTGAGGGTCAAAGCCCATGGCCTGGAGGAGCAGGAGTGCAAAATTGCGTGGTAGGTGTGTGGGTGGCAGAGTGTATACATGTATGAAACTCGTTGCGTGATGAATGCATAGGGCAGACGTAATTGAGGGTCAAGGCCCACAGGGCCTGGAAGAACAGCGAATGTGAACGTGGTGTGAACAGTGAATGTGAACAGTGAATGTGAACAGCGAATGTGAACATGGTGTGAACAGTGAATGTGAACAGTGATTATGAACATGGTGTGAACAGCGAGTGTGAACATGGTGTGAACAGTGAATGTGAACAGTTAATGTGAACAGTGAATGTGGACATGGTGTGAACAGCGAATGTGAACATGGTGTGAACAGTGAATGTGAACAGTGAATGTGAACATGGTGTGAACAGCGAGTGTGAACATGGTGTGAACAGTGAATGTGAACAGTGAATGTGGACATGGTGTGAACAGCGAATGTGAACATGGTGTGAACAGTGAATGTGAACAGTGAATGTGGACATGGTGTGAACAGTGAATGTGAACATGGTGTGAACAGTGAATGTGAACAGTGAATGTGAACATGGTGTGAACAGCGAATGTGAACATGGTGTGAACAGTGAATGTGAACAGTGAATGTAAACATGGTGTGAACAGCGAGTGTGAACATGGTGTGAACGGTGAATGTGAACAGTGAATGTGAACATGGTGTGAACAGGGATTGCGAACATGGTGGGTGTGGGATTGGTAGCTTATGTATAATACAATTATGGAGCACGTTATATGATTATGCATAGGGTACATGGTTGGTGTACGGGGGCTAGCTCAGAGTCATTTTATACCGGTGCAAGCTGAGCCCTGATGTGTACTGCTAATAAAATGTACTGCTTGTAAACTAAACTGCTTGTAAAATGCTGCGCATCATGTTTGTTTGATGGGTTGGCCAGTACCATGCATTCAAATTTTTGGCAGGGAAACCTTAAAAATAAAGGTCATATACGTGTGTGGACTGATGGGCCTGCTGTACCATTCTCACCAGCCCGATGTGTATGTGCATGTGCAGGTGTATGTGCATGTGTATGTGTATGTGCATGTGTATGTGTATGTGTATGTGTATGTGCATGTACAGGTGTATGTGTGCATGTGTGCATGTGCTGGTGTATGTGCATGTTTTGCAATTCCTGCAAGTGTTTCTTTGGCCGTCATGACAATCAGAGCACATGTACCAGAGTGTGTGCACATAGCGTGTGTGCACATAGCTTGTGTGCACAAAACTTGTGTGCACATAACGTGTGTGCACATAGCGTGTGTACACATAACGTGTGTGCACGTAGCGTGTGTACAAGCGGTGTACACATAACATGTGTGCACATAACGTGTGTGCACATAACGAGCGTGCACGTAGCGTGTGTACAAGCGGTGTACACATAACGTGTGTGCACATAGCGTGTATGCTCATAGCGTGTACACATAACGTGTGTGCACGTAGCGTGTGTACAAGCGTTGTACACATAACGTGTGTGCACATAACGTGTGTGCACATATCGTGTGCACATAATGTGTGTGCACATAGCGTGTGTGCATAACGTGTGTGCACATAGCGTGTGTGCATAACGTGTGTGCACATAGCGTGTGTGCACATAGCGTGTGTGCACATAACGTGTGTGCACATAGCGTGTGTGCACATAGCGTGTGTGCACATAGCGTGTGTGCACATAGCGTGTGTGCACATAGCGTGTGTGCAAGCAGTGTGCCACAACCAGGGGGTAGAGGCTAGAGCATGGCGGTGCTGCTGTTTGCTGTACGCCGTTTCAAACTCTTGCATTCACCTGTCACAAACATCCCTGCCAAGCTGTATGGACAATACGATAAAAGCTGTATGAACAATACGATATAACAATACGATATAAGCTGTATGAACAATACGATATAACAATACGATATAAGCTGTATGAACAATACGATAAGCAGCCTCACAGCATCCACGAGCACTCGTAACTGTAGGGGGATCTCAGCCTTTTCAGTTGGCCACCAAAGGCAGTGTGGCCTTCGCATACGACACAACAAGCCACTCCACACACACTTCACATTATCGCCTGCCTGACACACACACACACACACACACACACAGCTACGGCAGTAGCAGCACACACACACACATACTTCACAGCATTGCCTGCCTGTACCCAAGTCACACACACACACACACTTCACAGCATTGCCCTGCCTGTACCTGAGTCACACACACACACCTGTAGTTGCTAACACCGCACACAAACGTCTTCTTGCCATCCACCTGTAGAACGCGAGTGTGCATGTGCATGTGTGTATGTGTGCATATGTATATTGTGCATATGCGTGCTTGCACGTGTATGCGCAGCCTAGCAGTCGCACGTTTTGACTGATGGCTTACTCTGTAAACTCTGTATGCAAACACTCATAACAAAGTGCATATGTGCACGTTTGAGTATGTGCATGTGCGCAAGCGCAGGATGTTGCAGGTACGCACACAATTGAATGCTAACAACAATAATAAACCCACCACAGCACGTTGCGAGTACAATTCTAAGCATTTTATCATTATTGGTTGGCATTGACTCGTGTGCACACCTGCAGCGTCCTGCGCTTGCGCACATGCACATAATCATATATAAACCCACCACAGCACAGTTGCGAGTACAAATTCCAAGCATTTTATCAAGATTGATATTAATTCATGTCCACACCTGCAGCGTCCTGCGCTTGTGCACATGCTCACACTCATATATAAACCCACCACAGCACGTTGCAAGTACAATCATTATTGGTTGGCATTAACTCGTGTGCACACCTGCAGCGTCCTGCGCTTGCGCACATGCACATAATCATATATATACCCACCACAGCACGAGTTGGCATTAACTCGTGTGTACGCCTGCAGCGTCCTGCGCTTGCGCACATGCTCACACTTATGCACTGCTAGCACGTGTGCAAACATGCAGCGTCCTGTGCTTGCGCACATGCGCACATGCACACACTCATGAACTGCTAGCACGTGTGCACACCTGCAGCGTCCTGCGCTTGCGCACATGCACACACTCATGAACCGCTAGCACGTGTGCAAACATGCAGCGTCCTGTGCTTGCGCACATGCGCACATGCACACACTCATGAACTGCTAGCATGTGTGCACACCTGCAGCGTCCTGCGCTTGCGCACATCTCTGTAGCTCCCATCGGGCGTGTCTTGGGAGAATAGCAACACCAGCATTGCCAGCAGGAGGAACATTGCTCCAGGAACCTGTAGGTGAAATGTGTGTGTGTATGTGCACGTGTTGGCGTGTGTGTGTATGTGTGTGTGTATGTGCACGTGTTTGCGTGTGTGTGTGTGTGTTGTGTGTGTGTGTGTCTAAGTGTGTGTCTAAGTGTGTGTGACGTACAAGTCTCATAAATGTGCTTCCTTGAAACATTTTTTGGTTGGGATCAACAAATCAAGGTCTCTGAATTGCATTGGGGATCCATTAATTTTACTCTGTTCTTGGTGGACAGCATGCATCGCTACCAAAAAAATGAACACCCAAGGCTTTTCTTTCACTTTGCGATGTTTCACTGTGAGATGTTTTCACGTTGTGATGTTTTCACTGTGAGACGTTTTCACTTGTGATGTTTTCTTCACTAGGCTTGCGCTTTCAGAAAAGAGTGACCGCCCAGGGCAACGCTTTGTTTGCTTCACTGAGCACAATATGTCAAAGGGTCTAATCCTAAGCGGCAACGTCGAGGGTCTGCAAAGGCAGAAGGGTCCTAGGTCTGCATCATCCCAGACGCATGCGCACCTCAGTTTTACGGTACTTCTCCTGTACACACACACACACACACACATGCACACACAAAGGGCTTGACATCTGTACATCTCACCCGCCCCTTCCCCCCCACACACAAACACACACATGCTCTCT
>Ga0307948_1003686_pt1 | contig 11307 bp, 15 predicted proteins | sample OrgLakmetagen280_FD_201824 | JGI IMG/M metagenome (GOLD analysis project Ga0307948, IMG submission 201824) | Saline water microbial communities from Organic Lake, Antarctica - #280 | ecosystem: Environmental > Aquatic > Non-marine Saline and Alkaline > Saline | place: Antarctica: Organic Lake...
TCCTTGGACCTCCAGCGTTTGACCCACCATGGACGATCACGAAGCATCTCCCCCTGATGCACACCTCGCTTTGAGGGCTGCAGAGGAGCGCGGGACAGGTGTTTTGGAGGCGTCCACTTGGCCGCTCTTCCCTCTCTCCGCTGCAAGCGACGACAGCAACGATGAGCCAGAGATGCAGCAGCAGGCGCAGCTACTCGCTACGACGACGCAGGTGAGGCTTGATTATTGTGTGAGACAAGGAGCATTTTTCTCGCCCGCCCGTACGCGTCAAAGTCAACCTGCCACCTCCTTCTCGCTCCTCCATCCAGCGCTGCGTCCGCCTCAGCATATCGTGTCGCGCACTGCGCACTAACGAGAAGCATTCCAATTCTGCTGCACCCTTGCTGCCATGCAGGCCCGCATCCGCAGCGTCCGCTCGACCGAGAACTGCACCATTAACTTTGCCAACGACTCAGATGGACCTGTGCGGGCCATCTGGCTGGACTTCAACGGCAACGAGGTAATGTAGTTGATGTATGGCGTTCAGGACGGGAGATAGGGGAGGGGCGGGTGAAGAGGAGGGGAAGGAGAGGTAGGGTGTAGGGTTTTTACAACCCGGGTAACCCCAATTTTCCTTAGGGTTTCCGAACCCCCCAAATGCACATCAGTAAGTTTAGGTGGTGCCACTCTTCTGCATGCAATCAAGACCGACTTTTTGCGCTCTGCAAACTACACGCACTACCATATCAAAATGAACGCATCCCACGCACGTACGCAGTTGCTGCTGCCCTAGATTTAAGCCAGCATATTTTAAACACCTCTGCATGCCAGATTTTATAGACAGGTAGACAGGCCCAGGCATCCTTAGGACCTGCAGCCTCCAAGAAATATAAATATCCCAGGCGCCGGCTGTGCCCACATTCTACCCCTCTGTCCAGCTCTGACTTTTAATTACTTTGCACAACACCAGCTACCTGTACTCATGCCACAAGCCCGTACATTATTCTCCTTTCACGGCGCTTTCTTTCAGGTCCAGTACACAGTGATTGATCCAAAGGCACAAAGGCGTTACCGCACCTTTGCCACGCACCCTTGGATCATCCGCAGTATTGATTCTGGGCAGCGCATGATGCTGGGACAGCGCATGGTAAGGAACTGTTGTTCATTACCAGTGTGCCTGTGGTCCAAATGCACTAAAAATACTGCACAGGATACTTTGAGGAAGACGTCATGATTGCCAACTGCGTTTGGGCTAGTCAGGTGCTTTGTTTATTGAATGCTATCAAGGTGTCTACGGCTAGTGACCTGGTTGGTGTCAAGTAACAGTGCAACAATTGAGTAAATCTAGGTCAATTTTCATTTGGAGGATGATAAGGTGCCCCTGAAATTGCCCAAGGACTCGGATACACACGCGTCCAGATGTGAGATGTTTTGTGGGCTGGCTATCATCTGTTCACCTGTTGTTGGCGAATCATTTGCAGGTGGTGTTTGGCGCTGCAGGCGAGGAGGTCAAGGCCGTGATCACCAATCCCCCTCCTCTACTTTGGAGTGTGAGTTGATCTAAACGACACTGGGGTAGGCAGCTTCCTGTTACTGTGCAAAGCGAACATCGCAATATTTGCGCCAAAGTTTTTGCATAGATGCTTGTTGAGTCAAGCCCAACTTGCATTAAGCACGCTATCACCATTACCTTGTGCACGTGTTGATTGTGTAAGTTGAACCTGCAAATTACATCAGAGAAGGGCTTTGAATGACATGCAGCCTTTTTGAACAAAAAGGCATTTATGCAGGATTTGAACCTGCACCAGTACTCCATGTTCTTGCCATTGCAGCTGAGAACCCACAAGTACTACCCAGAAGCTTTCAAAAAGCTTGTAAAGGTTAGTGCTTTGTCATGCTTAATTTGTGGCGTGGACAAATTGCGTGTTCTTCCCTGGAATTTGTAATGATTATTTGGTTGCTTGGCCAGTTTAGATGGTCCTCTTGTAACAATTTCGCCCTGACATCAATCGTTGTCCCTGTGCATTGCTTAAGCCGTCGCCTCTATCTTACGTCGAGAGGGGGAGGAGACGTTAAACACATCTTTATGGGGGGGCTTGGCGGACAATTTCTCCATCGTCACACGTTTATGTCCAATGGGTGGGAATTAGTACTTGCATGCAACCTATGCTTAAGCTGGTACCATGGTTTGTTGTGACAGCTCTTTCTTTTTTCAGCTGCCTGCTGTATGCCCATAATTACAAGCAGTGAGCTGCTTAGTGTCATCACGGAACACAGTGTGAAGGCTGTTATACGCTCCACATTCTTGCTTTTCTTCTGTTCTTCAGTGACTCATCAAAAACTGTTCTTCAGTTACATCATCATAAGACCGACTATCTTGTATGACGTTACTTACAATCGCTCTTTTGTGTGACTTCTCAGGAACTGCTGCTGTGCCACCATCGGCTCAGGTGTGGTGAGAAAAGGCAGATGACAGATCTTTGCCTAAATCCCTCCTACCCTCCTCACCAGCATCATATGGAATGCGCTACTTCCCCAGGTGTGTGTATCATTTATAAAAAATTGCACACCAAGCAAGATATTGCGCTTGGATTTCTTTCTCCTAGTGTGTATGCTGCTCAATCAACTGTGATCTGACTTTGTGTGAGCATTAAATGCTTGCACCCTCCTGCGCAGGCGAGGACTCTTACATCTTTGAAGGAGGGCCCCAGGAGCTCGAGCCACTTTTACCTGCCTCTTACTGTATTTCGTCCAAGTCTCTTCAGGTACGGCCTACTTCTTTTCTTTGAGTGTTCAAGCATGAAGATGGAAAAAATGTGTACCTAGACATGGCATTTTTATATGCTCTGCTTATTGATAGCTCCATTTGATTCTGTCCGTCTGCAAGACCAGGAGCATAAACATCATGATAGCAGCATGTAGGTCACCAAAAATGACACCTATCGCTTGTACCATTGCATACGTCCCTCTAGGTAATTTGCAAACTCCAACCCTGCAAACTCTTCTGTTTTGCTGCCCTTGCACAACTAGGAGGCTGACCCCATGTACGTGTGCCTTGAGGCCATCTGCTCGTCCAAATTCTGCCCCACCAGTCTGCGCTCCCAGACCTCTGCTTATTCATCTTTGGATTCAAGTCTCTCAAAACCATCATATGCAGCATCGTCGTCAAGGTAAGACCTTCTTGACGCTAAATGCATTTCCCCTGATCTTAACGCGCAAGCACTTGAGTGAAATTGTTAAAGACTTAAAACGAGCAAGGTATGCTGGAGCAACTCACCAGTCCTGCATTCGTCAATGTTTTTTGATGGTAACTGGTGAGCTTTTGACTAGTGTGATCAGTAATTGAGAGTCTTTCCTTAACGAACGCTGATTTTTATAAGCGCAAACCTTTTTCTTAGGAACTCTTTACAGTACCAGCCAGCAAACTCACTTGCTACATAAATTGGATGAAATATCACTCCAATATTGCACACCACAACCCCCCCCCGCCTCTGGGAGGAACGTTTCTTATAGTCTTTGAGATCAGGAAACGGCAGTAAAGTGTTAAGAACATGGCGCAATTTGCTTAATGTGCTAAACGTGCAGACGTGCTATCAATCAAGTTCCTACTGCCCAAGTGTTGTAATCCGCCAGTCACATTTGAAAGAGCATGGCTCCACATCTATTCCATTGTGCTCCCCCTTAACAAGACAATGTATTCACTCTGGTTTTGGCCTATGTGCCAAAGACTTTCCCTCTAGCATGTACACGAAAAGACAGATGAGCACACTCCAATACACAGTGCTGCCATGGATGAGTGGTGTGCCTCATCAACTGCAACTGCCATGGAGGAGGACGTCCAAAACAGTAAGCCCCAAGAGAGAGGCCCTCTTGGACCATGCATCGACTGCTGCCCAGATGCACAGCAGATGGCAGGGTCTGCTGCTGCCGTGGAGCTGCAGCAAAGGCTGAACGCACAGCAGGCGCAGCGCGCACAGCAGCTTCCGGAGCTTAATGAGCAGCAGCAGAGTCCGCAAACCGTGATCAGGGCCTCGAGGATGCTGGGGTGAGTAGGTTGCAACAGATGCCGCAGTGTTCATAGTTGTTTGGTGCTTCTTGTAGTTTTTTGTCGGTGTTGCTGAGCCATATATCTGTATTTTTTCTAGCGATTGTTTTTAAAGCCAGGAAGGGTACTGAGGTTTTTATAAATAAGCGTTGCAACAATTTTCAGTGCACAAAAATCTGCACCAACTGAACCTCATGTTTGTCTTTGTTCCATGAACAAACACCCCTGCTGTCGTAACTTAAAATCATAACTTCTCTCTGCTCCTTCTACCACATTTGTGTATAAAGCTATCTATAATGTACACTGATTCAATCCAAGGCGTGTACTATAAAGTCTCCACTGGCATAAATTATGAACAATTACAATGTGTGTGCATGCTTCCACACTCCCTTCCTTTCCCTTTACCACAACACATGAGCATAGGGCCATACAATCTCTCCGTGCCTTTGCCAAGCTGCGCTCTGCTGCAAGGGCACTGACAAGGGCTGCAAAGCCCCTTTTAAGGCGCGTGCTATGCTTGGTCGTGCGTGCATGTAGCTGGTTCGTGGATAAGGTGACCAAGGTGGCCAGGCCCATGCGCAGCCCCAAGATCCAAGAGATGAGCCCACTTGGACAGCAAGAGGACAGTGAGGGGCCCCTTTGGAGGGAGACGCTGTCTGAGATGTCTGAGCTGCCCACTCACCTGGTAGGTTTCATTCCTGCTTTAGATGCAAAGAGGGGGTGATGTCAGGATCGGGTTGTGGATGCAGTGGTGTCTTTGAGCATGCATGGTGACAAGTGCGCTTTTGACCAGCGTAGCACATTTGACATTTCCCAAAGTGGTGCTTTTGGGCAAAATACCACATTGACAAGGCTGCCTGTTACAAGCGCTCGATAGCATTTCCAGTGGTTGCTTGCTGCTAGATCATGCACCTTGAGCGACTGTGCCGTTTTTCTAGCCGTGTGTTGGTCCAAGGTTAGAAAAGAAACAGTCAGGAGTCACCTCAGCGATTTATGCCTGTTTAATAACGCCACAGCCTCACCCAAACTAGTCGTGCTAACCATGGTACGCGTCCCTACTCGCACGCAGGTCCTGCACATGATCTCTTTCATGACTCCACCGTACATTCCCCAGTGTGTGTCACGCGCTGCACCTGATGGCTACCCTGACATCCTGCCTGCCTTGCTTGAGTCAGACCCTGCCACCTGGCCGGCTCCCCCCTCACACCCACCTGCCTAGTAGGGGACGTACACAGCAGTTTGGGCAAGTAGTTGTTAATACCTGCCTGCTATGATGAGGGGGGTTCAACGAGCGAAAGTTATAATGTAGCCGGTATTCAGTGCACCTTGGAAGTAATATTGCTTTGTTGAGATTCAGGGATGCTTGACGACAGAGTTCTTGGCCTTCTCTTTTGCTTCGTCTGTACAGTTTTTAAGGGCATGGAGCCAAAAGGTTGCGCACATGAAGTGATTTGTGATTCGTGTGATGGGCATTAATCAATCTCGTGATCCAAAGATGTCAAGCGCTTTTGCCTTGCTATGTGAAAGCAATCTTGTAAGGCACCTTGGACTAAGCCTGACCAAACGCTTTAGTTTGTGCAGCCCTCGATGATCCATCTTGTGTTTGGAAAGCTATCTTGTAAGCATACTGCGTGTAATTTGAGGACACTTTTGCTTAGATATGGTGCGTGTCCTTTGCTTGTAATATCTTGTCAGGACAGCGTGATTTTCCTTTGTTAGTGAGCACTTCTGTAAATGTGCTCTCATGCAACAGGACAATTTGAGATGTGGTGCGTGTCCTTTGCTTGAAATATCTTGTCAGGACAGTGTGGTTTTCCTTTGTTAGTGACCACTTCTGTAAATGTGCTCTCATGCGATGGTAGATGCGGTCTTTTATTTATTTTACGAAGTACAATGACAGTGTCACCTGTACATAATGCGCACTCTGCTGTAATATTGTATACTTTTTGTCGGGGATCTGGCTTGTAAGCACAACCTTGAAGTCTTGCTACACTTATATAATATTATATAAGTTATGTTTGTTCAAACGTCCAGACAAGGGCCTCTGTAAAATTCATGCCCCCATCTCACCGTCCTAAACTCCTTGAGTCCAGGACGTAGCCGGTTTGCTTGCTTAATACTGGATAGGTACTGTAATTTTTAATTGATGGGAATTACACAGGCATAGCAGAGGAGGCATGGTTTTTTGTGAGTGTTGGTCAAAGTACCTGTAAAACGCATCATGCTGCATGATCAATGTTCACATAACATGCTCAACCCAAGAATCTCATACAAGGTTTACAAGAAAAGGCCTTCAGTCAAAGCGTGCGACTGCTAGTCTGCTCATAGTTCATGTAGAAAAAATAGAGTGTTGTTGTTCTGGTGCAAAAAAGTAAAAAACATCCTGTGCTCTTGCCTCTGGGAATAAGGACTCATATCTCCTGCGATGAGACATTATATGGAGGTTTGTGCAGTGGGAAATAGCATGCTGTTCATCCTGGACATATCATCAGCTTCACACAAATCACAGGTAGGGAAGGAGGTGGGGTTCCATGTTGCGGTCTCAAAGCAAAGTGTGTGGACACGCAGTCTAAAACGGGCAACACTGCAATGACGTCTCGTGGGAGGTCTAGGAACATTACTTGGCAAGGCTGTAGGGAGAACGAGTAGCCAGGGCTTTTTTTGGGGGTAGTGCGCACCATCTGTTATAAGTGAGAACTTTGCTGTTGTGCTCTCTTGGGCAGCCATTAGAGTAGGGTGTCCAAAACTCCAAGTGTCTCTCTCTCTGAGGTCCACAGCAAAATGACTGAGGTCGATGGGTTCACAGTTCCGCAGCTTATCTTTGAACATGTACTCTTGTATCAGACCAGTCATGGCTGAAATAATATGGGAAGACCAGCAGTCATCAGCCCTGGAGCTCAGTCGCCATGTCAGCATGTAAAACTTGTTTGGCAGTAGTGCTGTTGCATTGGGTCAGAGAATTGTAGAAACGCATTGTGGCACGAAACCAGTTGACCTGTAGGGGCTCAGGGCCACACTCTCGCATTACGCACCAAGAAAGAGTATTGTCCCTAACAACAAGAATTCTTTTTAACACTGTCAACCACATCTGAACTGGGTTGTCCATCTCTTTGCCCTGTTTAAAGAAAAGAATTGACCAGATCTGGCTTGCATACATGCTAGCAGGAATTGCATAGGTTTTGAGGAGCCAAATGTGAGCATGCGACCTGTTGGTAAGGACATTCTCTTGAACAAACTTTTTTACTCTGAAAGTGCCAGCCGTGAAGAGTCTCAGTGCTGCATCAGCCACAGTGGTCAGATTGATGCATATTTTTTGTCACACACCATTTCCTTTAGGTATTTGAATGTGTCGGTGTATGATAGTTGAATGCCGTCATCATAGAGAGGAGGCAAGCGGTTACCAGACCTGGAGTTGAAACACACCACCTCAGATTTGTGTGTGTTCACCGTCAAAGATTTCCTGTGGGCATAAACGCTGAGCCTGTCGAGCATGGTCTGCAGCTGGTCATGGACATTGGACAGCAGAAAGAGGTCGTCAGCAAACAGCAGTTCTAGGACAGCAAAGTTTGGAAAACCAGGAAGTGTGCCCTGTACCCCTTCAGCCAGACTGTCAACATCATTCAGATAGTTGGAAAAAAATCAGGGGGAGAGGGGACAGCCTTGCTTCACACCAAACTCTGGCTGCACACTAGCTTGCTTGTCCCCATCCAGCAGTGTGTACTCATCTGTGTAATACAAGTCTTGGAGGATGGAGAGTAGATGGTGAGGCATGTGACAGCGGCGTAAGTGTTTTCACAGTTTGTCTCTGGATATGGAATCGTAGGCCTGCTTGAAGTCGACGAATGCAGCATACAGTCGTGATGTGCTTGCTTGTAGCTTTTGGGCTGCATCTTTCAAGTGTTTTAAAATGAAGAGTGGCTCTAGCGTGCTTCTGCCAGGGAAGAAACCAAACTGGATATCTGGGGTCTTGTTGTGCTGGCCACACCATTCTTGGACGATAGAGCGCAAAATATTTGCATACAATCTGTATAGCGTGCCACTCACAGCGATCATTATGTAGTTACCCGGATTTGTCACTGGCCCCTTCTTATGAACAGGAGTAAGCTTGGCTTCTTTCAGGACCTGGGCACGCGTGCTTGTGTCATGAGCATGTTGAAAAGAGCGGCAATGTGTGGAGCCATCACATTAACATTTTCCTGTCCCCTGCCATTATGTCTGGGCACTCGTTTTGTGGCACACTTGATAAAAGTAGGAGTGATTGTGTTGAAGACGGATGAAAAAGCAGGTTTTCTTTTTTGGAGATGTGGGCTGAGACCAGGGAGAGCAGCTCATTGTCATCAGGCATGTGAAAAGGCGGAGGACTACTTGGCTGTGCATTGGCTTTATTTGTATACCACAGCTTCTTTAAATGATGTGAGGCCGCTGACATTACAATTATACTCAATGAAAGCTTGTGCTTTTCAGGGTTTTACAGATAAAGCCATCAGTCAAAACGTGCGACTGCTAGGCTGCGTATGTAAAATGTGTGACAACTGTGATATTTGTTGTCATAGCACCAGACTTGTAGCACCTACATAAAAACTCTTGAGAGGGGAAAAAAGTACAACGCGTATGACATTGCAGCACTAAATAAAAGCAGTAAAAACAATCAAGCATCTGCCAGTACCAGCCGACCGCATTAAATCAGAGAGGGGGGATCATCATCTGTGTGTTTTGAGCACATGAACTTCATGTTGCTGAACATCTGTCACACTGAAGATACCAAGAATGGGGGAGGCAAATAACACTATACATTAATAACTCATGTGTGAGGAGCAGCACATGCACAACGAGACGGTCTGGAACATCAAACATGGTTTGGGTTATCACTCTTTTGCTGCGAGCCCCCCTGCTGCTAGATGAACTTTGAGGAGGTACTTGCCTGGCTAAGGTACATAATGCGCACTTGCCTGGCTAAGGAAAGGTAATGTTACATCGCTATATATGCCTCTGGGGGGCATCTGAGCGGAAGCTTGGAAAAGGCCTGAAACCAAACCAAAAAGGCACTAAATAAGTCAAGGGAAAAGGGCTAGGCACTGAGTCACAAAAAAGGCCACACCATATATATCTGGTTCAAAAAAGTCCTCAAAATAGTTGGGCTATTTTCATATTCAGGTGGGAAGACCAGCTGGTGGTGCTGTGTGCGAAGGCTAACAAGATGTTCATGCGGACAGTCCAGGAAAGTGTGTTCCTTCTCCTGGCTGAACAGAGAGCCAGTCACATTTGTCAAAGATCCTGAGCTCATAAGGCCTTCCATTCCTGTTATGACGCAATCTTTGGACCAGAAAGTTATGGCAAGAAAGGCAAAGTCTCCAGACCTCTCCCCACCTTTTATAGACATGTACACCTGCGACGTCTGCAACCGTACCTTCCACTGGCAATGCTTGCCTAAAACAAGCTGCTGCAACGCCACTGAAAGGGAAGCTATTGATGCCAATGACTCATGGGCCTGCCCTGCCTGTATCAATCTAAACCAGAATGAAAAGGAAAACCGTATCCACTCTCAGAAAAGAGAAATTGTGGAAGTTTTATGGAACCCGACCTGGAAGCCAGAAGAACTACAAAACACGTGTGAAAGCTTCAAGCAGAGCCTTAACAACCATGAAGAGCAAATCACCGTGCCAAACTTATCTCAGCCTGCACCAGATCAACACCTAAGTGGTCTTCAAAAACAAGGTTCCTCTGCCATCCAAAAGGGTAATGCGTACCAACCCTAAAATGTCGATATTTGGAACAAAATTAGCTTTGACATCCAACCCACCAACCCACAGGCTGACATTACGGCCACAGGACATTGTGAGTACTGGATCACAACCATTGATCTCATGAAGTATCAAGAAAATAGTACCCTATCCTCCCCAGATGACACTATGCTTCCTGAAGTGTACACTGACACAGTAGCCTGTATTTACAATGCCGACGGAAAGTGTAAAGGCATGCTTACTCCCGAGCGCCTTAACATACTACGAAAGGCCTTTGACAGGGCAAAATGCAGCGGTCTACACAATCACGTCCAACCTCCTCCCATTAGCTTTGCATCAGCACTTGTAGGCCTCATTGCACGTAAAGACATCTGCCTCTAAACATAAGAACAAAAAACCAAAGACTCTTTTGCACGGATACTCCCCTCCCACATCACCGCCGCCTTTCAAATGTGGGCCCTAATCACTAAAGGAAAAATGGCATCCCCCCTCGACTATGACCCTGGATTCCCCCACTACTGGAGTGATCACCCAAGGGACAAAGTGTTTGGAGCAAACACCAGTGCCTTCTCCTCCCGATTTTTTGGGTTCTCCATCTGCCATCCCATTTACCATGAAAACACCATGTAATTAGCAACAAGGCATGCAATTTACTCTGCTGCTCTCAGCACAGAGGCAACAGCTACCTTCATGTTTCTTCCCTCCTGGAATAAAAGGATGACCACCAATCCCTAAATATTGCTCAACCGCAGATTTCCGCACATATGTAAATTCCTGGGCACCATCCCATCAGACCAACTCCAATATGCAGAAATACCCCCCTGGAACAATATAGACGCCCCTTCCCATACACACTTGGGAAATGCATATCATTGCCATATGGAATACTAAAGATAGAAACTACCTCAATGCTTGCAACAAGAACTGGCTAAAAGAGCTTGCCAAAAAAATTCCTGAGGCAAAGTGGGAAATCAATTACATTCCTAACGACCCCTACCCCTCTGCCAGAGCACTGAAAAACTCCTGGCCTTTAAAAAAAGTAAAGTAACTACCCAACGACCACCTTTATCAAACCCCACAAGGCCCTCAAAATAAAAATAGTACCCTGGACCCACCTCAGAGCTCTGACGAAGCAACCCAAAACAGCTCTAGCCAAAACCTAACCTGTAAAATAAAAAATTGGCGGGACTGGACCTACACTGATGACAGCCTCCAAAAGAATGAAGTAGGGCAAGACACCGGATCAGGTGTATACCGCCCTCACTTAAATGTTTCCCACTATGTAAATCCAAAAGGCATGGGTATAACCAACACCATCTCACGTGCAGAGCTAGCAGCTATAGCAGCTGCAGTCATACACGGCTACTCACATATAGCCTCAGACATCCTTACATCACTGCACCAAATCAAAAAGCAGCTTTGACACCCGAATTTTCATCGCCACCACATCCAAGGAGATGTCCTTCAATCCATTGCTTAAGCAATCTGCCAATCACCATCGCCCATCCACTTCATCAAAGTAAAGTCCCATGCCGGTATTAT
>Ga0307948_1003687_pt1 | contig 11306 bp, 11 predicted proteins | sample OrgLakmetagen280_FD_201824 | JGI IMG/M metagenome (GOLD analysis project Ga0307948, IMG submission 201824) | Saline water microbial communities from Organic Lake, Antarctica - #280 | ecosystem: Environmental > Aquatic > Non-marine Saline and Alkaline > Saline | place: Antarctica: Organic Lake...
GGGTCTTCACAGAAGATCAAGAATCTTGAGAACGCCCACACAGGCTGCCATGTACGCATTCAGCTGCCTCCTTCCCACATAAATCAGGATGTAACAATTCGTTCTACTACCTCACCCAAAGCAACAATGGTAGCGCAAGCAGGTTCACACCCACCAACCCACCTAGAGCAGCATTGGCAGCAGCTTCTGCTGCTTTCTTGTCGTGCTCCTGGCCCCGTATCGGCAGGGCAGATACAGGCTTAATGGTCATGCCTTTACCCATCTTGTGCCCAGGCATCGCCAGACGCTTATTGGGTTGTAGCACCTGGAAGTGAGGGAGGGAAAGAGGATTTTCGGCATTTGGCATCATTGAAGCACTGCCTTGCACATGTGCGCAAATTAAACACAATTCTTGTGGAACGGTGCGCAGACGAACTGCATTTCGCACGGAAGGGTGTGCTAAAGAACCAAAATTCTTGTGAAACGGTGCGCAGAAGAGCCACATGTCTCAGGGAAGGGAGTGCGAGAAATCCACGCTTTCTGGAAGGGTGCGCAGACTAACCACATTTCTCGTGAAAGGGGACTCGAACTTGAAACGGTTGCACCCTAGATACACGTCATCACATACACACACACACGCACTTTCTCCGTGTGCATGAAGAGATGCATGCATGCACGCAGGCCATGTGAATCACAGAACAAAGGGCGAGCGTTTGTTCAGGCTGATGGGGCATGAAGTCGCAAAGGTTAAGGTTCATACATACATGCATGCACCACATGTGAGCACCCTCACAATCAAAGACGTAATGGCAACTCCACCCTACTCCAGTAGCCTCAGACTCAACCAATCCCACCCCAGTTCTTCAATCCCAGGCTCGAACCGCGGGAGTGCGCACGCTTCTTCACTGCATTTTGCGTGAGCCTCACCTTTGGAGGGGGCGGCTTGCGGGTTGGAGGCGGTTGATGCTGAAGGGGCTGTTGCTGTTGGTGTGCTGCTAGCTGCTGCTGGGCGCTGCTGATGGCGGTGGCTGCGCTCTGCGGGGTTTGCGCCATATGGGTTGTTTAAGTAAATTGTTGCAATAAGGGTGTTTTTACCAGGCCGTTGTCTTATCAATTACGCACAGGAATCGGGGGAGGGACACAGGCGGTGCTGCTGTTGTGTTTCGTGCATCTTTCATCTTACATACACGCATCACACATTTGGATACCCACGTGTTGGCCCTTGCGCGTACCGCTATAGGATGAAAGAAACACACAACAGGACAGAGACAGTCCTAGTAGTAGAACAGGGGGGATGCAATCATAAGCAAACCTTTCCGTGTTGCAGCAGCATCACTCGTATATAAGTGTGTGTGTGTGTGCGCGCGAGTGTGTGTGTATATGCATGAGTGTGTGTGATATTCAAAATGCTATGAACATGAAATGCTGTGTGGTTGGCTAGCTCGGATAACAAATGACTAGACATGCTTTTACCGGGCGTCAAAGCCACTCAGATGCAAAATAGTACACACACGCACACAAGCACACACGCACGAGTTGGCCCATATCACGTGCACAAGCACCGGCGTACCTGCGAGGCTGAAGGGGGTACCCCTGGAGCTGAGGCAGCAGGTACCGGTGGGTGCTGCTCCAATACTGGTTGTGGTGGCTGCTCTGCTGTAGAGGGCTGGGAGGGGTCATACTCAACATGCTGCAGCCCAGGCGTAGGATCCGAAGGAGGGAGGGGGGGTACAAACACTGGTGGTGCTGCTGCTGCCGCTTGTTGTTGGTGGTGGTGCTGCTGCTGCCAACAGGCCGCTGAATGTGGGGATGGGAGTGGGGGTGCGATGGCAGCAGGAGCTGAGGCCGATGGAGGCAGCACCGTGGAAGTGGCGGGGTAGGGATGGAGCCAAGGATGAGAAGCAGCAGGTGCTGAGTGCGGCCAGGGGTGGACTGGTGTATGTGTGGGTGGTATAACTGCTGCAACAGGAGGGTAGAGGGCTCCAGGCTGTGCGTAGAGCGGAGGGGGTGGCGGGGTTGGAGAAAGCTCCTGTGTCCAGTGCGAAATTTAGATGGGTAGGTTGTGAGTCGTCGAGCTGTTAGTTAGGAAGATAGGGCAAGGCCAGCAGAGTTAGTGAGGAAAGTGTATGACCAGGAAGCAGCGTACACTAGAGCACGTGCGCATGGCCGGTATGGCGCTGCTACACCTACTTCTTCTTCTCCTGGCACTGGGGGAAGTGACGTCTGCGAGTGGATCTTGGGTAGTTGCTGGGGGGTAGGGTAGTGGCTGCCGTACTGCTGGGGAGCTATTGCAAAGTCATGCAGGCCTGGATACGATCCAGATGGCTCAAAGAATGTGTGAGCGTATCTCTGCATAGGGTCAATGGCTTGCATTTGCGGATCCGGTGGTCCGGGCGGGCCAGGAGGGTGAAAGTTGGAGGGATGATGAAAGTTAGGATGGTTTCCTCGTCTCCCCCTTCCGTCTCCTCCCCTAAAGCCAGGGGGGGGGCCCTGGCCTTGACCTCTCCCTTCCCCAAACCTCCCACCCCCCTCTGGAAACCTACTTCCTTGTCCTCTCTCTTTCTGTTGGTACATGACTTCCACCACTACTCAGTTGTATGCGTATGCCTGTGTGTGAGCGTGTGTATATGTGTGTGAATGCACGATTGCATACATCTGTGAAGGTAAATTTGTTTGTTTGTGTGTGTGTGTGTGTACGTGCTTGTATGCATGCATGTACCTGTGTGTTGTGTATTTGTATGTGAGTATGCATGTAATATGTATGTATGTTTGCATGCGTGCGTGTGTGCCATGTTTATGCGCGTGCTGTGCATGCGTGCACGTGTCTTGTTGTGTATATGTGCACGCTGTGCATGCCTTTGTGTAATGTGTATGTGTGTATGAGTATGTGTGTACGTGTGTGTACGTGTGTGCACGTGTGTGTGCGTGTATGAGTGTGTTGTGTTGTGCGTGCATGCTGTGCATGCATGTGTGGAGCGTGTGTGTGTGTGTGTGTGTGTGTGTGTGTGGAGTGTGTGTGTATGTGTGTGTGTGTGCGTGTGTGTGTGTGTGGAGAGTGTGTGTGTATGTGTGTGTGTGTGTGTACGCGTGTGTATTTCAAACGTTTGCCTGTGCTACTCCCTTTTGGCCTCACACCTGGAGCTGGTGGGGGTGGCGTACCAATCTAAATAGTGCTAAATAGGTGCTTCAGCCCTCAGTGAGAGGCCGTGCCCCTTCCCATCAAGTGTTTTTGCATGACCTCAAGTAATTGTTCGGCATGAACCGTACATGTAAATTAAATCAATATCATTTTAATAACCTTTGGTTCAAGTATTTTGCCTAGTCCGTCCACACGCATGCTTGGAGTATCTCAGTGTCCAGGGAACCCAGCTTCTTTAAAAGAAGCACCCATCAGGCACAGATGGGTCTGTGCACCCCATCGGACAGCTCGTGCAACTGCCAGCACCACTCAGCATGCATCCCAGCAGCTGCCCCTGGTTGAAAGAAGGGGAAGGCACAGGAGGACAGCGGTGTGTGTAACAATTATGCATGCATGCCTACGGGTCTGTCTATGCATGCCTGCGGGCCGGTCCTCGCTGATGTGTCGTGTTCCTGACGCTAAGCACCCATTTGTGCGCACGAGCAGGGCGCTGTGCATGAACATGCAGCAACCGCGGCGGCAGCATCAGCAGGAGCAGCAGATGCTGGTGCATCAGAGCCCCGCTCCATTTCGCTGACGTTGGTGTCCGGGTACAGCGGCTCAGGCAAATCGAGCCTCCTCAAGCACGTGCTCAGTAGTCCTGGCGGCAGCAATGCCAGCAGGCCCGCTCAGAGGATAGGAGCCCTGGTTCTGAACGATGGCTTGGAGTTAAATTTAGAACCTGAGCCTGTTAAGGCAACAACTGCATCTAGCCAACGATCTGGGGCAAAGCCCAACACCTTGACTGTCCTTGACCACGGTTGCATCTGCTGCATGCCTGGTGGGCAAGACGTGGGGCAGGGTGTGCGTGAAATGCAGCAATTGGCTATTGAGGCTGGGCTGGACTATGACTACCTTTTGATTGAAGGAGCAGGTTAGAAAAGAAAGGCTGTGTGCCCATTGTAATTCCCAGGCTTGCATGATAAGCAACTTTTGCTGGCGTGCACAGAACGGTAGATTGAACGGCAATGATTGTCGCTACAATGATAGGATGACAAACGCCTCGTGATGCTGCACCACACACAGGCACCTTGGTTCCATTGCAAGCAGCTACAGTGCTCCAAGACCAGCAGGGACAGGATGAAGGAAATGTGCAGTGGAGGCCTGCACTGGATCACCTGGTCACGGTAGTGGATGCACAGAAGTAGGTTGCGCGTTTGGTTCCTTGATGAAAGTTTGGCTTCAGATCATCGCCTCTGCCTTCGTCACGTCTACTAGCTGCAAGTGCAAGTATGAGTCACCGCTCTGAGTGTGGTGTGCTTCAGTAGCTTTGAGATTTCCCTTTAATTCCACTCAACAGGCCAACCCTGTTTTGTCAACCGCTTGTTTGTCAACCCGCTTTGTTTGTCAACCCTGTTTTGTCACAGCTTTTGCAACATGGTCCGCGAGTCCGAGTTCCTTGCGGACCTAGGCTTGACAGAGGATGAGTATGATGATAGGACATTAGCGGATGTGCTCATCGAACAGGTATGCTTGCCTCAAAGAACCTTGGCTCCTGGTCCCATGCAAAATGTATGTATACCTCTATGCATATTGACGTCGCTCTTCATGGATGTTTCTTTTGGGAAGATCCAACCTCTGCAATCTCTAGTCTGACGGTGCCGGTATTGTACGTAAAGGTAGGGTCGAGAGCATGATAGCTCTTTTTATGTTTTGTGTCCAAATCGGTGCATAGTGTAAGGGACTGAAAAAGAGGCCAACCACTTACACATGTTAAGCAAACAGCCGTGTTTTGCATGAAAACAGTCCAGTTCATTCCGATATATGATTTTGTGCATGTGGAATGCACGTGTTCACATCCTGCTATAAAGTTGCAAACTGTAGGTGCCACGTTTTTTCAAACCTCTTGTCTTTGCAGGTAGAATGTGCAAACTTAATTGTCCTCAACAAGGTCGACACGGTCAGTGAACGCTACGTACGTCAATTAGAGCTGGTTCTCAGAAAACTCAACCGGACTGCTGAGGTGAGGGAAACGTAACTGTGAGGGTGGCAGTGATGTTGTCACCTTGGACAAATGCATGTTAGCCTGGTTTATTTTCCGCTGCAGTGCCTGCATTTAATATGCAGTGCTTTTCAGCACGTCAACTAAGATACCCTGTGATATACTCCGTTTGCCTCAGTGCTCGTGTTAATCTGCTGCAGTGAGTGTACAATCTGTAGATGTCAGATTCTGTCCAGGAGACTCGCAGGTATTGAATAGACTGGGTTTGCAAGCCTCAAGGATGCAAGCGTGCAGTTTCCTTTAAACATGCTGTATTTCAACAATATTTGCTAAAAGCTGCAAGGCACACCTTTCTGAGCCATGGGTCAAGGTTGAAGAGACTTTCTAACTCAGCAAATTGGCTCAGGCTTTCCATTTAGGGTTGGCCAGGAACGAATGCCATATTTTCCAATACCTCTCTGCTGATAATATTATCGACGTCAACAAGTATGTGTAATTAGGCTAGGCCAACCCTGTGTCTCGCTTGTTCGTACTAGCATGAATTGAAAGTAGGGATTGTCTAATGCATGAGGACTGCTTGCATTCCATGAGCATGTACCCTCGATGTTGCTTTTTTCTTCCTCCTCTAGGATGTCAGATGTCATCAAAGTCTTTGCGCAATATCACAAGATCACAAGATCTCAAGCACATTTCACCCATCCTTCTGTCCAGATCGTACGAGCAGAGCACGGTCGAGTGCCTCCCGATCAAGTGCTGGGCACAGGCACGTTTGACTTGGAAGAGCTTCAACAAAGCCCAGGCTGGCTTGCCGAACTCAACGCTTTCTATGAAGGTAAAAGTTTCCTGAACCAACACTTTCTACAGGAGTGAGTGTTGCCTGAACCGATACTTTCTATGTGCTCTCAGAGAAAGTTTGGAATCAAGGGGTCGCTCTTACCTACACATCCTTGCAACATCTATGGGTACATCTAATGCATTTTGTATTTAAACGGAATGTGTAAGTCCGTGATCAACAGTTAATCATAAAAATACTGCCATAAGTGCTCTGCTTTACTTGGCAGTTCAACTTCATCTCCGCAAACATCATTGTTGCGGTCATGTGATACAAAGCGTTTATCACTTGGCAATTCAACTTCATCTCCCCAAGCATCATTGTTGCGGTCATGTAACACAAAGCTTTTATCACTTGGCAGTTCAACTTCATCTCCCCAAGCATCAATGTTGCGGTCATGTAACACAAAGCGTTTATCATGTGTAGGTGAACAGCACGGGCAGCAAGGGGCTGGTGCAGGCAAAGAAGAAGAAGAGGCCCATGGCATCAGCTCTTTTGTGTATTTTGCCCTAAGGCCTTTCCATCCCCAGCGCCTCATGGATCAAGCATTGTCGGTGAGCCTTTAAAGGGTGTTTCATACTTATACGTAAGGGTGAATTGTGCTTTTTCCCTTGCTTCACCTCATGTGCTCTGAAACCTCTGTAAGGTGTATAAGTAGCAAGCGTACATAAGTTAAGGTTGCATCGCTATATATGCCTCGCGGGGGCATCTGAGCGTACAACGCGTGCATAAGCTATCTCTGGATCTGATGCTTGTCCTGAGGGATTAACTCACAAACACTGCCTCTTGCTCTTAGGCACAAGCAAGCTCATCTTTTTGATTGATGGATCATGCCCTTCTTGCTCTTTTGCACAAGCACGCTCATCTTTTTAAATGATGGACCATGCCCTCAGATGGAGTGGCAGGGCGTAATGAGGTCCAAGGGCTTTTTCTGGCTGGCCAGCCGCCATGACATCATGGGTGCATGGCAGTCCGCAGGTGCAGCATGGCAAGGGGAACCAAGGTGGGCAGTTGTATTTTTTGTGATCGCGCCAGTAAAGTGACTATGTTAGTGTGTGGAGGGGTCATAAAAGGCACATTTTACATCATGGGTGTGTGGCAGTCCGCAGGCGCGGCTTGGCAAGGGGAACTAAGGTAGGCGGATATAGTTTGTCTGTGCGCCAGTGCCTGTGCCAGTTGAGCGCATAAAATGTTTCACAAATGGTGATAACGTCCCAGGTTATTGTGTGGCTAGGGGAAAAGGGGGGTAGGATGATTACGTTGACATGGATTCTGATGGATCTCTGCAGTGAAAGTAGTCGTTGTTTTGGTAGAGGAGGTAGATTCTTTCCTCTGGCGTCTTTCATTTCTATAGTTGCTGTCAGAATGTTACTCTCTTTGCCCTTTATACTTTTGTTCAAGAGAATTCGACCCTTTTTGTTCTGCTTGTTGGCTCTAGCAAGGTCACCAGGTAACCGGGTGCATCGCTCATACAAAGCCATAAACCCTGGTTTTTTAAAGTGGCCTTTTGCATCCTCTTGCGGCGGCTTGACTAGATCAGACTTTGTGCTACCAGTCACTGAATAACGATGGTAGCATCTTTGGTAACGCTTAAGCTTGTGCCTCCAGAAAGTCGTCTTGATATAGCTGCCTTTCACCTTGCCTCTGAAATTATTACATGGTCTTTGTCCTTTAAGCCTTTGCCTCTGAAATTATTACATGGTCTTTGTCCTTTAAGCCTGCTTTGAGGTACTGCAGTGCGCTCAGTGAGAGCATCAGTGGCGTTCCAAATCGCCAAGCCATTAGCATCGTTCTCAATTTCCTGCTACAGATCATTTCATTTCATTCTCCCCTGCCTCTGCGCAACGCAGAGCGCTCTGGGAGGCAGCCAGACCGTCAGAGGAGCGTGCATCCCTACCAGAAGGGGATATTAGCAGCACACAGGCATGGCACGTCGAATGGGGGGACCGATGCCAGCAGATAGCATGGATTGGGATCAACATGGATGAGCAGCATCTGCATGCTATGCTGGATGGCTGCCTGTTAAGTGATAAGGAGATGGCAGGAGGGCCCGAGTCTTGGAAGCAGTTTGAGGATCCTTTGCCACCATGGTCGTTTAAGGAGCCTACTGCCAGCTCGTTGATACAACTGTAGGTGAAAAAATATAAGAACATAAGCTTACCATGTAGTACTTGACCTGGCAGCTACTGTAAATACATCACCCACAGCTGTGAAGCTCGTCCCTGTGCGAGATTGGGGGAGTGTGAGTGGTAAAGTGCGAAAAAAGAAAGAAAGAAAGAAAACACAGTTAGCATAAATACTGCTAGGGTAGTACCGGCATGGATTAGGAAAAGATGTTGCTTTGTGTTCTGCAACGCCTAATGGATGCAGAGGCACACAACATCCCACCTGGAGAATAAAAATAGGAGAGGCTTTTCAGTGGGGATCAGGTGGTTGGGAGACAGCACCAGGAGTATTGCTCAAATATTTTTGGGGGTTGTGTTCGATGTCTCGTTTCATCTGTATGATTTTTGTTGCGGATCTGATTGCAAGAAAGGTGTGGAAAGTGAAATGACAGACGGTTGTCAGGCAGCTTTGGTTCCTCAAGAGAGGCTACACCACAGAGACACAGTATCATGTTCAGATCAACTTGGCTTTTAACGGTTGCCAGCAAATAGTCAGCCGACATGTAAGCTGTCTCCTGCTCTCCACGCGAGAAGGAAGCGACGGCTCAAGCAACGCACCGAGGAGATGGACTCAGACAAGTCTGAGAAAAGAGCGAGAATGTTACAATAGCTCCATCTAACATCTACAAGCAATTAAATAACTGTCAAACTGTGCTCACATTATAAATCCCAGGGGAAATCACACGATTCGTCCAGCCATGCCACTGATTTAGTTTGACAAAGCATTCTAAGAGTACCATTAGAGGAAATCCTTCAGAGACCCTGTATCGTGCAAGGTCTCTTTTTTGTTCGCCTAGTCATATTAACACGTAACACGATAAGACCGAGAATGTCTGAGTAAACGGTCCCAGCTCCGGGAAGGGACAGCAGATTGGCAGCCATCCAAAGATGAGCAGCACTAGCAGAGTTAGACACACGCACACAAGTAGGAGCAGAGAGGCAGCGCACAGGCGTGGATGTACTGGCAGATCCGGTAGCAACATTAGGGACCACAGCAATGCAAAGGACTCACTCCTCTGCCAAATGTTTTTTCCACCTTGGAGGCCTTTCCTGATCCGAAAGGCACCCCAAACCACTCAAGAGAGTTCCTTTTAAACAAACATCCATGTGTGATAGCATCTTGAATCTGATCCTTTGAAAAAGAAATAGAAAAAACTACGCAGGCAGTGAAAGCCACTCCCCACATAAATTAAGGAAAAGGAGCCACTTTGGTACCGAGTACCGTAAAGCTCCTCCACCGCGAAAAGGAAAGGAAAAATCAATGGGGATCAGGAGGGTTGCAGGCTTGGCCTGAAACCAGCTCCTGATGAGAGTTGATAACAGTACTGGAAAGGGCACGTCTAGTATGGACAAGTGTAGCAGCGAAGTTCACAGAGTGCACATGGAGCTTGGAGGCAAGCTTCTTAACTCTTTGAGAATCGAGACCCAGCTCCTTGAAAGGCTTCAGAGTGTGAGTGGTGTAGATGGTGCCGCCCAGACCCTAAAGGATGGTGTGGAGAGTAACGGAGGCTCCTTGGAGAATGTTGCCAAATTGTGCTGTTCCTTTGCGGCGTTCAGCTGGTTCTGAGGTCTGTCCTCACAGTACTTGATCTTGACAAGGTGCATATATGTCGCGCCGAGTTTTGCTGAGGTCTTTAGATCGATGCTGTCTGAAGTTGGTGGCTCTACTGGTGGCTGGCGGTGCTGCTGAGGTGCTCCCAGTCTCCCTCAATTGCCCCCTGCCACTTCAAAGAACCCACCCCCCTACATTCGTTTGTTGTTTTTGTGCTTTTGCAGCGATGGGAGTAACCAGCACACAATCTGGGCGGCTGGAGGTAAATCTGTATTTATCTGGGAAACGGGATGGGAAGAGCCATTTGGGAACGATTCTACGTTCAGCAGTTTCAGGAATCTGGAGATTTTGCATGGTCATCCGTTCGTTGCTGCCTATATCCATGGAGACAATGCATGATCCTAAGGAGCCTATTTTGCTGATAGCCTTAAAGATCATGCGGCATGCTAAGTTGTGTCTTTTGGTGATCATGTTCTTTATTTGCGTGTGTTGGCACCCAGAAAGGATGTGCAGGGCACTGTCTACTTGTGGGCAGAGGGGGCAGAGGGGGCAAGTTTGACTTGTTGAGAGTTTTAACAATACCGTGTCACACCCAATCGTTGGCAGCGACGAATCGTGTGACAGAGCAGTTAAATTGGTTGGCAGTTGAGAGTTTCTTTACGTCTTGTTCAATAAGCTGGATGGCCAGTAGTCTTATTGATTACCTTTATCTTCTGGATTTGATAGTTTTGGTAATCAATTGACAACATGTGAACTTTAAGAGGTACCATTAGAGGGGATCCTCAAGAGACTCTGTGCCGTGTAAGGTCTCCGATTCTATTTGTTCGTTTGTTTAGCGATGTTAATATGTAACCACATTGAGGCCGAGAGGTCCGTCTGAGTCATGGGTCCCAGCTCCGGAGAAGGAGCAGTAGTGTGGCAACCACATTAAGCTGAGTAGACTCAGAGTAGTAGACACACATACATGTGTGCAGAGAGCGCACAAGGGCATGGGCCAGAGAACTGGTAGCGATGCAAAGAACTCACTCCTCCAGTAGACGTGCTGAGTCTTATACTTTGCAGTGACTGTAATTTGACCTGACAACGAACCGCATGTTTTTAATTATATAGGGTGCCTGTTCTGTATTTCATAATGATACATTTGGTCTTAAAGGGGACATTGGATGATGTTAGGTAAGCATTGCTAGTGGCTCCATTGGCAGTGCCGTCCTTTGTGAGGGTCTGATAGTACGCATGGTAGCTTGCTTCAGTTTTGGCAATCCCAGTTTATGGAGAAAATGCATGTGTGCTTGAAGGGCGTCACGGTGGTTTGGTAGATACCAAAGCTTTGGGGGAGGAGAATGGGCCATGTTTGTTGTATGGGTATGAATATGGGTTTGTGTTTGATTTTCTATGTCTTCTTTTGCAAGCCAGTGGATGTTGTAGAAGGGATTTCCCTCAGGGCCTGCTGTTCTGATGCATGGAGGTGTCTGCAATGTCGGAGTAGGTGGTGGCTGACTTTTTAGCAAGGGCGTCGGCATGTTCATTACCGATAATACCGGCATGGGACTTTACTTTGATGAAGTGGATGGGCGATGGTGATTGGCAGATTGCTTAAGCAATGGATTGAAGGACATCTCCTTGGATGTGGTGGCGATGAAAATTCGGGTGTCAAAGCT
>Ga0307948_1003700_pt1 | contig 11291 bp, 7 predicted proteins | sample OrgLakmetagen280_FD_201824 | JGI IMG/M metagenome (GOLD analysis project Ga0307948, IMG submission 201824) | Saline water microbial communities from Organic Lake, Antarctica - #280 | ecosystem: Environmental > Aquatic > Non-marine Saline and Alkaline > Saline | place: Antarctica: Organic Lake...
TTTCGATGGCATAAAAGTGCGGAATCCATTATGACATCGGTGACGCGGGCAAAGCTCAGTGCTATTGACAATAAATAAGCTAATTAACCAAACGGGACACTAGCCGTACCCAGATCAGTTTGCTCACTTTCAAACAGGCTTTGCGAACTGCCCTGCATCCAGTCACCACTCAGGTTCAAGTCACGCCAGAGTTGCGGCAGGTCAAGGTGTCCGGTCTCTTTCAGCGAAAGCACGTTAAGCGTTACATCGCCCTCTGCCATGCGGCTGAACAGGCGGCGGTCGTCTTCTCTGGCCAGCATCATCAAGGTGAAGCCGGCTAACTGCCCTGCCCGGTCGTCGATATCCAGGCCAAACAGATTGTGTTTCAGGATCAGCTTCGGAATATCCCGGCTGCGGTAGCCGCGCTCCTCGTATATAGCCTTGAGAACTTTGTAGGCTTCGGTGAGAATGTGTCCGGAGCCACAGGCTGGGTCGAGCACTTTGATGCTTTCTGGATCAATACTCGCCGGAATGGTCTCAGCCATTTGCGCCTGCACTTCCGGTGGCTGCTCACCCGGCTCAATGTAGTACGGCATCTGATTTTTAAGAGGGCTGTCGGGATAGGTTTGCAGCCATTGGCGACCTACAGAGTTTTGCACCAGGTACTGCACAATCCAATTTGGAGTGAACAACTGAGTGGCGGCCGGAATGTCTTCACTTTTGACGACTTTGCCGATGACCTGATCTTTCTTCTCGCTGATATAAAACTGGTAAAGCCAGCCAATGATTTCCACATCCTGCCAGTTGTCTTCGGGAATGGCGCTGACCAACTCACGAATCAGGGAGTCGGTTTTTGTGAGGTTGTCGGGCAGTAGCAACTCGGTGGCATCGTCTACCGCCTCGAACAGGAATGGCATGGCTTCATGTAGGGCATGGCACTGGGCCAGCAGAAGCTCGCGGTAAAGCTCTTCGTCTTTATTGCCGTCTAGTTTGAGTTCTTCAATCTGCTTTCTGCTCAGGCCAGGAAGATCAATATCCAGACAGTCATCGAGAATTTGCGGGACGCCTGCTTCGCCATCTGAGGAACTGTGCTTTTCACCGCTAAGAACCCGTCGGCCGTGATCCAGGTAGCCGTGAATTTCCATGTAGCGAATGGCGCACAGGCGGTTGAACCAGCTGTAGGCGGCTTGCTCCATAGCCTGAGCAAAGCCCATTTGCTCTACCACACGTTGTAACGCTCTGCGGGGCTGGAAAACGGCTTTTGAAAAGGCCTGCTCGCCAATCAGTGCCACATCGCCCCGCTGCTCTATGGGCTTTATGCCTTTGGCGGTAACGCCGTAACGGGCAGCTTGTTTGGTAACCGCTGCGATAAAGGCGTTGCGCGCTTTTGGGGCGTATTTCTTGATGTTAGCGGTGTTCATTTTACAATTCCTTGATAGGCGGCTTCCAACGCGTCAAAAACGCTGTCGGGTACTTTGTACTGGTACTGCTTCCGGCGATGTTTCGAAATCGTTCCATTCTGGTCCAGGCAGAACATTACCAGTCGCGAGAGATCGACGTTCGACACGTCAAATTCCTGATCTATTCGGCGGTAAAGCTCGTCATAACGGGCCAAAAAGACTGTTTCTTGCTTCAAGTGGTGCTCTATGGCCTGTTCGGTCGCCTTGGCCATAAACTCGACGCAGCGGGTGCCGTCCCAATACCGGTAAAGGCTCTCATCGCCTTTGAACTCAAACACGAACTGGTTGACGTCGATAAACGTGACATCCCAAAACCGGCGCGCGGGCTCCGAAAAGTCCTGCAACACTGACAGGTAATCGGTTTCGTTTTGGCGCATCACAATTGAAACCGGCAATACCAGTCCGTTTTGCAAGGCACCTCTTTGGCACAACACCTGATGAAACAAGAATCGCGACAGGCGGCCATTGCCATCCATAAACGGGTGTATAAACACAAAGCCAAACGCGATGATGCTGGCGAGCACCAACGGATCCACGTCTTCAGGAGGATGATTGGCCAATGCCATCAAATCGTCCATCAGTGCCCTGCTAAACTCGGCTGTTGGTGGCACGTAGGTAACCCCCAAAGCGCCCCTTAGTCCGTCACTGAGGTAGTTTTGCTCGATGCGAAATGAAGCGGCTTTAGAGAAAACATTGCTGATTACGGCGTTTTGCAGGGCAACCAAGTAATCTTCATCAAGATCTCGGGGACTGTGAGCTTGTTTAAGGAGCTCAACGAACCGGGTGGCCTTGTTATCATTCGGGGATTCGTTTTCGATGGCGTAGGAATCTTTAGTTTCGTGCAGATAGGCCCAGGCCAGCGTTCGGTTGAGTATGTCTTTGGGTAATGAATCGGTGAACTCCACGGCTTTTTGCAGCAAGTTTTTACCAAGCAGTGCCTCTAACGAATCGGTACGCCGCACGGTAACACAGTAATCCAGGGTACCCAGGCCATTGAAGGTGACGCGCCAACGCGGATGTTTCACGCCCTTCCCGGTGATGTACTGCTTAGGATTAAAGAGCGGAACATAGGCTTGTTTAATTACTGCGGTGCCGCGTTGAATGACCTGGCCCGTGAAGTGTTCCCACAAGAAACAGGCCTTGCGCAGATACTGGCTATTTGGCGATGCGTCAAACGCGCTGCGAATTTCTGGTTCTGGTATTTTAGGCAGCACCGGTGCAAGAACCTGAAGATTGACGCCCTCATGCTTGAGTGCAAACAGGACGTGCCCCAGCAGGTCGCTTTTCTCAAGGCCAAGCTTGGCCGGCACCGCGATCGTGTTGCCAATGATCTCCTTGCGGGTAACCGATCGCACTTCTGCGACCATTGCAGTCTGCATAGCCGGGATGCCAGCATGGTGGATAATATGTGCGTAGCCAATGTACTGCATGTTTATGCTTGCCCACCCCGTCAGCCCACTTTTTTTACACTCAACACACTTTTTTTACACTTAATGCGCAATCTACTATTTTTTTTACACAAAAAGCCATAGCAAACTAATGGATCGCCTCACTTTAGGCGCACTCGACCGCCTTCTTTGATGGCTTTTTGCAGCTCTTCCTTTAAGACAGCGACAAACTTATCGACGTCTTCCTGCTTTTCCAGGTAGATACCACTGGCGAGTTTGCTGAACACTTTTGCTGCACTCACATCCACCACAGGCTTTGGCATGGCCACGGGTGCGGGTTTTAATGGCGCATCCTGAGAGGGCTTATCCGTATAGGTTTCAGCGTTTTCCTGAGCATCCCTTCGGGCCTTGGCCTGCTTTTCAGCCTCAGCGTGCACCGCTCGTTCCATATCTAGCAAACTGTCGTCCAGTTTTTCTTGCGCTGTCTGGGTTTGCAGCATGTAGATGGTGGCAATGCTGGTTTCGCCGGTCAGGTCTTCTTTTATTAGCTGCAACGGTCGCAACAGGCGATTGCTCAAATCCGCAGTGGCAATTCCGCTTTTTATGATCTCAGCCTGGAGCTGTTGGATTTTTTCTTCTACCCGCGTCAGTGCGTGTTCGCGTTTTTCTCGCACAATGGCGGTGTTCACCGCCTCAACCGTTTCCACCAGGCTGACGACTTTATGCAGCAGGCCGTATGGCGCTTCTGCCTTGTCGATGTGCTTCAGCTCAGCTAGGGCTTTGCTGGCTGAGTCGTTTTTCTGCAGCGCCTGCTGGTTTTTTTCAAAGTGATTAAGCGCCCTTTGTAATTGCTGCCAGCTGTGAAGTTGATTGCTGAAAAATTCGTGGATGTCGCGGTAATCTTCTTCCAGTTCCAGGTAGTCATTTTTATTGTCGATGACGGTTTTGAAAAAATCGAAGCTCTCACGATTGGCCATCAGGCGCTCCAGCGTGAGAATGGCGCGTTCAATCACCTGTTTACCGGGGAACCGGCCCACGTCGGTTTTGCTTTTGTAGCTGCGCAGGTTGATTAGCCACTGATCAAAATGGCTGCAATAGAACTCGAACAGTTCTTTTTCCGTGTCGGGCCCCAAGGCATTGAACAAGTCGCGGGACAAGTTGCGAGTTTTCTTGAGAATCGCGTCGTCTGTCTGACGCTTTTTCTGAACCGAAATCTCCCGACGCCGGCGGCTGTTGTTCAGGTACTCGAACACGTCGTTCAGCGGTTTGGAGGGGCCACCAGTATGAAATGAAATCCGACCCGTCGCAGCAAGACGGCCTAAAATCAGCAAAATCTCTCCGTCTGGCCAGCCGTACGGGCGGGCTGAAAATCGATCAATAATATCGCTTACCAGCAAACGTTCATCGCCGTCCGTACGGAGCATGATAAATTGTTCCACTTCTTTCACGGCCTGGGGGTTACCCTCTTCCCCATCCAATGCCATACCCATCTGGCCAATGTCGTCGACGGTGAGCACAGCGCTCAATTCCCGCAACGGGTCTTGCTGAAGCACTTTCAGAAAGCCGAGTTTGGTGTAGGTGTTCTCTAACACGTACTCGCAGGTGTCATCGAAGCGCACGGCCAGGCTGCTGGTCGATAACTGCAGGTGCTGGCCCAAGGCATAGCACTCGGCGCGTAACAGCATGTCTTCCAAGGTGTGCCGCAGGCGCTTGCGCCGCTCCTGATTCTCGCGGCCACGGTCTGCCAGGATACGGCTAAGGTCGCTGTTGTTGCCGTCGTCGTTGAGGCGAATGAACTTGTTGGTTTTGAGCCAGGTTCGCAGCTCCTGAAAGAAGATTTTGTCGTCTGGCAGTTTGATAACGGCCTGGCCCGCTGCGCCATCAGTCGATTTGTTGATGCAGCCTGCTTCGCTGTATTGGGCGTAATCCAGATCCAGCGGAGAAACAATCTCGACTCTCAAATCCGATTCGTAGCGGCCATCCAGCGTGTGGCCGTCTAGGTAGCGGCCAATGCTGTAGTCGGTTTTGTTGACATGGTAACGGTACTTATTTTTGTCTTTTAGCAGGTCTTTGTAGATCAGGCTGGCCAGCTCTTTGTTTTCATCGGAGCTGGCAATGTCAGTGGCTTTGATCTTACGGGTAATGTCACGCTCTTCGTTGGTTAGAAAAACGAACTCGTCACCGTTACGGGTGATCAGGCTTTCTTTCTCCAGCCGTTGCAGCGTTTCTTCAATGCGTCGGCGAAGCGCCAGTTTGTCTTCGTCAATTTTCTCAATGGACAAGGTAACCAGGTTGTCCGACGTACCCTTGATGAGTTCCACGTAGCGAATCATAAACAGGGTGCGAAGAATCTGAACGTCAAACGTATCCAGGCTGGTGTTTTCACTGGCTTGGTCAATCGTGCGCTTTACCGCTGTGTCCAGAAACCCTTCCACCGAACGATAAAAGGCGTACATGGGCACCAAGGCGCCGATGTCTTTGTCCGCCAGGCTCATCGCTGCCATCTGGAAGGCGTCCAACATGGAGCGTTCACCATAGGCCAGGTGAGCGCCGGTCGCACCGACCTTACGAATTTCTTCAAAGACCTTTTGCACCAGCTGAAAATGGTAGGGCGCGAACGGATAGTTGGCGACAAAGCTTTCCGCGCCATCAAAGTTTTTCAGGGTGGGACCGGAACGATCAAAGGTAATCTGGTTGCGCAGGATGTCGCCACTTTTTCCCAAGCGGCACGAAGCTCGATTTCTGCTTCTGGCGTTTTACGCAACAACCGCTTCTGAATAACTTCGTCGGTGTTCGAGCTAGACAATGATAAGCGGGTTTTAAAGCGGCCTGCAATTTTGGAAAAATCGTTGGCTTTGGACGAGCTCAAATCGCCCAGCACTGCTTCCATGTCGGCCTGCGAGGTGACCACAATCCATGCTCGACCGTCACAAATGGTGCCCAGGTTTTCGGTGATGGTCTGCAGGGTGAGCATCAATTTGGTGTCGGAACCAATGAACTGCCCTACTTCGTCGACCATAAACACCATTCGGTGCTCAGCACCACGAGCATCCAGATACTCTTTCACCCAGCGGCAGAAATTTTCAACGGACACTGAAAAGGTTTCTTCTGATTCTTCAAACCATTTATGAGCGGCGTCGGCAGACAGGTTCAACGCTTTGGCAATGGCGGATTCAATATCGTCCTGGTAGAACTGGTAACCGTCGCGCTCGGCTTCCCAGTCCACTCCCGCGGATTCTGAAAAGGCCTCTTTAAAGCCTTGGTAGACGCTTTTTTGTTCAAGGTGCCGCTCCATGTGTGCAATATGAGGATGGTCACCGCTGAAGCCCTGATGTTCGTTAAACACCCGCAGAAAAACGCTCAGGATCGGGTTACCGCCATCGTTAGAGCCTGCCTTAGAGTCGATATTAAATAGGATGACGTCTGCCGGTGTCGTCACAGCCTTTTGTACGTCTGCACGAATCATCGCATCGCGAAGTTTTTGTTCGTCAAAAAACTCGACCGCGTTTTGTGTACCGCCTTGTTCGTCGTGAGCTGCTTTATTTTCCAGCAGGTAAGACAAGACTTTCAAAAAATGCGATTTGCCCGAGCCAAAAAATCCGGAGATCCAAATGCCCACTCTATTGGAGATAGACGGGTCTTGCAGGCTGGTGCCATAACTTTCGAAAAACGCACGAAAGTGCTTTTCCAGTTCGTTGGTGACGACATACTCTTCCAGCTCCTGCCACACGGTAGCGTCGTCCGCCTGATCGGCTTTGACCACGCCGTTGATGGAACGATCCAAGGGCTTAAAAAAGAGGTCTTTAATGAACATTGCGGGTCATCCTTGTAAACGTATCGGGCGCGCTGATTCAGCGTTAGGGCACCAACGAAAAGGCTCGATAATAATTATTGCTGGGTATGCGGTTGAACAATGTCAGGCTCTGGCCGTTGTATTCGCCCGGGTAAAAAAGCACAACGGGCTTGTGGCCCAGCAGCGCGTGCAGTTTGTTTAGCAGGTTGTGCGCGCGCAGCACTGGCCATACGGAGCCAACCCCATGAATCAAGATGATGTCGCGTTCAGCGGCATTTGTCCGTTGCATGATGTAAGGGGCAAACTTGTCCATGTGCATTGGGCCGGCGAGCGCCTTCAGCAGCGCCTGGCCGCCCTTCTGCTGTTGCATCTGACAGGCTTTGTCCAAGAATTTTCGCTCGGTCAAATAGTCGCGCATCATTTCCAGCAGGTTGATGCTCGCCACGTTCAGGTGGCTGTGCTTTTTTTGCAGGAAACCGTTTAGGAAACTGAGGTACTCGCGCACTCTGAGTTCTGCTTCGGGGGCATAGTCGAATATCCAAAAGCCAATTTCGTTGCCCAGTCCCTGGCCTTGCAAGAATTCCGGGGTGAGAATTTTTTCCGGAATCTGATTCAGTCGATCTTGTAACGGCTGGTTCATGCCTCTCGCTCCATCGTATTATTTTGTCACTGCGCCTTTATTCAGCTGGGTTCGCGCGAGACATTCAGGCATGCCCGGATTCGGTCACAGTGGCCGCTATTCAGCAGGCTGTTTACCTCTGGCCTGACCACGACATGCTGAAGCCTGCACGTGCGGGTGCTTTGTAGCAGCCCCACTTCCGCCAACATTCGAAAAACCACCTGACCGATTTTCTTTTTCGATATTTCCGCCAAGTCGGCGATGGACGGATCCCTAAAGGCGCGGTCCTCCAGAAAATCGAGCCACTGATAGCGAGCCAGCGCCTCAGTTCGCACCACAAACGCATCCCTAACAACCGTTTCCATAAAATCCACGAGCAGCAAGTTGCGATCCAGCGCCGCGACGAAGGCTAGCTGTGTTGCCAGTTCGTCGTCACCGTCACGCAAAGCCTGCAAAAGTGCTGGGGCCAATCGCTCCAAACGTTTACGGAGCATCCCGGCCAGTCGTTTTGCTGTCGCCGGGCTGCGCTTTTGCAGACGGTTGCCCAAATACACGGCCTGGTGCCACTCGCTGTCCGTTGCGTTGTTGAGCAGCAAATCAGCAATGACACGGGATTCCCTGACTAGCAGAGAGCCACCGGATAAGTCGCTGTTATAGCGGAATTCTTGCATTGGAAAACTGATCATCCGTAGCGATTCGCGAATCGCCGCATGTTACACGAGTTTTGGCACCACTTGGACAATCCGATTCACGAAGAATTGATGACTTTTTTAGTAGTGCTAAGACTCTTTTTTAGCAGGGCGTAACACGCCATTTTTTTCTAAGAAGTCGTTTAGATTTTCACCCGGTACGCAGGGAGCCAAATCAGCTGGCATCATTGCACAAATAATAAGCCGCTTGATGGGATGCTCAACACTAATCCCGTTAAGACGGGCTTCAGTCTGGAGTTGGCCAATGTGTAATGGTCAACTAATCCTGACCACACAAAGTGGTTCTGACAAGCTCATCGGCAGACAGCTTAACCAACAATACACAACTGGTCCGTTTTGCGTCCGGGTGTTCCATATTCCATTTTTTTCGGTCTAACCAGAAACCGATCAAATCTTTTTGAACGGTTAGCAGACGCAAGATCGCTCTCCGGCGTTTAGTACCGGATGCATTCTCATGAAAGCCAAGTGAACGGAGCTCCTTGAACCGACTTTCTGGATCGTTGAACAGCATCAGTTCATTACGAAAACCCGCAGCTGATGTGGGTTTGAGCCAATCTTGAAGTAACGTCTCCCCCAGCCCCCGTCTGCCTAAACCCGCTTGCGAAGCCTCCGCCAAATGTGCGATCTCAGCGGCAGTTTCCCCGGCTTTTGTCGCTGCCCGGCCAATATTTCGACGGCGGTTTCTGCATTCACCGGGTCGCCCGTTGACGGGTCCACGTACACCGGATACAGAATCAGCGCCGCGGCTACCAGCTCGTCCAGTGTTCGCCGGCGAGTGCGCCGGGGGCAGCTGAGCTGGTCTTGGGTCAGGCCCCATCCGGCGTAAAATGGCAGGCCCCAGGTCACAACCGGCAGTCCACGTACCAATGCTTCAAAACCGGTGAGCGAGGTAAGCGTGTGAACTTCATCAACCTGCTCCAGCAGGTCTGGCATGGCGATATCGCGCACTTCCAGGTCAACATACTCATACCCCTCCAAGCCGCCGACACGCGCACCAGAAACGACGTCCGGGTGGGGTTTATAAATAATAAAATCATCAGGGCGTGCCTGCCGAACGGCTTTCAACAGCTCAAGGTTTGTGCGCAAGCCGGGGCAACCGGTGCGAATGGAGGCATCGGTTTCTACCTGCCCCGGTACCAGAATAATTGTCTGACCGGATGGCAGCGCAAGCGCGCCCTGCACACCCACGTTGTATTTGGATAGCCGTTGGCTCACCAACGTCTGGCGCAGCCTTTGCGCCCGTGCGATCACATCGGGCGTTATCTCAGCCTGGTTCAGCATCACTTCCAGATCACTGGGCTGGGTCGCGTCGTAATAGATACCGCGCGAATCCATCACCAGTGACAGCGGCTTAATCAGATCTACTCCCAGGCCAGCAGAGCGGATAAACCCATCCTCAACGCGCCATAATGCTTTTTGTTCCCGACAGCAGCGCTCGGCCAAACTCGCCGTCAGCTTGGACGCCCACGCCAAAACCTGCGTTTCCTGAATGGCTTGGCCAGAAGAACGCCAGGTAACGCTCGCGTTCGCCCCAAGAAACGTACCTATGAAGTTACGCTTCCAACCTGCAAAGTCCAAAGCAGCCCAACGCCCTGCGTAACGGTCACGCACCCGCTTTTGATCCGCGATCAGGGCAACCGTCTGTTCGAACCGACAACGCTGCCCGGTATAAGGGTTGATATAACGGCAGTAATCCAGATAAGCGGCATGAAAAACGGCGTCAAGACTGCGGCTCACGCCCCGGCGCTCGGATTGAACACGGTCGTTCGTCAAACCCCAGCCGGCATAAAACGGCACCCCGAAACAATGCACCTGCTTGCCGGCCAGCAGCGCTTCAAAGCCCAGCTGACTGGTCACCACATAAACCTGATCAACCAGATCCAGCAACGCCCATGGGCTGATGTCCTCAGTCACCGGGCGGCAGCCTCTGCGCTGGGCCAGCTCCAACAAGTGCCCCTGTTTTTTACCAGCGACCACGTCCGGGTGCACTTTCACCAGAATCTTGGCGCCGGGGTTCTCGGCAATCGCGGCATCCAGCATAGCGGCAAACGCCTCAGGCGACGCCAAACCATAGAGGATGGAAGCATCACCGGCCGTCTGATCAACCACCAACACGCGTGAAGCCGGCAATTCCAGGCCCGCTGGAATAAAATCCGGTGCGTGGTTGTACTTGGACAGCCGATAACGCTGCAGCAACGCCATTCCGGCCCGGGCACGCGATTGTTGGTCGGCGTTAAGTGACTGCTCGACAATCCGTGTTTCAAGGTCAGACGGGCGGGTGGCGTCGTAGTAGATACCACTGTGATCAACAATCAGGCTGTGCAAAGGTGAGCCCGTTACACCCAGGCCCAGCGAACGCAAAAAGCCATCTTCCAGCGACAGATACGGCAACCCTTTGGCCGCTGCAAACCGTCGTGCTTTCTCAGCGGTAGGCTTTAGCCCCCAACCGGCAATCTGAGCCAAACCGGCAACAGACCCAAAAGCCGATACACGGCGGGTTTCAGCCTCCAGGAAAGCGTCCAGCCAGGGGGTGTTTCCGAGCCCGTTAACAAAATACCCCACACCCATGCTCAGAAGCCTACCCCTTTCAACATCCCCACACTACAAAATAAGGGTTGAGCTTTTCATTGGGGTTGGCGTAGCTGAGCGGTGTGCCTTCCAGGGTTTCTACCCGGCCACCGGCTTGCGTCACTATCGCATGGGCAGCGCCGGTGTCCCACAAGCAGGTGGGCCCTAAACGCGGATAGGCATCAGCGTAACCCTCAGCAATTAAGCACAGCTTTAATGAGCTTCCCATGGGCAGCAGGGTGTGCTCACCCAGCTTTTCCAGCCAGGCGGCCAAGTCAGGGCTTGGGTGCGAACGGCTGCCCACCACACGCCAGGCAACCCCCGCTTTCGGCTCGCTGGCGACGGCAATCGCTTTACGCTGGCCATCAGCTTCAATCTTAAACGCGCCAAGCCCTTGCGCCGCCACGTAGCCAATCTTAAGCGCGGGAGCGGTTACAACACCCAGCATCGGCTTGCCGTTTTCAATCAGGGCGATATTGACGGTGAATTCGCCGTTGCGCTTGATAAACTCTTTAGTGCCATCCAGCGGGTCTACCAACCAATAGCGGCCTTCGGCGTCGGCACCTGCAAAGCCCTCGACATCTTCTTCAGAGAGGATCGGGATTTGCACCGGTAGCATCTGTAAACCGCGCATAATAATCTTATGTGCTGCTTTATCGGCCTCAGTTAACGGGCTTTTGTCCGCTTTCTCTTCAACGCTGAACTCGCGCGCGTAAACGCTCATAATGGCATCGCCTGCCTCAAGAGCGATGCGCTCAACGGCACTCAACAGTG
>Ga0307948_1003704_pt1 | contig 11281 bp, 12 predicted proteins | sample OrgLakmetagen280_FD_201824 | JGI IMG/M metagenome (GOLD analysis project Ga0307948, IMG submission 201824) | Saline water microbial communities from Organic Lake, Antarctica - #280 | ecosystem: Environmental > Aquatic > Non-marine Saline and Alkaline > Saline | place: Antarctica: Organic Lake...
CTAGCCAACCGCCACAAGCACAGGACTGGCTAACAAAAGTTAAACTTCCCAGGTCCCAGATCTTCCCAGAGGTGATATGTATGGCATCAATGGTAAATGCTCCGGCACCATCATCACATCATCACCCCTCAGCGCCTCAGCATTCTACAGGATGCATACAACTCTGCTCGTCAATAAGGCAAACACGCTCTGCTGAATCCCCCTGTTCAAGACCTTGCGACAAAAATCCATGGACTACTTCATCGACTCCTATGTATTTCAATGACAGGCAACAATACTAAGGCTGAATGCTCACATTGTCGGGCTCTGCCCAGCCGGTCGCATCCATGCCCTGGTCAAAACAGAAAGAATGGCCTCACCTCTATAATTTACCCCAGAGCTTCAAGAGTTCTGTACAGCCCACCCAGGAGGCAGAAGTTTGGTCCCAGAACAATTGCGTTCTCCACACAGTTTACTGGACTCTCCACCCGATGTATGACGATAAGCACACACTCAAAGTAAAGCAACATGCAAACGCATTTGCCTTGTTTATCAGGAGGCAACCGCTACCTCCTATTGCTCCCAAATTGGATGGAAAACAGCACCAACACTGACTAAACAGAACCTGCACTGACATCAAGGAGTCTTGCATTATCCTCGGAAATATCCCAGAGGAGGGACACTGGGCAAAAGCCAAAACATACTCCTTTTTGCATGAAAGGTGCAATTATTCACACGTCACTTCATCAAATTGGACCCAACCTAGCTTCGAACTGATGCTGACTTCATAAGCTACCCGAGCATGTGCTCAGATTCAGACAAGTCGCCCTGCGTACAGAATGACGGGACTAAAAGCACACGTCGTGCACCTGTACCCTAGATGGGTGCTTTCCAGGGGGAATGACACATTAATTTGCAGATCTCACCAACCACTTAGTATTTTTGCCCCAATTCTCTTGCAATGATCTTTATTTATTATAAGGACTTCAAATACTATAAATCACCAGTTTTGGTGCGCTGGCTGGTCAGATACAGCATATGGCTGCTCAAAAAGTAGGGTTCACGCCGCTGCCGATTAAGTATGGCTCCCCCAATTTGCAAGTTTCCAGCTCAGCTACACTGGAATCTACATATCAGAGCTGAGCTTGAAACGTGCAAATTAGGGGAGCCATACCCTAGGAGCATGCAAAAACCATACCCATTTTAGGCCTCAGTGTCCCCCTTCTGGAAATATCCCAAAGACAAAAGTGCACAACATGCTACTCCTCTTCCAGAAACGCAAAGCACCACCCCTGCCAGAAGCTAAGCGAGGCATACACATCCTAGTAGTCTGGAACAAAGCTGCCAGGGAGCAACTCATTACAAACGACCCATTTTGGTTAGGAAAAAAATAGAACAAGACTCATCACTAGCGGCAATCTGGAAATTAAAAAAAGCACGCACCATACCTTTTCTTTAACCACCAACTGAAAGGATACTGCCAAGAATGGCAAAAATATGTACGCTCCCCAAGGACTCAAGAAACACAGTTATCAATGCAAATATTGGCGACATAAGCAATGCATTACACGGCCAGGTCCCCTCCCATCATGTACAACAAAAGCGCTTGCTACAACTCAAGGCCCCTAACTGGAGAGAATGAGCCTTCGCTCACAAATGGGAGTTGTATTACAAACAAATAAAATAGATCTCAGTCTATTCGAGCTGAGTCTACCACCCTCAATTCAACAAAATCACCACAATAAATCCTGGATGGACAAGCATCAGCAAAACCATAAGCAGAGCCGAGCTAGCGGAAATTGCTGCTGCTTTGATAAATGAACACACCCGTGTCGCAACAGACAGTGCTGGTGCATTATGGCAAATTAGAATAGCATCCTCTACCCACAGCGCATGAAACGGCATATGCATGCCAAACTCCTAGAAATCATCGTACACCACATCCACATCGTCCACTATATAAAGACACCATCCATCTCTATAAATTTAAAGCTCATGCTGGCATCCTAGGGAATGAGTGCGCTGATGCCATAGCAAAGTGCTCTGCGGGAAGTCAAAGTGGCCATGATATCCACATCAACACCGACGCCCACCCCCATTCATCCATATTCTGGCCAGAAAGAGAGGAAAACCCATGCCCAGCTTGCCTATCAGATACTCTTAACACCGGCCAATCAGGGCCTCCAGCAGACAAGCTCTCCATTTTCTCAGATCTTGAGTAAAAGCACACATGCACGTCCAATGCAAACTAGGTCCTAAAGAAAAGAAAAAGAAGAAACTACGCAGGCAGTGAAAGCCACTCCCCACATTAATTAAGGAAAAGGGGCCACTTTGGTACCGAGTACCGTAAAGCTCCTCCACCGCAAAAAGGAAAAATATATGGGGATCAGGAGGGTTGCAGGCTTGACCTGAAACCGGCTCCTGATGAGAGTTGATAACAGAACTGGATTGGGCATGTCTGGTATGGACAAGTTTAGCAGCAAAGTTCACAGAGTGTACATGGAGCTTGGAGGCAAGCTTCTTCACTCTTTGAGAATTAAGACCCAGTTCCTTGAAAAGCTTCAGAGTGTGGGTGTTGTAGATGGTGCCGCCCACACCCAAAAGGATGATGTGGAGAGTAACGGGCGGAGGCTCCTTGGAGAATGTAGCAGAGGTCCTATTTTAAAAAGGTTTCAAACCATCAGTCCACAGAGTGTTACACAAATTATACCAAGGACTGATCAAGGAAGGCATTGTCGAGAAAGACATATGCAACTCATTTACAAAAAATGCAAGCGTCACCTTTGGAGAAAAGAAAAATGTCGTGCTGTGCCGCACAGGTTTAAATATACAACCAGAAGCAAAGCCGCTAAGTGCAACCATATAGAAGGCCCACCAATTTACCCCATCTGCCAGAAGCTGACGGCATCTACCACGTGCTGTCAGGCTGCAGGCATCCCATTATAAATAAAATGATCATTAAAAGGCACAATAATTATAAAAGCAATCCAACAAGGTACACAGGGTGCATGCCTGCTAGCACAAGCAGAGGTAGGCAGTCGTGAAATAAAAATGGTATAACAAGGTATCATACACCCTTCGGAGGAGACACAGATAGGAATGATTCCAACCTGGCTCTTACCTTCCAATCTCAATGCACAACAGCGGCGGAAGATTAGCAAGTCAGATGCAATCATAGTCATTCCGACCCAGCAGCCACGCTCCAAACGAGCGAAACATAACAAACACATATCAAACTAGGTCTGCCAACAGTGCAAGAAGAGTTGCCCGTGACAACCTAGCAGATGGCACTGCCAATCCATACCCCTGGCTATGAAACCAAGAGACATAGGTACAACCAAACACATGCGATATGCATTTAATTGAAATCAAATACTGTGTGGACACTTCCCCTACTCAACGAGCAGAAAAGGCACGAGAATAACATAATCTGCTAATACCTTGCTTACTCAGAGCGACACCACAAAACCCTTCACACCATCCTGCTAGGAGCAACAGGTACCATTTACAGCAGCCACACAAGGAATTCACTCCACAGCCTCGGAGTTACTGGTCTACATGCCACAGCACTCATGAAAAACAAAGCCTTCATGCAATCAGATCCGCAACAAAAAACATACAGATGAGACATCCAACACAACCCCCACAAATATCAGAGCTATACTCCTGGTGGTGTGCAGGCTTCTGCCTCCCAACCACCTGATCCCACTGGAAAGCTTATCTTATTTTTTTTCCAGGTGGGATGTTGTGTGTCTCTGCATCCATTGGGTGGTGCAGAACACAATACGTCCTTTTCTAATCCTTGCCAGTAGTGTTTATACTATCTGCGTTTTTCTATTCTTTTCTTTTCTAGCGCCTTTTTTGGTTTTGTTACAGGCTTTTTTTAAGCTCCCGCTCAGATGCCCCCCAGAGGCATATATAGCGATGTAACCTAACCATACTTAAGAATCTCAGCCAGTACGGAGGTCCTATGCACGAGTTGGGAGGTGCCTACACCAAGCAGCCCCCCACCATGTGCCTTAGATAAACATGGTTCTATGTTATATGCATGAATTTGTAAAACGATAGATCACGGAAGGGTACAGGCATGTCAGGTTGTCAGGTCAAATTGCTGTTATGCCAAGCTGTCAGGTCAAATTGCTGTCATGCCATGCTGTCATGCCAAGCAGATGAGGGATGTGTGATTTACAGTACCTTCAAAAAATAAGCAGGGAACACTGCTTCGTCCCATAATTAAAAGGCAGTCTTTTGAAACTTAGTTTTCGCTTAAAATTTGCTAGGACACTTGACTTATGCCATTTTCCTGCTCCCATAAAGCCCTCTCTCTTTCCCACTGCGCGCGCTTCTGCTCCCATTCAGCCTGCAATTTAAGAAATCATACACGACCAAGTTTGCAAACTGAACGCAGCACATGCCAGTGCTTGCTGTTCCTCTGCCGAGGACTGGGGATGCACATGCTGAAGGCTGGGCAACATCCTACCGTTGCACAGTGCCATTATGACATGACTGCCTCTATAGGTACAGAGTTCGTCTCACACAGGCTCCAGGTAAGTGTTTCAGCAAGAAATGTAAGGAACAAATGCTCCACGCATGACGTATGGATCTGTTGTGCATTCGGGTTGTGAATGATTTAAGACAGCACGCCAGCCACACTTATGCACACATACACACACATATGTACGGTACAAACAGAAACACAAGCAAGCACCACAAACGCACAAACATACACATAAAACTCACCCGCTCTGCTTTTTTCCTGGCACATTCTACCTCCCACTGCGCGTACTCGACTTTCCACTGTGCGTGCTTCCTTTCCCACTCCTCTCGTGACTGAGGTTGAGTTAGCTGTGATCCATGCTGCTGCTGAGATGGAGATGGAAGACCAGGGGAAATATCTTCTTGTTGAGGTGGTTGTTGAGGGTGCTGCAAATCTTTGCGGTGGTGCTGTTTTTGCTGAGAGCTAGGCTGAGACTCAGAGAGCGCAGGTGGCTTTGCAGGAGAAAAGGAAGGCATGCAAGGCAGGGCCGGCAAGAGCCAAGACAGCAAGCTGGAGCTGCCTGCGAAGAGGAATGGGACAGGAAAAATGATTGTATGATGACAATTTCGCAAAACAAGGCATGATGTAAGTGCAAGCACGATGCTGAACATTGAACACAGAGGAAACAAATGTTGTGCATATGCATGCATGACTCAGTACTGAGCGTAGGCAGCCTTTTTGCTCAGGCCCTAAACCCATTCAAATCCGCACTCTCATTTGCACGTCCAAGCGTACACACGCACATACACACACGCACACACAAAGAGACACACACAAGCAAATACATGCACAAGCACACGCAAACACTCACACACAAACGTGGATATAGACACAGGCACCGACGTAACACACACACATACACCCTCACCTGCCGGGTCGCCTGTGCCGATTGGCCCCCCTTCCAAGGCTTCCTTGTGCGCTTGAGCAGACTCGGCCATAGCACTAGTGGGAGGGTCATCCATTTGTGCAGGGGGATGCAGCTCTATGGAAATCTGCCGCTGATGAGATGCACGACCGTGCTGCTGCTGCTGCTGCTGCTGATGTTGATGTTGCTGCGCTGTTGCTTGCTGCTGCTGCAGCGTCTGCTGTGCTAGTGCAAGCTGCTGCTGGCCATGTTTTAGGCTCACAGAGGTGGATTGGTGCTGCGACAGCTGAGTATGCAGCTGCGCCAGTTGGGCCTGTTGGTCAGACTCTAAGACAGGAGTTGGATTTGGTGGCTTGACAGGATCTGCAGGTGAAAGCTGCGAGCTGCGATGGAAGGATAGCGGCCGGGGGCAGTTGTGGTGGAACCTGTGCACGTGCATGCATATGAGTTTGCACGCAAGTGTGTATTTGTACGTGTTTGCATGTGCATGTGCATGCATATGCGTGCTTGATTTTACATGTACGCTGGTGTGTGCGCACGCGAGGGAGAAAGAGTACTGTGTATGTGTGTATGTGTGAAGGTGCGTGCATGTTTACAATAAGCAAGCAAGATTGAGGCAGAGGCTTACTCTTTCATACAATATTATTTGTGCATACAAGTCTTAAACACCATGGTATTTCTACCACACAAGTCATGTGCCAATTGCTGAGCAGGCCATTCTAAGACTCCGGTCAAAGACACCATTTGGCTCACAATAAATTGCTTCATTGCAACTATAGAATTAGAACATGTGTCCAATCCAAGCTTGTCAGGCTGCCGCAAAGCAAGTATGCACAAAGCTGGCCTTTGGCCAACAAAGCAAGCTCCATTGCAAATTCTTATACCATTCACTTTGCTGACCTCCAGGTGGCATCACCGAATAGCTCAGCCATGATAGAGGCCAGCCGAGGGTCCCTCCTTTTGACGAGATCTCTTGAGTTTAAGCCACCATTGACGTCTTTACGTATCGTGCTCTCAAACCAGGCCTCCGTGGCTACATGGTACGCAAACGAGTAGTCAGGCGTGCACAAGTGTGCGTAATTGCGGAAAGCAGTGCATCGCGATTCAGCCTGTAGAGAATGCACTCGTGGAAATTGTGTTGTTGCTTGCTCGTCTGTATGGGCAGTTGCTTGTGCTCGTAAACATGCAACCGCACGTGAACATACGCGCCTCTCTGCGTGCACAGCAATGTGAAGACTCCTCTGCACACCCAAACCTCTGCATATCCCTACGTCAACATAAAACCCAGATGCAGGTCCACCCAAGCTCCACATTAACCATCTAGTACAGGTTCCTGACAGACCAGCCTTCAGCCCTCAGCCTGAACCTAGCCTTACCTGTAGCAAAGTACTCGTGCTCATTGACAATGATGTAGCATCCGTGCGGGTAAATGCACTCGTGCACTGCTGCCTGGTAAGCCTCCTGTGTGAATGATGAATGGAAAACAACCAAGCAGTGGGTATTGTATGTGCGATCTGTTTGTGGAAAAAGACCACTTAATCAGTGGGTGTTACATGTGTGGATGTGTGAACATTGAAGGAAAACAAGCAATCAGTCAGTGGGGGTTACATGTGCGATGTATTCATGGAGAACAACCAATTAGTCGGTGGATGTTACATGTGTAGATGTGTGGACATTGGAAGAGAACGACCAATCAGTCATTGTGTGTTACATGTGTGGAACATTCAAAAGGAGAACGACCAATCAGTGGCTGATACCAACATTGCACGTGAGCATGTAAGGCGTTACTTGCGCACCCATGCACTGCAGCCATATCAGGCTCCGGCGTTTTTATCACATTTTGATCGCATTAAAGACAGATGCCTATGCTGATTCCTACATGGAAGATAGTACATACAACGTGCATGCTTCTTCCTTTAAATATTTTTATCTCTCAAGCACTCGTGCATCCCTGGTAAGCCTCTAGTGTGAGTCGTCTGTTAGGGATAGGGCTGGATTTGGGCAAAAATGATGCGTCCTCATAATTGTAGGCATGCATTCACTGCCTGGCAGGGAAACCCTGAGGCTGCTACGATGCTAGAGTAGGCACATATAGTAGGCAGGACATACACACAGGCACATATGGTAGGCATATATAGTAGTAGGCAGGACATCTTTATTAGGCATAGATTGTAGGCAGGACACAGTCAAGGCATCATGAATGGAAATTACTATAGCCAGATTGCACCACAAAGTGCATTAAATGACACAAACGTGCCATAATAAACATGCAGGTGTCGTGCTCACAGGCAAGGTAGGTTGACTAATTGTACTGGGAAAGTGCTGGCCCAGTATGCTCAGCCTTGCAAGGAGTTCGTATACCACTGCAGCTATTGCGGCAACCGTGCGCACATGGACACTTGTATTCGTTGCGCATATGTCCACCTGTAATCATGTAATTGTTGCGCGTATGCCCACCTGTAATCACATACTTGTTGCGCACATGCCCACCTGTAATCATGTAATCGTCGCGCGTATGCCCACCTGTAATCGTTGGCGTGTGTCAGTGGGCATCCCGAGGTTCATTACGGCATGACCAAACTCGTGCACAAATATGGATTGGCAGGGGTAGTACCTGCGTGGTGAGGGAGGCACAAATACGGTGTCATGCTTTGCTAGGAAGTAGGGACCTCCAAAAAGAGAGGTTGCATCTTCCCTGCCGAATGATCTTCTGTGCACTCAGTCCTCAGATGACGCACACAAAAGCGCGCACACATACACACTCAGAGGTACACACACGCACAGATATCTACACACGCACACAAGAAAACACAAACGTGCACACGCTTACATGCACACAATAGCTATCATCTAGTCAGAGCGGAGTCGCACCTGCTGTGCTCTGAGCAAAAGGTAGCACAGCATGACAACGAACGGTGTGCTAGTCAGGAACTGCAGGTGACCGTGGCCTGCAGTCATGGCGTGAAATGGCACGTGCCTGGTCCGTAACACAGATCAAGCAAAGCCTTGCCACCTACTTATCATCGTTCATGGTCAGGTTTTCCTCCCCGCAGCTGGTGACCGGCACTGTGGGCGTGGCCCCCAAACCACGAGAGCTGGTGTCCAGGTCACGGTTGGTGTTGAAGCGCATGAAAGAGTGAGGGGGCAGATCTGTGAGGTGGGAGGGAGAGGCCACACAAGCATGCTGTGTCACAAATACGCAAGTACGTATACGTATAAATTATTGTGGATTAAAAGCATGCTACGTATGAAGCACAAGGGAATGCCTGTTGACACATCATCTGAAGCGGGTGCTTGCGCTTGAACCGATAACTTGGGCTCGCACAGGAGATGTAAACAGATCACCAGCCACACGCGTGCATACACCATTTAAAATTTACATTTATAAATATCTGCTTCCTGCAGCAAGTTAGCTGCCTAGGGTTGCTGCTCGGACAATGGTAGGCAGCGCTCCCCGCTCAAACGTTCACTCACGTGCACACAAGCTTTGAGCTCAATCGACACAGCATCACCTCTCATTCAAATCAAGGACGCTATGTGCAAGCAATCACACACACACACCTTCCCTGGAATGGACCCATGCACGTCATTATGTAAGCATGCAAACCTAGCTGTCGGCCATCATCAGTTCACCTGACACTACATTGTCTCGTCCGAAAATGCCAAATGATGGATGGTGCCGCAGCATGCGCTTGAGCACGCCCGCTGGGCAGGCTCCTAACATGCAGTTCACGAGCACCTTCAGGCATTCCACTGCATCCTCAGGCACGCACTGCAGCGCCTGTGAAATGCGAGTTGAGACAAACATGAGCAGGTCAGCAACCAATGTGCGTGTGTGCTTTATTTAAACACTCCACTGCATTCTCAGGCACGCACTGCAGAGCCTGTGACATGGGAGTTAAGTTGAGGCATACATGAGCAGGTCAGCAACACGTGCGTGATCAGTGTGTGCTAGTGTAGTATGTAGGTGTGTGAATCATTGCTTAACATATGAAGAGACATTAAACTTTGTATGCACACCTAGAGCAGAACACTTTCACCCTTGGAAGCAATCAACACTCCCTCCATCTCCGTCTCTACATTTTTGATCATACAAGCATAGGCACACACACACCAAGGTAGCACCACACTCCCTCACTCACACATGCGTAAACGCACACACACACGCACCCAGATTTGCATTCCCTGCACCGAGCTGCGCAGTGCGTAGTTCCCATGGGGCGTGGGTATGCTGGTGGTACAGTCGGCGTCCCCCACATCTCTCCAGTCCACCGTACCCGCATTGTAGGTGGCAGAGCAGCCGCGTGGGTGAATGGTGACAATGGCAGATTGGCCGGCATACAGACCTAGCAGCGCTTTGTCCCCCTGCCGCTTCACCTTCCACTGCGGATTGGAGTGTGAGGAAGGGACAATTATTTTCGCTACATAGTTGAACTGCAGGCAAAGAGCAGAGGGCCTCGCTGAAAAATTTGGTTGCACACACGGGCTCTTGTGACAGCAACGAGCAATGAGAAAAGGAAGGAGCAGCGGCTCAGCACTGTTTCCTCTATACCTGCCTGCCTGCCACTTCTGCATGTTGGAGCACAGGACAGGACCAAGAGGGGGATGCCGGTGAGTGCACAAATGCGAGAGGGTGCTCTGATCCAAGGTTTTTGAGGAATCGGGGGTGAGGGAGGGCCCTTTGGGCATGCCACAATAGTTAGCCAGAATTGCGCCTCGAGTTCCGCCCAGCTCCACAGATACATAGACTGCACAAACTTGCGCCCCTTGTCTAACCTCCTTGCCTCTTTTGCGAGGCAGGTGACAGGTGAAGACTTTGCCAGCGCAGGGATCAGGGATTTTTATGGTCCGTTGCTTATCAACATTAACATCAAGGCAAAATACGGTGACTGCACTTAACTCAGTAACAGTTTTTGGTGTCAAGTATCTGTGAAATGTGCCAGCACACAAGTTGCGATGTGTGCAAGTGTGTTACCCTGGTGTTTGCTAAACAAGGTGATGACTGAGATGCACTTGTTGTGTAGACATCTGAAGGCAACAAAGGCAGTCGACAAGCCTTTTGGCCGGCTGTACACACCTGAGAATGGAGCACACACCTGGTGGAAGATGTACGTCCCCACGTACAGGTTGCTTCCCGGTTCAATGGAGCCACGCAGCATCTCGCCGCCCTCATAGAAATAGTAGCTGCAAGCGCAGTTCCGTAGAATGATTCAGCCTCCATTGTTGTGGAATGATGGAATGTGCCTTATATGGTGCCTTTAATTGATGGCATTTGCTTAACCCCAAACTAATTTGAGGTCAAAGCTTGCACACACAGCTGCTGCATCTCTCCTGTGCGCATAGGTAGTAAACATGTATCTCTATGCATACGCGCATGCATGCGCTGACATATTTGAGCTTTTGTAACAGCATATAAGTGCTTGTTCCTGTAAAAGCAGCGTGCTCTAACAGTGTGCTTGGAAGTGAGTATGCAACATGTTCTACGTCTAGTGGTGCGTGTGTGCCTGGGGTAAGTCAAGGTATGTCCGTTTGCGTTTGCGTGTATATCGTGCGTGTGTGTAGGCATGTCAGATATGCGTATGTGCGTAATCTGTGTTCTCTGTGCGTTTGTGCATATGTGTTGTGTTGTAAGTGTGTGCAAGTGTATGTGTGTGTGTCTGTGCACTTGTGCAAATTTGTTGTGTGCAAGTGCACGTTTGCGCATACATGTAAGCGTGTGTGTGCGCACTTGTGTGCAATTGTGTGCACTTGTGTGTGCTCATGTATGTATGTGTATGTGTGTGTATGTGAATGTCTGTGCGCGTGTGTGTGTGTGTGTGTGTGTGTGTGTGTGTGTGTGTGTGTGTGTGTGTGTATGTGTGTGTGTGTGTGAGTGAGTGCGTGCGAGCGTGCGTGCGAGA
>Ga0307948_1003705_pt1 | contig 11279 bp, 12 predicted proteins | sample OrgLakmetagen280_FD_201824 | JGI IMG/M metagenome (GOLD analysis project Ga0307948, IMG submission 201824) | Saline water microbial communities from Organic Lake, Antarctica - #280 | ecosystem: Environmental > Aquatic > Non-marine Saline and Alkaline > Saline | place: Antarctica: Organic Lake...
TACCACACACGCACACACACACACATACACACACACACACATACACACACACAAACCAACATACACACTCACACACACACACACATACACACACAGGACAAACGTACACACATACCTGTAGATTCGTTCTTTGCCTTCCAGTGTAAGAGCTGAGCGAGCTGTTGGTACATGCCAGCGCCTATGGGGGAGAATAATTTACTGCCCATGCTAACGTGGTAGACTCTGCATGCACGCAGTAACAACGACGTGGTTCACTTTGCACTGTATGCTGATGTGGAATACACTCTGCACGCACGCATACACACGCAGTCACAAATGCCTGGGTATGCTGACGTGGGATACACTCTGCACTGTATGCTGACGTGGATTACACTCTGCACGCACGCACGCACCACACACACATTTTGACACACGTGGCTTGCACAAAACACATGTGGACTGCACGCATGCACGCAACACAACACGCACGAACACACACACACACACACAACACCTTTGTGTGCTGTGATTTGAGACGTGCGTGAATAACAACCTGCACCCACGCACACAACACAACACACACAACACTTTTGTGAGCTGCGAATTTGAGGCGTGTGTGTGTGAAGTGTGCACTCCGTGCGAGGAGCCACACACAAAAAAATTATTCTCAGGGAGTGATAATCTCGTCGGCAGGCCTAGCGACGGCGTATATGATTGATCTTTAAAAGCGTGAACCAGGCAGATCTATGCATGGAAGGAGGAATGTGGTGCACAGACATGTACGATTCTAAAATTCAGGCAGATTATATTGTCTCCTGTGGGGAGATGTGTTGTGCAATGCTCGCACCACGTGCACAGACGTGCGCAACTTCTGACTGTTTCTTTGTTTTTTTGGGGAGATGTGTGGTGCAATGCACGCACCACAGGCTCAACCAGATCAGGCAGTAGGAGCTGCATTTGGGGGTTACGTGTGTAACCCTTGCCGATTTCTGCCTTCCTATTTTGTATGCAAAAAGATAAGGCATCTTCCACGACTTCATTGCCAAAACGTGGTGCGCGCGCGCACACACACACACACACACACACACACACACACACACACACACACACACAAACACACACACACACACACACACACACAGAAGTGACGCACTCATGGAACAGTTTTGCCCTGGTGTATTAGTTTGCTTTTGTTGCTAATGACGGCAATGCACAGATGCCCATCAAAGGCGTGAGAGATGATCTCACGGAATGTACAGATGCCCGTCGAAGGCGTCAAGTTATCACGGAACAGTTGTGCACATTATTTGTGTTTTGCCAATGCTTGCACCCATTGGAGACATGCATACGCATACACACACAAATATCGGAGATGTGATGCACGTGTGCCATTCTCACACCCATTTACACACACACTCACGACTGTGCCACAAGCGGCAGGAGGCCTCTAGGAAGCAGCTTGATAGCATCTTTGGCAAGACTAGATGCGCGACTGAAGCTCAGGGCTGGGGGCACAGGGGGCTGAGAGTCGTCTGTGTGTGTGTGTGTGTGTATGTGTGTGTGTGTGTGTGTGTGTGTGCATGTTTGCATGTATGTATGTGTTGGCAGACGCAATGCATCACACAGAACGCAAGCCTGGAAAGCCGGGAGTTGTCCGAGTATGTTTTAGCGTGTATGTGTGTGCAGTGCATTTACTGTTTGCGTGCAGGTGTGTTGGTGTATGAGTGTGCACGTTTGCACATGCGCCTGTGTGTGTGCACTTGTACGTAAAGCTAGTGCTCTCTGGGAGGCAGACTTCACTCTCACACTCTCTGACAAACACTCGTGTGTAACAATATGCAGCTGGGCACACATTCTCATGCTAGCATCTCACGCAATGACAAACACTTGTGTGTAGCATTATGCAGCTGGGCACACATTCTCATGCTAGCAACACACGCAATGACAAACACTCGTGTGTAACAATATGCAGCTGGGCACACATACTCATGCTAGCAACACACGCAATGACAAACACTAAATGTAGCATTATGCAGATGGGCACACAATCTCATGCTAGCATAAGCCAGTATACCCACACTGATAGGGAACCCGACCTTGTTGCGCCGCATAGTGTTGCCGCTAATTCGTTCCGCAGTCAGTATAACGGACTCACTGTTATATTTGCCATATTAATCCGCCCCGTTTATTGCCATATTCATTTGCTGCCTTATTCACACCTCTCAACTTTCTACACTCAAACCGTGAACTTGCCTCCAGCAACACCCTGAGTACGTACTCATCCTTTTATTTGCGTCACTCCAAATTTCTACACCCAAACTGTAAACTTGCCTTCCTGCTTGACCCTACTCACACCAGAGTCCACCGGTGGGCAAGGACGGCCAGCAGCTGCAAAAAAGGAATTTTTTAAAAATGGGTATAAAAGCATAAATAATCGGTGGGTGTCTTAATGATGCTTAATGTATAGTCGGTTTGTCTCTACTTACTCAGGCAAGGGTGTCAGCTCAAAGGATGAAGAGCAAGAAGGATGAGAAGTCGGGCATGCAATCAGAGCGCAACAGTGCTTTAGTCTAAAGGAATAGGGAGCGAGAAGGCTGAACAAAGGTGCACGCACTCAGAGCTAACAATGCCAAGACTACAAAGAAAGAGAGCAAGAGGGCAAATATAAGGTGCGCAAATTGGGAGCTCGAAGAAAAAAGAGCAAGAAGGATGAGAAGTTGGGCGTGCGCTCAAAGGCGCTAACGGTATTGAACAAGACAGCAGGACGGTACCCTTCGGCAGTCATAGACCGCATCATAGACGTGTTTAATTGAGGAAATCACAAGGGGAGTGTGTACAAGTAGCGTTTGAGAGACGTGTTTGATTGAGGAAATCACAAGGGGAGTGTGTACAAGTAGCGTTTGAGAGACGTGTTTGATTGAGGAAATCACAAGGGGAGTGTGTACAAGTAGCGTTTGAGAGACGTGTTTGATTGAGGAAATCACAAGGGGAGTGTGTACAAGTAGCGTTTGAGGACAGTACTGAAGAGAAGAGTGTACAAGGCACTCAAGGGTTGAGTGTACAAAGCACTTAAGAGGAAGATGTGCCGGTTGCCACATCTGAGCACTTTGCACATCTTCCTCTGGAGTGCTTTGTACACTATCTTCCTGAATGTATCCTTTGAACATGTCCTTGTGAGTTCTTTGTACACAAAGGAGGGTGTATACAGATCTCACGAGGAAAGTGCAAAGTGCTCAGTCAGGTTTGTACCCAAAAAGGGAGTGTACAAAGAAGTCACGAGGAAGATGTACGAAGGAACCACAAGGAAATGCTTTCAGGATGAGTGTGTACAAAAAAGTCAGGAGGAAGATGTACAAGGACCCACAAGGGAATGCTCTCAGGATGAGTGTGTACAAAGAAGTCACGAGGAAGATGTACGAAGGAACCACAAGGGAATGCTCTCAGGAAGAGAATAGAGTGTACAAAGTGCTAATGTGAGGATATAATTAATGAATAATGTAAAATAAATATATGACTTACGAGGGTGCAGAATACTCACAAGGGGAGAGGGCTGTGCCCAGCATAGCCCCTGCTAAATATGCAAAGCAAGGGGATTGCTGCACCGCGGAGTGGTGAAGAGCAAGCGCCATGGACTCAAAGATCTGTGCGTGCATGAGAATGTGCGTACGCTTGCATGATTATTTGCGTGTGTGTGTTGGAAAAAGCTCTTGCTGTGCCAGCTTAACAACACACATTAATGCCAAATAAAAGCTTTGACTGTGGTACTTAGGCACCTTTCCAGAACATGAGCCCAGAAACATTTCACTTCACTACAATAGAAATACGTCTTGCCTTTTTTGTTTGCATCGTAATATGCAGTAGGTGGGGGACTTATTCTGTTAAGGAAACAAAAAGATGGAGAAACAACAGAGAAACAGAGATAAAAAGCAAGAGTGACAAATAGTCAATCTTGCTTTTCATCTAGCATATCGCTGCTGCACTACAAGAAGTGGAGGTCACGAGTGACTTGAATTGAACTCAGCAGGTTACTTTTAACAACCGCAGAGTCCGCCCCTGCGGTTTTCAGAATTGCTGCACAAGGCCTAAACTCTGGCCTCCTCTCCACAAATGCAACCAGCCTTTACTCCCGCTCTATCGAGGATGAGATAAGAGTCTTTGGCAATGCGCTTCGTCATACCTCCCTACATGAGTAGGCGTGCACTACTACCAGTACAAGGCAAGATAGTATTCGGGCCTCAACAACCTTCTAGCATTCTTTTACCACACCATCGTCTTGATTATACTATATGTTAAAAGCTGGCACATCAGTTTAGGTATGTGTAGGGCTGGCCAGAACCATACATTCATAGGTATATACGGTGTATATACGGCTATTTTGTCAGGGAAATCACCATATATACGATCATATACGGTGTGTATATACGGTTCTGGCCAACCCTAGGTATGTGTTTGGTGCCAAAAAGGCTCCCTTTTCCTCAACCATTTCTGGCAGTGGCCTTTCCTGTGTGGATTTTTTGTTGCATGTTTTTGTCAATGTACCAACCTGGCATCTTGCAGCAGGGTCCTCACTGTAGACGCAGAGGGCCCAAGCGATGGTACGCTCCACAGCACCACGGAAACGATCCTGCATGGTCTACCATAAAATGGCAATCAAAGATAAGTTCCTTTATTTGCATTTAAGCGATGGTACGCTCCACAGCACCAAGGAAACGATCCTGCATGGTCTACCATAAAATGGCAATCAAAGATAAGTTACTTTAACTGCATTTATGCGATGTTACGCTCCGCAGCACCACGGAAACGATCCTGCAAGGTCTATTAAAAATGGCAATCAAAGATAAATTCGTTAAACAATCAAAGACAAGTTCTTTTAATTGCATTTATGCGATGTTACGCTCCACAGCACCGCGGAAACGATCCTGCATGGCCTACCATAAAATGGCAATTAAAGATGAATCCCTTTAACAATCAAAGACAAGTTCCTTAAGTTGTATTTATGCGATGGCCCTTTGCAGCACCACGGTAACGATCCTGCAAGGTCTACCGTAAATTGGCAATTAAAGATGAGTCCCTTTAACAATCAAAGACAAGTTCCTTAAATTGTATTTATGCGATGTTACGCTTTGCAGCACCACGGTAACAATTCTGCAAGTCTACCATAAAATGGCAATCAAAGACAAGTTCCTTTAATTGCATTTATGCGATGTTACGCTCCGCAGCACCACGGTAACGATCCTGCAAGGTCTACCGTTAAATGACAATCAAAGACCTTAGCAGCACCACGTTTACAAATCTGCAAGGAACGCCACTGCACTAATCCAAGGGAGGACGAACACCGTGAAAATTACAGCCTAGGCAATGTGTACAAATTGTACATAGTTATTTGTGTACGGATAGTTCAATATAAAAGAAGAAATTACATTTGTGGCAACTGAAGGGACTAAAACGGTTTGATGTGGCGAAGCTTGTCAGTCCGCTGCCACGCTTCACAGCATCTCAGTAACAAGTAGGGTTGGCCAGAAATGTGTACATACACCGTATTTTTGGTGATTTTCCTGCCAGAAATACCACAAAAATACCGTATATACACGGTGTATACATGGTCCTGGTCAACCCTATTAACATGCCTTTGCATCTCAGAAGGACACACTGGCGTTTGAATGTGTAAATGGCAGAGGCCTAGGCGTTTGAATGTGTCAATGGCAGAGGCGTTTGAATGTGTAAATGGCAGAGGCGTGTGCGTGTATGGCAGTTGAATGTGTAAATGGAAGAGGCGTGTATGGCAGTTGAATGTGTAAATGGCAGAGGCGTGTGCGTGCATGTGTAAATGGCAGAGGCGTAGGCGTTTGAATGTGTATATGGCAGAGGCCCAGACAGGCACGAAGAGCAACTTTAGCATAGGCACACTGGAGTTACAATGTTGAAATGGCACAGGCCCTATCAGGCAAGAAGGGCAACTCCAGCAGGGAGACACATACGCGCGCATGCACACATACACACAAATCCACATACACACACATACACACCTGGGTATGCTGCTCCCCATACAAAAGTCGTAATGCCCGTAACTGCACACACCTGTGTACATGCACACACACGCCTATACATACGTACCCCCACCCAACCCCACCTGGATACGTTGCGCCCCATACAGGTCGTAAGGTCCGTAGTTTTCGTTCTCAGAAGGGTAGTATAAACTGCCATAATGGCTCCTGTGGGCAGATAAAACACACACATACATACTCGTAAGCAAAGCCAACGGCGGAAACTGGCAATAAAACAGCAGATCAAGACGCAACCTGACATGTAGGGTTTTCTTGTTTGTAGGGTTGGCCAGGACCATATATATACGGTGTATTTACGGTATTTTTGGCAGGGAAATCACCAAATATACGGTCGTATACGGTGCATATATACGGTCCTGGCCAACCCTACTTGTTTGGCTAGTAAGTAAAACACACAGGAATGTCGAGACCCTGCATTTTCAGTTTGGCAAGCAAGCAAGGCTTACAAGAACTAGCACATGGCAATGAGAGCAAGATGTGTCCACTTGATTAATGTTCCGAAGTGGATTTTCGGTTTGACAGTGAGGCTAACTAATAATAAATCGCAGCATTCAAAGCGAATCAAAGCAATATAAAGTGCGCCCTTCGTGGTGAAGGACTTTTACGGTACCTGATAAAGTGGCTCCTTTTCCTTGATTCATGTGGGAAGTGATTTTTCCTGCCCACGTAATTTTCTCTTCTACTTTTCTTATTTAAGCAAAGCACACTTATTTCATAAAACAGCATTCAAAGCGGATCAAAGCGACTCAGGAGAAAAGCACACAGAGATCCAAAGTGGATCAAAGCGACTCAGAAGTAATGCACACAGGGATCCAAAGTGGATCAAAGTGACTCAGAAGTAATGCACACAGAGATCAATGCAATGCATGCAGTGCAGCATTTAGACACTGAGGCAAAGCGTCAAAGCACAATCACATGACGTACAGTGGCAATGCACTTCCAGATACCGTTAAAGCACTCAACACGTATGCTTGGTAGCAGGTGGTAGTATGAGCACAGATATGGCACAGCTATGGTAGCAGGTGGTAGTACGAGCACAGATATGGCACAGCTATGGCACAGCTGTGGCACAGCTGTGGCACAGCTATGGTTGTACGAGCACAGATATGGCACAGCTATGGCACAGCTGTGGCACAGCTATGGTAGTACGAGCACAGATATGGCACGGCTATGGCCTGAGCACGCAAAACAAGCTGCGCTAGTGGTGCAGCTTTCAGCAGAGCAGAGGGAAGCCCATAATTGAACTCACAAGCGTTTTGCGCGATCATCTCAAGGAAGGCTTATAACTTGAACACGCAATTTTCACATCACAACAGTTTTTCCAATTGCGTTAACCCCACTCACCTATCAGGATGCCGCTGCAAAAAGTCACTCCATGATTCTGAGGGCCCTCCCCCAAGAAATACCGGTTGGTGGCAAGGACCACAAACAGCAGGCACAGTGGGTGCTGCCTGTGCATGTGTACGTGTATGTGTATGTACGTGTGTGTGTGTGTTTGTGTGTGTGTGTGTGTGTGTGTGTGTGTGTGTGTGTGTGTGTGTGTGTGTGTGTGTGTGTGTGTGTGTGCGTGCGTGCGTGCGTGTGTGTGTGCGTGTGTGTGTGTGTATGTGTGTGTGTGTGTGTGTGTGTGTGCGTGTTTGTGTGTGTGTGCGTGTTTGTGTGTGTGTGTGTGTGTGCTAACTTTGAATGATGATCTTTGCGTAGACAGTGATGAATGAAGACACGGGCTCATGCACTCATCCACATTAAACACACACTCACTTTAAAAGTACTGCAGCACACACATGAACACACACACAAATGTAAGTACGCACGCGCACACACACACACGCACACACACACACACACACATACAAATGCACACACAAACTAACACAAAAACACACACACAGAGAGCACCTTGAAATAGGCTGCCCATGAGCTCCTGTGCCTGCCATCTTGCGAGGCATGAGGTGGGGGCGCGTCCTTGAGGACGTAGTGCGTGACAGCAGCAGCCAGTAGCATGGCCACCACAGACACGCGGGCACCTCGGCCTCTCAAGTACTGCATAGCAGCAGTTAGGTGTAATGCGTTTCAGGAGGAGAGAAGCAAGTTGTAAGTGAGGCAGCAGCAGCAGCAGCAGCAGCGACATAGACAAAGTGCACTCCAGAAGGTGGGATGCTCAACGTTTTTCCAGTTAGGCTGACGCACCAGCAGCAAAGCCACTACAGACGCACAAACAAAACACAGCACGCACCAGCAGCAAAGCCACCACAGACGCACAAGCAACGCACAGCACGCACCAGCACCAAAGCCACCACAGACGCACAGACAACACACAACATGCACCAGCAGCAAAGCCACCACAGACGCACAAGCAACGCACAGCACGCACCAGCAGCAAAGCCACCACAGACGCACAAGCAACACACAGCACGCACCAGCAGCAAAGCCACCACAGACACATAAACAACACACAACACGCACCAGCAGCAAAGCCACCACAGACGCACAAACACACAAACAGCGCACCAGCAGCAAAGCCACCACAGACGCACAAGCAACGCACAGCACACACCAGCAGCAAAGCCACCACAGACGCACAAACACACAAACAGCGCACCACAGGCGCACACACAGAGCTCGATGAAACGTGCAAGTACCGTACAGCAGCAAGCAAAATAAGTCAACAAAGCGCGGAGCGTGAAGTGGGTGATATGTGATATTTGAGGCAGACCTAAACACACAATAAACAATAAAGACACTTTTCCCACTTATATTGCACTCCCGCTTGCTGGTGGAAACACTAAACTAGCATTCAAGTTGGCTCATCTCTGTTATCAGGTATTCTTTTCTTTGTACCATGGCTTGTTCATTCTCTGGGAAGAGGTACCTGCCACGCCACGTCAAGGCAGACAAACGGCAGCATTTTGTCGAGGGTTGGTTGGGATGTATTGCCTGATTCAGAATGAGAGTTGTTCACTGTTCACCGTCATCTGCCCTAACCCTAGCTTGACACCTCTGGTGCATGCTGACTGTTCATGTTGCCCAATCCGATCTGCTCTCACCATCGCCAGCGCAAAAGAGTTACCCTGGGCAAGGGGGTTACTTCTTTCCCTCCCTCTATCCCGAACCACCTCGACCACCTCCTCCTATCTGCTCTCACCATCGCCAGCGCAAAAGCGTTTCCCAGGGTAAGGATGCTGCTTTGTTGTTCCCTCCCTCCTCAACTACTACCACCACCTCTTCTTATCTGCACTTACCATTGCCAGCGCAAAAAAGTCGCCATGGGAAGATGGGTTCACGTTGGGTGCAGTGGCGAAGGCTGCTGATCGCGGAAGAGAAGCGAATGCACCGTACACCTGGGATAAGGGTGAAGATCTTTGTGAAATAAAAGAGACGCTAAACAGCATAATGTGTGCTAGAAACTGCTGAGGTTTGTAGTGGGTGCACCTGGTACTACTTGCCACGGGGAAAAAAATCAGGCCACACACCAGGGACAAAGGTGATAACCAACCAAAGGAGAACTTGCGTAGAAACTGTTCGGGGTTTTGCAGGGTGCTGTCACAGCTCATATTGTTTGTGCGCATTTGTGTGTGTGTGTGTGTGTGAGTGTGTGTGTGTGTGTGTGTGTATCTGTACGCGTGCTGGGTGTGAGTGAGCTGTTGCATACTTCCCAGTGCTGGCATTTATGTGGGACATTGTCCGGGTTGGCCAATACCGTACATGGACACCGTATTCCGTCATTGCATGGTGCTTTATTTGTTGAAACACCGTGCATACAACGTATATACATAAGTATGGTTCCAGCCAACCTTATATATAATGGTTCCAGCCAATCATATATTATATTCAGGTTTCTAGTTGCTTATTGAGGGGACGACGCCCTAGAAATGATGCCTAAGTTCAGCCAGAACCTAAATAAATACGGTGTACAAACGGCATTATTCTCGGCAGGGATTTCGTTATATATACGGTCATATACGGTGTATATACATATATAAGGGTGTGCCAGCCTCGTCGAGCCTCGACATGACTGCTGCCAAAGCCTAGACGGAAACTCGGGTGTCCATTTTTGGGGGATATTCCCTGGAAAAATCCTAGAAATCGGGAAAATCGACCGCCATTTTGTATAATAATTCAAAGTATTTTTGTGTAATATAAACGCGAGAAATGGCAAATCACGATGTCACAGTCTTGTTCAGGAAAGTGTCAGACTTTCATTTCTTGACGCCCCAAATGGGCAGTAATTATGCTCATTATTTTCTTAATATTATAAAATACTATTTAAATGGAATTTATTTCCGGCCTACTTGATGTGCGAATGCCTGTCCAGGCAATGTACCATGAGAGATTCTCCAAACACTTCCTACAGCTCTTTTCGTTCCGGTCTCTACACGATAATTAATAATCAAATTTAAGTAAACTCCAGAAAATTTTTCGGCTCAATCCGCGCAAGTTTCAGAAAGTGATATTCTAACCGTAATGCACCAACTAGGGCCTATATCGACGAGCCTCGCCCTTGACGACGCTTGTCGAGCCTCAATGGCAGAATTATACACCCTAATTACCCATGCTTATACATATATACCGTCCCGTGGAGATATACTGTTAAACTTTGCCTCATCTGTAAGGGAAGTAATAGAACTCAAAACTTTGCCTCATCTGTAAGGAATTAATAGAATTAAGCATTGTAGAAGGGGGAGGGGGAAGGGGGGGGTACGTATGAATGGGAAGCTAAACTTTGCCTTGTCTCTTAAACATGGCACTCATTTAGAGTTGTCCATTTACGTCTTCAGTGCTGGAAATTCTATGTGCCAAATACTTAGTACCACAGATAATAATGGCCAGATCTAAGACTGTATGCTGCATGGCAGCGCAGAGCAGCTGCATGCCTCACTGTAGTAAGGTCCACCATGGGACAGGTGTTCTGATACACAGTATGCAATCATATAAATAGGACAGGTGTTTGGTTATGATGCATATGATAATGGTGATATATGACATATATACATACGACGGGTGTTTGATACACAATATGCAATCATATAAATAAAACAGGTGTTTGGTTATGATGTATATGATAATGGTGATATATGACATATATACATACGACGGGTGTTTGATGCAACACAGTATGCATTCATGCATGCGCATGCGGCAAAAGCCTTGCACGCACATAAACGGCCATGCGCACATACATGCACACACTAAATCACACAATTATACAAGCACATGCACAACCACACACACACA
>Ga0307948_1003706_pt1 | contig 11273 bp, 9 predicted proteins | sample OrgLakmetagen280_FD_201824 | JGI IMG/M metagenome (GOLD analysis project Ga0307948, IMG submission 201824) | Saline water microbial communities from Organic Lake, Antarctica - #280 | ecosystem: Environmental > Aquatic > Non-marine Saline and Alkaline > Saline | place: Antarctica: Organic Lake...
TGGAGCTGCTGTTAGGTGGAGCTGCTGTTGTGTGCAGGTGAGGGTGCTGTGGTGTGCAGGTGAGGCTGCTGTGATGAGCAGGTGAGGGTGGAGCTGCTGTGGTGTGCAGGTAAGGACAGAGGGGACGCGGCTCTGCAGTTTGGTGCGCAAAGCTTGCACGTCCCACACGCAACAATGTGCCTCCAGCAGATGATTTTCTAAGGAATTGCGTACCTGATGGTTCTGTTGACAAAGAGTACAGACAAGGGGGGTGAACAGCAGCAGTAGGCGACTTACTGCGCACAGAATGGCCGGTGTCTGTGTGTTCCTAAAGTCGGTCTGACAAACACAGCCGAAATACGGTCCATGTACGGTCGGCCAAAGACCGCATGCGGTCATACGGATACGGAGGCAGTCAGATACAGTCGGGTTGTATCATGAGATTTTATACCAATTATGAATAACACAGCCTTCCTGACCAGACAAGAGCCTGGTTGCCATGCGCGCATCCTGCATTTGGGTCGTGTGACAAGGTTAAGTGGGGTGTTGCACACCCAATGCTAGCCAGCTAGGGTTGGCCAGAACCATATGTCTACGGTGTATATACAGTGTTTTTGGCAGGGGAATCTCCTGATATACGTTCACATACGGTGCATATATACGGTGCTGGCCAACCCTACGTGAGCACGTCACCGTTCTGTGTGCTTTGCTACCAAAGAGCGTTCTGTGTGCTTTGCTACCAAAGAGCGTTCTGTGTGCTTCGCAACCAAAAAGCGTGAGATGGCTGCCTGTTGCTGGCCCCGTGCCAGCAAAGGGGAACTGTAGCTTGTGTGTTTCGTGATAACAATGAATCTCAATAGATATCTAACGGGGGATCGTAGCTTGTGTGTTTCGTAATTACAATGAAACTCAATAGATGTCCAAAGGGAAATCGTAGCTTGTGTGTCTATTAATCAATGAGGCTCAACACTTGTCCAATGCTCTCTTTCATCTTTTGATGATGGAGCTCACTAATTGAGTACAGGAAGTCGTATATGAAACAAAAGGAGTACCGTACAGACTTGGGTTCAGTCCGCAGCCCCAAATAAATATTTTAGTTTCACACTCCCGCATCAACCCCGCACCCTGGAAATATTTAATTTACACCAACCCCGCACAGGGGTTTTTGCCTGACAGGCTCCAAAATACGCCAAAAATCCCCGTTTTTCAATCCCGCACCCCCAAAATAAATAGATATTTTTCGTGCGCGCAGTCACCCCGCAGGGCAAAAAACGATATATTTGCGCGGTGATATTAAGTCTGTACGTACGTGAATTTGATACTTGAAAGCACACTAATTTATACGTCTCGGTACACTAATTTGGCACTTGAAATTACACTGATTAATTGATACTTGTATGTACACTGATTCGATACCTGAACTCCTTTGTACCCATGATGAGTGATGTTTTGCTCATGACTAGCGCCTCCGCTTTTCTCTCTCTCTCTCCACCACAGCTGCAGCACACTGCTCATGGGCTGTGGGCTAGCTGCAGAGGCCCAAGAGCTCAACCTCCTAGCTCAACAGACAGAGAGAAGTGAAGAGACGTCCGCTTTTTCGGACGATTTGGCGGACTGGCTGTCCTGGCATTCTCTACGCGGACTGCTTGTCACCCAAGACGGTCGCCAGGGCTACAGAGATGCTGGGCAGCCTTCTAGTGGTGAAGATGGCACGAACAGTGGGAAGAGCTGCACAGATGCTGGGCAGGCTGCCAGTGGTGGAGGTGGCACGAACAGTGGGAAGAGCTGCACAGATGCTGGGCAGGCTGCCAGTGGTGGAGGTGGCACGATCAGTGGGATGCTGCCTGCCCTTATTGTCGAGGCACGGCGTACTGAGATGGTGGCGATGATGAGTGAGGTGCGTCGCTGGGGCTATTATAAGATGCTAAGACTAGGTGTAGTGCTGTTGATTTAAGGTGCTAAGACTATGTGAAGTGCTGTTGATTTAAGATGCCAAGACTTTGTGAAGTGCTGTTGATCTAAGGTGCCAAAATTATGTTAAGTGCTGTTGATCTAAGATTCCACGACTATGTGAAGTGCTGTTGATCTAAGATGCCAAGACTATGTGAAGTGATGCTAAGATCAGTGCAGTGTAATGCTGAGATCTTTTAATGGCCAAGCCAAGGCGTTTGCTGTATTGAGATACAATTGGGGTGCGTCGCTGGGTCTATTCTGAGATCACATGTAGTCTCGTTGATGAGTGCAGTACGTTGCTGGGTCTATCTTGAACCATGTGTAATGCCATCGATGAGTACGGTGTGGTGCATTGCTGGATCTATTCTGGACCATGTGTAGTTCTATTGATGAGTGAGATGCATTGCTGAGTTCTTATTATGGACAAGCCAAGGTGTTTGCTGTATTTTAATACTTTCGACAGGAAGCGCCAGTAAGCTTAACTTTAGGACGGCATGTAACAAATTTCGAAAAAATTATATATTTGGGTTGACACGTGCCGTCCAAAAGTTATGCTCTCTGCAGCCTCGTGTGTATATTTATATATAATATATACACGATGTATATGGTATTTTTTTGCAAGAATTTTACCAAATATACGGTCATATACAGTGCATATATGATACACACGGTTCTGGCCACCCTACACTTTTGTGATATTCGGCCCACACTTTGTGGGCCGAATATTACAAAAGTGTGATGTCCAATCGTTCCTCTGTGCTTGTACGCTGTTGCTGCTTTGTGTTCCTGTCTACTTCCTTCCTGCGTGCTGCTTCCTTCTTGTGTGCTAATTCCTTCCTGTGTGCTAATTCCTTCCTGCGTGCTACTCTTTCCTGTGTGCTAATTCCTTCCTGCGTGCTGCTTCCTTCCTGTGTGCTAATTGCTTCCTGTGTGCTACTCCTCCCTGTGTGCTACTTCCTTCCTGCGTGCTGCTTGCTTCCTGTGTGCTAATTCCGCAGCACGCAGGAAGGAAGTAGCACGCAGGAAGGAAGTAGCACGCAGGAAGGGAGTAGTTTGGTTCAGTCCAGAGTACGTGGACTTCGGTCGAGTAAAGCAATGACAGAGGCCTTCACTTTGCATGTGCATGCACAAACTGCAGGTTGGTGTAGAGCTGCTGCAGCACGCAGTCAGTAGGGGCATGCCTGCAATAGCCGACCGCCTGCTAGCCAACCTCATGGCTGCCCCCTTCAGCATACCCTTCGCCACCCTGGCAGTCGGCCAGCAGCAGCTGCCGTCGCCTCCATCTGGCAAAGAGTCTGCATGCCAGCAAGGACCTACGCAGCCCGGCAGTGCAACCGCTACAGAGACCACAAAGATCGCAGGTAAGCACACCATCGGACTGGTGAGCACCAGGTGGGCATTGCAAAAAGGAATACCACGAGCAAGCACACTCTTGAACAGGTACGCAGCAAGTGGGCATTGCAAAAAGGAATACCACGAGCAAGCACACTCTCAGACTGGTAAGCACCAGGTGGGCATTGCAAAAGGACCACGAGCAGGCACACCCTCGAACAGGTACGCAGCAAGTGGGCATTGCAAAAAGGAATACCACGAGCAAGCACACCATCGGACTGGTAAGCAACAGGTGGGCATTGCAAAAAGCTACCACGAGCAAGCACACCCTCGGACAGGTGAGCACCAGGTGGCATTGCAGTAAGGTACCACGAGCAAGCACACCCTCGAACAGGTACGCACCAGGTGGGCATTGCAAAAGGACCACGAGCAGGCACACCCTCAAACAGGTAAGCACACCCTCAGAGGTAACAACAGCTTAAAACTATTTCCCAATATAGTTGAGAGATCATACCTAGCTTTGCCTGCACCGTATATATACACCGTATATGACCATATATTTGGTAATTTCCATGCCACAGATGCACCATATATACATAGTTCTGCCAACCCTAGTCGTGCCAGTTGACGTTGGGTACATTGCACTGCTGATGGGCAACGTGTGTGGCGTGTGTACAGTGTGTGTGTACAATGTGTGTGTACATGTGTGTGCACATGTGTGTGTTCATGTGTGTGTACATGTGTGTGTACATGTGTGTGTACATGTGTGTGTACATGTGTGTGTACATGTGTGTTTACATATGTGTGTACATGTGTGTGTACATGTTTGTGTACAGTGTGTGTACATGTGTGTGTGTCCGGTGTGTGTGTGTGGCATGTGTCCCCCTTCTGTGGGAGCACACACTCATGCACTTGTACACACACCGACAAAGCACAACTTAAACACGCCCTGACAGTGAAAGCCATTCCCCACAGTTAGCAAGGAATTGGTGCCTCCTAGGCGGCGAGTTTGGTGCCTTGCAGCCGTTTACTCACATCATAGGTTGCGAGTTTGGTGCCTTGCAGTGGTTTACACACATCATAGGCTGCGAGTTAGTGCCTTGCAGTTGGCTACACACATCATAGGTTGTGAGTTATTGCCTTGCAGTTGTTCACACACATCATAGATTGCGAGTTAGTGCCTTGCAGTTGCTTACACACATCATAGGCTGCGAGTTGGGTGCCTTGCAGTTGTTCACACACATCATAGGTTGCAAGTTGGGTGCCTTGCAGTGGTTTACTCACATCATAAATTGCAAGTTAGTGCCTTGCAGTTGCTTACACACATCATAGGCTGCGAGTTGGGTGCCTTGCAGTTGTTTACACACATCATAGGTTGCGAGTTAGTGCCTTGCAGTTGTTTACACAAATCCCTGTCCCCTGAATTTATTAACTTTTTGTTTACACGCATCCCTGTCCCCTGAATTTAATAACTTTGGCATGCGAGTTAGGTGCCTTGCAGTTGTTTACACACATTCCTGTCCCCTGGATTCATTGCCTTTGACAGGAGGGGGTGTCAAACGGGGTTGTTCAATAAAGGCATACTGCAACATTTAAGGAGCGAGCTCGAACTGTTCAGACACAAAGCAAGTTTTTGGTGCTGTAAGGTTTGCATCAATCTGGCGCACATCAATCAAGAGCTTGTCAATTTGACCAGATGCACATCTCTTCGATCAAGTAGCATCAGCAGTCTGATTGGATGGCATGTTAGGTGCACGTCAATCAGGAGCACACCATGTGTACATCAATTAGGAGCACACCATGTGCACGTCAATTAGGAGCACACCATGTGCACGTCAATTAGGAGCACACCTTGTGTACATCAGCAGTCTGATCGGATGGCACGTCAGGTGCATGTCAATCAGAAGCATATCAGTCCAACCGGGCGTTCATCAGCAGTGTGCATCAGCAGTCTGGTCAGGTGGCACATTAAGTGCACATTAATCAGAAGCGCATCAGCATGACAGAATGTGCAGCGACGTTTAGTGGAAGGTACGCATCAGGTGGAAAGCCTTCAGGCACCCAAGCCTCCTAGAAAGCGGACGCAACAGGCTGATGTAAGACTGTAAACCGATGTAAGATCTGCATTTATTCACACAGCCCCACGAATTTCGTTTCAGTTCCTCGACATCAATGGCACTTAACCTGTTCACGATGTAATATACATGTTTTTGTTTTCCCTTGGTTGCACTCTCTACACACACAGAAGGGTCGCCCACCACCAAGCAGCCGCAAAACTTGCTCACCCTCGCCCTGCTCAGCTTGGACGCACGGACGGTTTCTTGTGTGCTCGCATGGGGCGATAAGTATGGGCTTTGCTGGGACTGGCATGCTGTTGATGCAGCAGGGATCAGCCCAGTCCAGGTGTGTGCGTGTGCGTGTGTGTGTGCGTGTGTGTGTGTGATGCACGGATTATTTCTCATGAGCTCGCATGGGGCGATAAGTATGAGCTTTGCTGGGACTGGCATGCTGTTGATGCAGCAGGGAGCAGCCCGATCCAGTTATATGTGTTTGTGTGTGTATATATGTGCGATGCAAAAACTGTTTCTCAGTTTCTCATGTGCTTGCAGGGGAGGATACTAATGAGCTCTGCTGGGGCTAGCATGCTGTCGTCATTGCCCCGTACACTGCAATGGCACTGTTTGATGCCCCATCGAAATCCCTGTTCGATGCCCTATTGAATGCCCTGTCCGATGCCCTAGCAAATGCCCTGTTCAGTGCCCTATTGAAATCCCTGTTTGATGCCCTATCGAATGCCCTGTCCGATGCCCTAGCAAGTGCCCTGTTCAGTGCGCTATCGAAATCCCTGTTTGATGCCCTATTGAATGCCCTGTCCGATGCCCTAGCAAATGCCCTGTTCAGTGCCCTATCGAAATCCCTGTTCGATGCCCTATTGAATGCCCTGTTCAGTGCCCTATCGAAATCCCTGTTTGATGCCCTATTGAATGCCCTGTCCGATGCCCTAGCAAATGCCCTGTTCAGTGCCCTATTGAAATCCCTGTTTGATGCCCTATCGAATGCCCTGTCCGATGCCCGAGAAAATGCCCTGTCCAGTACTCTATCGAAATCCCTGTTTGATGCCCTGTTTAATGCCCTTTCAAATGCCCTGTCCAATGCCCTGTTTCCTTGTTCCTTGTTCAATGCCCTTTTAAATGCCCTGTCCAATGCCCTGTTTCCTTGTTCCTTGTTCAATGCCCTTTCAAATGCCCCGTTCAATACCCTGTTCATTATTCCTTGTTCAATGCCCTTTCAAATGCCCCGTTCAATGCCCTGTTCCTTGTTCCTTGTTCAATGCCCTTTCAAATGCCCCGGTCAATGCCCTGTTCCTTGTTCCTTGTCGATGCCCTTTTAAATGCCCCGGTCAATGCCCTGTTCCTTGTTCCTTGTTCGATGCAGTTTGTAAGGAGCTTGCCCCCCACCCATCCCATCCTTCATTCCCTGCCAGAAGTTCCCTCTGCACTGCCCACAGCAAAAGCCAAAGTGGTAGCTGTCATCACAGCAGCCACAGCAGGCGCAGCAGGCACAGCAGCCGCAGGCACGGCAGCAGGGGCAGGGGCAGGGGCAACCAATGGGACAGCGGCACAGGCCGCCCGTGTCCCGGCACATAATGTGCCTTCCTCACAAGCCTCTTTAGGCTCTTTGTCTGACGCAGGGGTTGCAGTGACAGTGAGGGCAGCAGCCCGTGCGATGCTGCTCGGTTTTGGGACGCAGCAGCAGCAAAATGGCATCTCTGAGGGGGCCTACAGGTGATCTGAGTTTCACTCACTTGATCTGACATTCGACCCACATGATCTGGCATTCTCTCACACGATCTGGCCCTCCCAAACGACCTGCATCCACTCACACTACGATGAAAATGCAATGCCAGCACGACTTGAAGAACCTGTGTCCGCAGTTTACCCACAAAGTACGGTAGAAAGAGTGCAATAAAACGACGCATTGGCACGCTTTTTGTCTGTGTTAGTTGCTCTCAGACCATTCTGCACGTCTGCAATGTAGTGTGTGGTGCATCTTTGCTGGTGACTTGTGTTTTTATTTTGGAGTATCGATCGCTCAGATTATATCTGCGTCTGCCTCTCCTAGTGTTTGACACCTTTCCGCTCTGTGTGTTGATACTTTGGGCGCCTCTTCCTTTTCGTCCTGTGTGTTGTTACTTTTGGGCGCCTCATTGGCGATGACAAGAATTAAATCAAATATTCGCTATCCACGATCACACTCGACCGTCATCTTGCAAGTTCGCTGTAGTCAATTATTCAGGAGATCGCTCTCTTTTTAACAGGCCACTTTATGACCATCCTGCGTTTCAATCGCCCTCGATACTCCTTCGCAAAGAGTTTGTGCTTGGTTTCTTTCCTCCAGGGTTTGGTGTCGGAAGCACAATGCCTTCTTTTCAAAGGCATGCTGTACGGGCGTTGTCTTTGTCTTCTACGCGTCTTGCGCCCAGGCCTTCTACCGGTAAGATCTAGCCGGCTAGCTTGGCAAGCCGGCGTTGATGTTTTGCGGGCGTGTTGTGTGTGTCGTTCTGTGCTGTCTTTGTTTTCTACGCGTCTTGCGCCCAGGCCTTCTACCGGTATGACCTAGCCGGCTAGCTTGGCAAGCCGGCGTCGATATTTTGCGTGCGTGTTGTGTGTGTTGTTCTGTGCTGTCTTTGTTTTCTACGCGTCTTGCGCCCAGGCCTTCTACCGGTAAGACCTAGCCGGCTAGCTCGGCAAGCCGGCATCGATGTTTTGCGTGCGTGTTGTGTGTGTTGTGTGTTGTGTCGAATTGTTCTGTGCTGTGAACTGTTGTGTGTTTTAAGACATTGGCCAACACATGCAAGTACTGTGTGAGGTCGGAGGTATCCCTGCTGTAACGAATGCCGCATGTAATCTGTGCGTATTTCTGGTCTGATTGCCTGAAAGCCTGAAAGCCTGAAACAAAGGCATACACGTATCTAATCATGTTTTTAATAAATACCCTGCAGTGCTTACACGATCTGCATTCTTTTTCTTTTTCTTTAGAGATGGACAAACACACAAATGCATGCACACACATGCACACATACATGTATAAGCACACGCGCAGTTCCAGCCAGCTTTTTGCATTTAATGTGTATTGTACATACACATACACACACACATACACACACATACACACACATACACAATGCACAAATACATGCACACATCATGTGGGGTTGTGTGCCTGCAGGGGCTTGACGCTGAATGGGTTTGTGCTCCTCCTGTACCCCACTCCCTACCTCACAGCCTTGATCGCCCCAACCCTGAGGATGCGGGAGGTGAGATTGGGGGGGTCTGTTCTCACTCAGACAGAACTAAGATCTCTCTTTCATGCCTCAGACAGAACTAAGAACCATCTTTTGCGTCTTGGACAGAACTAAGAAATCTCTTTCCTGTCTCGGACAGAACCCTGAGGATGCAGGAGGTGAGATTGGGGGGGTCTGCTCTCGCAGACAGAACTAAGATCTCTCTTTCATGTCTCAGACAGAACTAAGAACTCTCTTTCACGTCTTGGACAGAACTAAGAATTCTCTTTCCTGTCTCGGACTGAACCCTGAGGATGCAGGAGGTGATATTTTGGGGGTCTGTTCTCACTCAGATAGAACTAAGATCTCTCTTTCATGTCTCAGACAGAATTAAGAACTCTCTTTCGCGTCTCAGACAGAACTAAGAATTCTCTTTCCTGTCTTTGACAGAACCCTGAGGATGCAGGAGGTGAGATTGGGGGGGTCTGCTCTCGCAGACAGAACTAAGAACTCTCTTTCGCGTCTCGGACGGAACTAAGAACTTCCGTGCCCTCATTGTATTTTAATGTACATCAATGTGCATCGTTGCACTCTCAATTGGTCAGTGCATGCCTGCCGCTGTTTACTGTTCGCTGTCTGATGGAGTACCCTAGGCTGGCCTACCCTCGTCTGTGTGTTCTGATAAAAAAGCTAGAGCGTTAGGATTGGCACCGAGCAAGGAATGAACATGATAAAGGAAAAGGGGGGGAACTAACAAGACTTAAAAAAAAGGACTGCAGGTACAAATTATCTCGTCGGTTTTCACAGCTCCGCTTGTCAATTTCATTGTGTAGCTCTTACACTCCATCGCTCTGCTAGCATCACTTTCATCTTTATTTGAATTTGGTACCCACTGATGTTATGTGCGCGTCTGCGTGTTCTGATTTCCGGCCTGGCACCTGAAATCACTTAGTTCACGTCCTGAAGCGTTATATGTCGTAAGCCTTTGGTGCTACACGGTCTTACTCTATGTCTTTCATACTAGCTTCAGCATAAAAGATGCATGCGGTGAGGAATGGGTGAGGGATGGATCAGACCCACATCCGTGCTTTGGCCCATTTGCGTACTCTTTCCAAATCCATGCCGGTGGTGCTACTCAATCACATATGGTGCTACTCAATTCACATATGGTGCTCCTCAATTACATATGGTGCTACTCAATCACACATGGTGCTCCTCAATCACACATGGTGCTACTCAAATCACACATGGTGCTCCTCAATCGCATATGGTGCTCCTCAATCACATATGGTGCTCCTCAATCACATATGGTGCTACTTAATCACACATGGTGCTACTCAATTCACATATGGTGCTCCCCAATCACATATGGTGCTCCTCAATCACATATGGTGCTCCTCAAATCACATATGGTGCTACTCAATCACATATGGTGCTCCTCAATCACATATGGTGCTCCTCAAATCACATATGGTGCTCCTCAATCACATATGGTGCTCCTCAATCACATATGGTGCTTCTCAGTCACATTTGGTGCTACTCAATCACATATGGTGCTACTCAATCACATATGGTGCTACTCAATCACATATGGTGCTGCTCAATCACATATGGTGCTCCTCAATCACACATGGTGCTCCTCAATCACACATGGTGCTACTCAATCACTTGTATATTTTATTATATTTTATATTATATTTTTCATGGTTGCCTGTGAGTTGGCAATCTGTGCAGGTCTGCCCTTAGATGATCAAAGCAACTGTTGGCATTGCAGCATCATGAGTGGAAACTGTATGCACTTATTTGCCTGTGTGCTGCTGTGTGTGTACATATAATCATTGCCTGTGTGTTGCCTGTGTGTTGCTGGTGTGTACATAACCATACTTGTTGCTGTTGTGTACATAACCATTGCCTGTGTGTTGCTGTTGTGTACATAACCATTGCCTGTGCGTTGTCTGTGTGTTGCTGTTGTGTACATAACCATACTTGTTGCTGTTGTGTACATAACCATTTCCTGTGTGTTGTTGTTGTGTTCATAACCATTCTTTTTGCTGGTGTGTACATAACCATACTTGTTGCTGGTGTGTACATAACCATTGCCTGTGTGTTGCTGTTGTGTACATATAACCATTGCCTGTGCGTTGCCTGTGCGTTGCTGGTGTGTACATTATCATAATTGTTGCTGTTGTGTACATAATCATTGCCTGTGTGTTGCCTGTGCGTTGCTGGTGTGTACATAACCATAATTGTTGCTGTTGTGTTCATAACCATTGCCTGTGCGTTGCTGGTGTGTACACAATCATGCGCCAGGGATCTGCCAAATGCATCACTTGCTCAGATGCGTGAAACTTTAGTACTGCATGGATGCACACCAATGGTTGCAAGCTGGCGAGCAACTCCTGTCCGTTGATGAATTTATCATGGGACCTCCTGTCCTTCATGTGAAAGCCACCTGTCCACCATGCTTGTGTGAAAGCCACCTGTCCGTCAAGCGTGTGTGATATCCACATGTCCGTCATGCGTGTATGAAAGCCACCTGTCCGTCATGCGTGTGTGAAAGCCACCTGTCCGTCATGCGTGTGTGAAAGCCACCTGTCCGTCATGCGTGTGTGAAAGCCACCTGTCCGTCATGCGTGTGTGAAATCCACCTGTCCGTCATGCGTGTGTGAAAGCCACCTGTCCGTCATGCGTGTGTGAAAGCCACCTGTCCGTCATGCGTGTGTGA
>Ga0307948_1003711_pt1 | contig 11266 bp, 11 predicted proteins | sample OrgLakmetagen280_FD_201824 | JGI IMG/M metagenome (GOLD analysis project Ga0307948, IMG submission 201824) | Saline water microbial communities from Organic Lake, Antarctica - #280 | ecosystem: Environmental > Aquatic > Non-marine Saline and Alkaline > Saline | place: Antarctica: Organic Lake...
CCTGGGAGTGCTTCTGGGGTGCTCTGGGGGGCTTGTGGCTGCAAAATTCGTTAAGTGCCCAAAATCGTATTATACGGAGCAATTCGAAAAATACGGATATATACTTGATAAATACGATACGACGTATAATACGCCTACGCCGTATGACCCATCCCTGTATATATATATTATCTATTTACCATATATATGGTTCTGGCCAACCTTAATTATGTGAGTACAGGATGCAGGCTGCTACGAAACAATGGGAGTGGATTTTGAGGCAAAGCAAGGCGACAAGAAGATTTGTTGGTTTCAATCCCGAATGTTTGATTTGAGATGGGGATTGGGGAATAAAAGAGGTTGGCATGGGCAGGGGCAAGAAACGTGCGTCAAGTTGTCTAGGATCCCTTGAATTGCAAAACATTCCGTATTCTGGTTTTGGAGACTCGCAGGCCAATGACACTGACCTGTGCAATAAAGTTAGAGTGATAGAACATGTTTAATTTTGTAAGGGACACAAATTGCAGACGCATGTGTTCTATAGAGTGCATGTACATGCACACGCTCACACACAAACGCACACACACACACACAAACAAACAAACAGACACACTCACACACATACACACACACGCACAAACAGGTGAAGCACATGCTCAAGGAGAACAGCAGCTGGAGGGGGGGCTTGTGCATCTTTTTGCTCATCATCACCCTCGTGACCGTCCTCATCTTGGCTGCCAAAATTGGAAACCTCTTCATCAGGCCGTGATTGCTGCGAGGATGTCCACACACTCCGTAATTGACGCAGGGGGTGGTTTTGGCAGCATGTCAGACAACCATGTTCTACGTGTCTGCATCACTCAGCATCACACAGAGGTCGCCTGTGCAGCACACACTTGTTCCTTTGGCAAACTTTGCAAGCCAGTGGACTTATAGAAGGATATCCTTAATCTACCCCCTACAATGTTGTTTGCATTTTGCATCACACTGTGAGGATGTCCACACACTCCGTAGTTGACGCGGGGGGTGGTTTTGGCCGCATGTCAGAACGTCTGTTCCATGTTTTTTGCATCACACAGTGGGGTCGCCTGTGTGACACTCACTGTCCCCTGATACGTAGCATTCGGTTTTCTGCATCTTCTTTTAATAACATTTGCAAGCCAGTGGGTGGTTACGTAAGGAGGGCAGTTTGAGGTTTGCCTTGCGGAAGGGCAGTTTGGATTTGAGAGGGCATCTCAAACTGCTAGGAGAGCAGTTTGCACTCCCCGGATGGGTAGGCCTAAAGGGAACTTTTCCTGAATAGAACAGGCCTTCCCTTTCTCTGATGTTCCTAGCCTTTCTAGCCTTTACCTCTCATGTTTCCTAGCACTCCTAGCCTTTACCTCTGATGTCCCTAGCTTTAACCTCCTCCGTTACCTTCCGGCACACGAGTTTGGATTTAGTTTAATTTGGCGTTTGGCATGGCTGCTCAAGCTTCCTGCACATGAGTGAGGGGGGTTGATTTGGTTTGCTTCTTTGTTAACGTAGCGTTCCTAACTGTCCTGCATTGCTCTGTAGCTGGCTGTCACGCCCATTGCTCTGTAGCTGGCTGTCATGCATTGCTCTACTTAGTAGCTGGCTGTCACGCCCAATCGTTGGCAGCGACGAATCGTGTGACAAAGCATCAGTAGATGTACTGAGTCTTGTAATTTGCAGTGACGGTGATATGATCTGACATGGCGCGTAAATGGTGCCACCACACTGAGTCTTATAATTTGCAGTGACGGTCATTTGATCTGACATGGCGCGTAAATGGTGCCACCACACTGAAACATCTCTTCTGTCTGTTGATCTTCTTGTCATGTTTTTCTCTTTTTTAACTACTAGGCAAGAAAACCATCATGGGAAGCATTTTTTGGTCCTCTCTTTTGCCCACAATAGATCTGGAACTTGACTAAAAAAATTGCTAGTTGAATGCACTATGCATTGCTACTGCCAGTACCAGTGGTGCCTGTGTCACAAGCGCTTTCGTGGGATAGATTGGTGATTTTTGTGGATGGTAGAAGATCAATGGGGTTCGTTGACAACACCTTAACTACCATCTTTGCTTGTAATCGACTGCATTTAATTTGTTTGGTCGTAGACGAAAGGCAGCTAAGGCACGGAAAATCTAAAAGCAAATAAGCTGATGGAATAAGAAAGAAAAGTCGGCTGCAGAATCCCAGAAAAATGACATCATACGGAGTAGAAGGGGCTCCCTGTAAATGGTGCAAAGACCTTTGTACTCATCCTTGAGGCATTCAGCTGGTGTGAAATACAGTGGATGTCGCGTTGGAATTCGCCAAGACCTTTATCGGTGCTGTCTGGGGTAGGTGCTGGTGGCTGAGGTGTTGCTGAGTTGCTAGCCCTCGGCTGCCCCCTGCCTCTCCGACAAATCCACCCCCTCCAATGCTAGTCTGTTGCTAATTAATTAGGCGGAGATAGGGGCAACCAGTACAGCACCTGGACGGCTGGAGGCCATCCTGTTTTTGCCTGAGAAGCGAGGTGGAACAAGCCGCTTTGACGCAATCCTAGTTTCAGCTGTCCCGTGGAAGTTTGTAGATTTTTTTACACCGCTTGTATGTCGTTCGCTGCTGCCTATATCCATAGAGGCAGAGCAGGATCCTTTGGAGCCTGTTTTGCTGATGGCTTTCATGATGATGTTGCATGCTAAGTTATGCCCCTCAACGAGCATATTTCTCATTTGCATGCGTTGGCATACTACAGAATGGATATGCTGAGCACTGTAAATTAGTTGAGGGCAGAGGGGGCAACTTAATCTGACTAAGTGCTTATACCATACTGCATGATTTTGGTTGGTGTACAGCCTGAGGGTTCCTGTTCTATACTTTATAACGATGCACTTGGTTTTAACAGGGACACAGGACGCTGTTAGGTAAGCGTTGCTAGCGGCTCGACATGGAGACGTTGCAATCCATTGGCAGTGCCATTGTTGGTCAGGGGCTGGTAATTTGGTGGTATTTGCATTTCCTAGTTTGTGGAGGGGTTGCATTTGTGCTTGCAAGGCGTCATGGTAATTGGATAGGTACCATAGCCTCGAGGTAGGTGCCTTGGCTGCATTTGGTTTTTTTTTGTACAGTTCAATGTTCTTCATATTATTTTGCGAGCCAGTAGATGCTGTAGAAGGGATTTCGCTCAGGGCCAGCTGTTTTGATTGGGGTATTTGATAGAGTCAGCAACGTCAGAGTAGGTTGCAAGTGACCTTTTAGCAAGAGCATGACCATTGCCTATAATGCTGGCGTGGGAAAAAATCCCAGAGGGGGTCGACGGAGCAAAAGTCCTGGAAATGTTCCTTTTCGATGCAAGTCGTGTTTAAATAACACAATTAGATGAAGTTTGGGGCCAAATGGACCTCCCCAGTGATCTGGGCAGAAATCCAGTTCAAATTTTGGCACTGAATGCTTACGTATTGAGCCACCACGCTCTACCCAGGGCCTCTTTTCACCTCAAAACACGACAGAAGAACTTAAGTGTCAGATTTGGGTGTGAGAACTGCTTTTTAGTTGGTGCATTCAGGTTAGGCTATCTGTGGCTATATGGGAGTAACCGTGAATGTTTGCGGCTGCTATAGCTGCTTCCTCTGCATGTGAGATGGCACTGGTTATACCTACGTCTCTTGGACTTACGTAATTGGATACGTTTAAGCAAGGGTGCTATACACGTGACCCGTTGTCTTGCCTTTCTTCGTGTTTTTAAGACTGCCATGTGTGCCATCTGATGCCATTCGATTCAGTATCGGTCCAGTTCCACCAATGTTGTACTTTACGGATCAGGTTTGGGCTGGAGCTCTGTCCGGTCGCTTCGTTAGAGCACTGGGGTTGGTCCAAGGTACTTGTTTTATCTTGGAGGCCTTGTGAGGTTTGACGAATGTGGTCGGTGGGTAGTTTCCTTACATTATTAAGGCCAGGAGTCTCTTCAATGCCAAGTGCAGAGGGGTAGGGATTGTTATATATGCATTGATTCCCACTCTGCCTCAGAATTCTTTTGGCAAGATCTTTCAGCCAGTTTTGTTGCAAACATTAAGCCTTCTTGAAAGTGGCCGTTTCCTCGGTTTTCAGGGCAGAAGAGTAAATGGGATGTCTTGTGCATGGAGCATGGTGTTTTCATAATAGATGGGGAGGCACATCTTTCATTGGTGTGAGTTTGACTCCAGAAAGGAGCATAGTCGTTATTTACTCCAGCGCTAACAGTTAAGCTAACAAGGATAGAGAAAGGCAAAAACGACAAGGCCAATATGATTTCAGAAAAATGTAGGGGGGGTTACTTCAGCAATAACAGTGACACAAACTGATAATGAAAAAAGATGGTGATTTAAACAGCAACCTATCAAGATTTTTAAAAAGGTCACCACGTGGGACCTATCCCCATTTGTTCATGATCTAGCTCAGAGCAGCAAAAAGCAAGGAGGCACCTTTACAGAGGAGAATGTGGCCCAAATCCCGGAAAACGGGATCAAATCGAAGGACTGTGTAGCGGCATGTTGCATTGGGCACGTGCAGTGCTTGAGCGGTGGAGGCCTGTGATAATTGATGTTGAAGAATGTTTAATGATAAACGATCTGCAGGTTTCTTTAAAGGAAGAGTGTGTATAATTTCGTCGTGCTTCCAACTTCTTTCAGGAGCCCATCCTTAAATGCTAGGTATGAATTTGCTGTAGACCCTTTTGATGCTAACATCATCTCCAGATCATAAATGCAACCTTGTGTCTTGCAAGTGTCTTGCAAGCAAGTGTCTTGCAAGTCAGTTGCAGTAAATTCGCACCTTTTTGATCTCAGCGACGGAAAGGCTTACTGCTGCAAGCTCTGCAGACAGGGACTCTGTGGCCTGCAGCTCACGAGACAAGGTGGTGCCAAAACCCCTCAAGCTTCTGCTTGCACTGATATTGCATGTGCATTCATGAAATGTGCTCCTACTAAACAGGACTTGAGTCACTGTATTTGCTCCCTCCTTTTAAAGACATGTACATATGCGACGTCTGTAATCGTACAGTGCCAGTGAAAATCAACTGCTACAATGCTGATATGCTGATGAGCAAGAGGCTATTGACACCAATGACGCATAGGCCTGCACAGCATATACTGGCACTGTAGCTAAGGGGTTGATAGATGACAGGAAAGGCAGTGTGAAGCGTGCTGCCGTGATTGACGCCTTAGCAGCACTAGATCAGGCCCACTCCGTGCTGGGCAACAGAGGGTCCTCTGCGCAAGAAGCAGTCTCAGCAGTCTCAGCATCACTCAAGGCGTTAGCGGCAATGTCCAAGAGTAAAGAGGCAAACATCCCGATATGATGTCCTTAAGCCCAGTAACTGTGATTGCAGAAATTAAGCACCTCCCATCAAGCATGGAATCCAAAGGCCAAAAGAGAGAGCAGAGGAGCAGGCAGTTCAGGAACTAGAGGACTATCAGGGTGAGCCTGACGAGCCTGACCAGCCGTCCACAAAGGCGTGCGATGCAGGAGGCTACAGGATACTTGAGCAGCCGTCACGCCAAGCATGCAGCAGTCATATGTTCAAAACAGCCAAGCACGGGCTGTGAAGAAGCACAGGCTGTGCGAGCTTGAGCTGCTTGACGTGCAGATGAGGCTGAACCAGGTACGACATGCGCGGGTGCGTGCCCCCCCCTGGCCCTCACGTATACACACGTGCACACAAAGTTACAAAGTTACAACATAAATACATATGACACACGCAACGCACACTAAGAGCAAAGCACACACACATGCACACACACACCCTTGTGTAACCTAGGGTTATGCGCACGCAAGCGTGTGTTTGTCAGGAAATTTGACATTTTGCTCATTGTGCATAAGAGATCCAGCACGTGTGTATATATGGCACTCCTGCTGGCTGAGATGAAGGTTAAGGCCATTGCGAGGTTTTTAAAGCCATAAGGGGATGTAGCTGGCCAACACTTCGTTTAGGACTTTTAGTCTGACTTAATGGGGGAGCTGGTACGCACCAGGCAGCCGTTTAATCATGCATGCTGAGGTATCTGTGCAGAATTGTGATTTCTTGTGTTGCTGATTTAGACTTTTGATTTGTGATCCTTGAACATCCAGCAAATTAAAGGTTCATCAACCTTTATGGACAAGTCCCTTGGTTAGTGTCACAAACAGCGTCTGATGCGTCTTTTGGAATGTGTTATCCTTTTAGGCACAACATTAACTTTGCGGTAAATAGAAGCTGGCATAGATTAAAGAATGCGTGCTCCACCATTTTGCTGCCCAACACGAATCAAGGGTTGTTGTATAAGATAATAGACTCTACTGCATCTATCTATGGCCTAATCCATTTAAGTTCATACCCCCAGCTTTGATGAAGTAGTACCTAGAAATCAGGCAGCCACAACATTGGCTTTGCAGTGAATAGAAGATGGCAATAGATTTAAAGAATGTGTGCTCCAGGTTCTGTGAGGTGAGGGACTCTCAGTTGCTGGCACCTAATAAGCGTTCTTTCCATTTATCAAACTGGAGGTGTTATCACTACTAGGGTAGCCTCTTCTCTTCTTACTAATAAATCTGGCAATGGCCAGGATGGTGGTTTGCTTGACCCTTTCCGTTCTGTTTTTTTTACCGTGCCGTCATCAGGAGTCGGTTTCAGGCCAAGCCTGCAACCATATGGTCAAGATCAAGATGCATCTTGATCCCCATTGATTCTTCCATTCCTTTTTGCGGTGGAGCTTCACAGTACTCGGTAACAAAGTGGCTCCTTTTCCTTAATTAATGTGTGGTGTGGTTTTCAATGCCTTTCTTATTAATATGTGCTTGCCTACTGATACTATAACACCAGCTATGAGCTATGAGCAATCGATTTGCTGAGGAGAAAATAAAGATAATAAAGCAAATCTTTGAATAACGTCCCCAAGACCAATCCTGAATTGCAGCTCACCAAAACAGCGCCACAGATGTAAGATAATTAATATGAACAAGTTGTCTCATAGGAAACGTGCTTGTTGATTTTGCACTGCACACTTTACAGGGCGAACAACATTCACCTGCTCAACTTTGGCATACTTGCTATCGCTTTCGCCGCTGCTTTCATCATTGCTGCTCTGCTGCTGTTGCTTCCGCTGCCGCTGTAGGCTCTGTTGTGGCTGCGCCTATTGGATTCGCTAGAAGTTTCTGTCAGCATGCTGATAGATGGGGCACTATCTTTTGTATGACAAGCAGGTGCCCGCCGGTCACCTTTTGGGGGGGGGGCTCCTTCACTAAAGTAAACATTTCCCCGTCTGCTTAAAGCCGACAAAAACAGAAGCATCATCAGCACGGAGCCTATTGCCTGCATAGATGTGGAAGACGCCGGCTGCGAGATCTGCTGTGACCCAGGAACACGTGAGGAACACACAGAACAAGGAAATCTACCTACCACAGATATGTACCAATGCAACCGCACCTACCACTGGTCATGTCTAAAACAGCTCCAATGCTACAAGGAAGAAGACAGAAATATCATAGATGCACAGTCTGACTGGAGGTGTCCTGCCTGTCACGACCTCTCCCTAGACGAAAAAGACGCTAGGTCACATGCATCACAACACAAATTGCTCAAGGTAAACTGGAGCCCCACCTGGGAGCCAAAAGAACGAATGCACTCATGGGCAAGCTTTCGGCAAATGATTCAAATTTATGAAGCTAAGCAAATTGCACCCCCCTCTCGATGAAGGACTTGACAACCTAGAGAGGCAAGGTTTTTGCACATCAATGAATCATAGCAGATGGAAATCCACACGAGGCAAAGAAATAAGGTCAAAGGCCTCCTTCGATATGCAACCAACCAATCCACATGTGGACATCACTCTCACGGGGCACTATGAAGTTTGGATCAGAACGGTGGACCTTGTCCGCCTGAAAGATGATATTGCACAAAACAGATCGCCAATGATAAACGCCACACACAAGGCTTCCCTCCCAAAACTGTATGAAGCTAGAGCGGCCTGCATATATAAGCCACATGGCAAATGCATAGGCATGATGACTCCTGAGCGCTTCCACCTTTTAAGAGAAAGGTTCCATGAAGCTCAGAAAAACGGACTACAGAGATATGTCTTCTCCTGTTCAATGACTAGCCTCTGAAATTGCAGGTCTACTTCAAGACTACCAAGCACGCCTCAAAACCCCCAAGGCAAGCCAACAAACACTAGAATCCTACTCCCGTATCCTACCCCAACACATCAGTGCAGCAGCACTACAACAATGCGCCATGGTCTCAAAAGAAAAATGGTCATCTCTACTCTGGACTTTGATCCTGGGAACTCCTCATATTGGAGCAAACGTCACCGTGGCATTGTCTTTGGTGCCAATTACAATGCATTTGCCACCAAGTTTACAGAACTCTCAATCTGCCACCCAGTGTATGATGACGCAAAACTGCTCAAGTGCGTGCAACACTCCCTACGATCTGCGATGTGTAGCAAGCTACCAACCTCCACCTTCTTATTTCTACCCAAATGGGATAACAAGAGCATCAATGCCTCCAGGTTATTGGTGCGAGATAACCCAAAATATCGCACCACGCTTGGCTTCATCCCCAAGACAAACTCACATATGCAATGCCAACCTCGTAGAAGGGTGTACAACGTAATTTCTCCAAACACACCTGGAGCATGGATATTATTGCTGTCTGGAACAAAGTAGCAAAACATCGTTTAACTGATGCCTCACCAAATTGGTTGCAAACACTGCAAAGGAGTATCCCAGAAGCAGTTTGGGAAAAAAAATCAGTACTGCATCTATCAAAGCTGCATAGGCAAGGCTGAAAGCTTTATAGGCGCAGGGGTATACTGCCCTCAAAAGAAAGCTGAATGTTATGTGAACTCAGGAGGCGTGGGAATGACAGACACCATCAATAGAGCTGAGCTCACAGGGATTGCAACACACACACACACACACATATATACACACACATACACACACAAACATACACACACACACATAAACAAACACACAGGGTTAAGGCATAGGACATCGGCCTAATAAATTTACTTATTTTAATGCCGATAGCCGTGGGATCTGGACCGTTTATGTACACACCTGAAATAACATTACACATGCGTGTGTCTATGGTCCTGTAAAGTCCTGGCCAACCGTATTCAATTGATTCTTTGCTAAGATGACCATGTTGTGCATATGTACACATGGTCCTGGCCAACCGTACGTGCAATGCATACAACCGCATGTCTCCAAATGGCCCACCTACTACAGCCAATAGCTTATATAAGTTTACCAGAGGGGGCATCTGAGGCCCTATACAGGGGTACTTTTAGTAAGTGTGCCAAAGCTGGCAGTTTCTAAACTTGGTACCCAGAGGTAATTTTGACTACACCTGAGCTTGACAACTGCCAGTTCCGGCGCACACATCTAATTGCCCGCAGCGTGAACCCTATTTTTCACCACCATTCTCTCATATCTCACTACCCACTGACTTTATTTATGTCATTATTTTATTAATCGTCTACATTTCAATAAAGAATATCATTGCAACAAAAATGGGGCAAAACGGAGCAGTATGTGATGACACAGCCAGCATGATTAAGGGAGGGGGTTACTTAGGTGCCCGCACCAGGCAACCCCCCACCGCGCACAGTTAAAAAGAAATTAATGTGGGTCAGGGGGGTTGTGTGCCGCGGCACCCGGACCCAACCCTTGACTGTTGTTGCTTGTGTTATAATGCAGTGCATACCTTGTTTTTATGAGTGCAAATGCATGCCTGATGGAGTGTTCATTCAGTTTGTGTGTCAATTTTTTAGTCTTATGGTGCCAGAGGTTTGTCTGTTTAGTCTTTGTAGATAGTCCCCATAGCTCCAACGAGGATCACGTGAAGCTTGATTTCCCTATATCCTTGTCTGTTTAGGTTGGCCATATGCATGCTGTGCTGTGCGTTTGCTTTTTGGAGTTGGGGATCAGGTCTAGTGTCTTCACAGAATTTAAACTCAATCAGGTGAACCTCCCACTGGATTTATTTTTCGTCATTAGCAAGATGTTGAAAGTTTTGGCTGCGGGTGGTTAGACGAGAGGAGCACACAGTGCTAGGTAAAATTAGGATGGCGTCAGGACGAGAAGAGGCTTTTAGAGCATGTGCTGTTAGCTTTGGTGGCAATCAAGAGGGCAGTGTTTTGTTGGTAATGTTTCTCAGATCTAGGCCTTGCTCTGATAGTTTATCTGCGCTGCCTATATCAGTGTAGGCATTTTGGTTGGCGCCGTATGGTCCCTTTGTAGGGCTTGGACAATCAGCACATTTGCCGTCTTATGGCGTCTTATAATCATGTTCCTCATTTTAGTGTGTTGGCAACCTGAGAGTATGTGAAGCGCACTATCAGTTTGCAGATGGGGCAGATGGGGCAGATTGCAATGAAAGAGAAGCCGAGGCGTGTTTTTGATAAATAATTGTACCGGTGCGGTACCTCATGACATGTTTTTTTAGATGTTGAGATTACTACTATTGTCCAGAAAGCATTTGTGGCTTATTTATTGACCAAAGGTCTAAGGTCCTTCCAGTAGTTGTATACACCCTGTGTCTGTTTTGGCACTCCCCGGTCTGTGTGATTTGCGCATATCTGTTTTCAACTTGGCCTTTAAATCAGAGAGTGCATGAAGCCTAGGTGTAGTTGCCCCTCTTCTGCTGGGATTTTCGTCGGTGTCTTTGGCCGCAAGCCAGTAAAGGTGTGTGTATACATTACCGTCTGGAGCCGGAGGCTGAAAGTGCATGTCATGGCCTCCGTCATGTAAGGCAGAGTGTTTGGCAATTGCATCTGCACATTCATTTCCAGCAATACCACTATGGGCTTTCACTTTATAGAAGCAGATAGGTTCTGGTGAAGCATACATCATAGATACAATTCGTTCTAGCAGATTTGAGTGTATATGGTCTCGTTGCATGTCAGGGAAGAGTAGCTATTTTCTAATTTGGCTTAGGGAGCATGCACTGTCCGTTGCAATCTGGGTATAATTATTGGTAAGCGCTGCTGCAATCCCTGTGGACTCAGCTCTATTGATGGTGTTTGCCATTCCCACGCCTCCTGAGTCCACATAACATTCAGCTTTGGTTTGAGGGCAGTATACCCCTGCGCCTATAAAGTTTTCAGCCTTGCCTATGCAGCTTCCGTCAGTGTATGCTTATAATTTCCAATTGGGGCACTTCAATCCAAACTGCTTATCGTCCCAAGGTTGGAGGTAGACGCTAGCGTTTGGCCTCTTTCCTGGCCAGTGACGTCCTCTCTTTTTGATTTGAAGTACTGGGGGCAAACATGGTTGGT
>Ga0307948_1003714_pt1 | contig 11261 bp, 9 predicted proteins | sample OrgLakmetagen280_FD_201824 | JGI IMG/M metagenome (GOLD analysis project Ga0307948, IMG submission 201824) | Saline water microbial communities from Organic Lake, Antarctica - #280 | ecosystem: Environmental > Aquatic > Non-marine Saline and Alkaline > Saline | place: Antarctica: Organic Lake...
CATGTGCCTCATCCATTATTATCCATTGTATCCATTGTATCCATTGTATCCATTGTATCCATTGTATCCATGGTATCCATTGTATCCATGGTATCCATTGTTATACGGCCTGCATGTGCCTCATCCATTCCTGGCAGCCTCATCTCCAGCTGCTTGACACTGTCTGTGTCGCCTAAGAAATGAACTTGTTGGTACCCCACACAAGTACATGCACAAACACACATATGATCGATGGGATGCACCTCACTCGCATGCCATACTTATACTCATAATATTATAAACAGTGCCATTCTCAGAAACATCAAAGTGCAGTGCTGTACTCCCTGGGGATAATTGCTAGCAGTGCAGAAGTTGCTGGCATCACATGCGTCATGTGAACCTTGCATGCCTTAAAATGTTTTACTCTGATCGCATGACAGCGTTGTTTTACCCGTCATTGTTTCTGTTCAGGAAGTGTGTGTATAAGTTGTAAAGGTGCATTGACTGCATAATTGCATGTTAACTGTTTTGCAGGGTTCTTGGCGACAAAGCCACAGATCTTGAAGATAGTGAGGTGAGAGAAGTTATGTTGCTTTTACTTGTAGTAGACACTGCTTTTGCTTGTGCCTCGGTAATTATCAACGAATGCATGAAATTGGATTCGTTTTGTTCTTTTAGGCTCGTTCAGAAGGCGGAGGACTACAGAGAACTCTGCAGTTTGTTTGTGGTAGGGGATAGAAAGTACTACCATCAAAAGTTGTGAAAGGGCAAAAGAAAGGTGCAAACCAGTCGAAGCATTGGAAGCGTCATGAAGCTTCAAGGCATACATCGGAAAATTTGAAAAACACATCAGCATGGCAAATGAGATCAAATTGAGCCGCTTAGCGCTTAGTGCATGCTGTCGCAATAAAATTCAATCAGATGTTTTGTTGAAGGCTTTTGAAGCCTCCTGTGTGTCGTCTTATTAAAGCGGCTTTTGAGCATGTTTTACAGAAACTGCTGAGCGTTTCCTGGTGCCCCCTAGTGCAATTGCTTGTATATCAGGGTTGGCCAGGACCATGTTTATACAGTGTATATACGGTATTTTTGGCAGGGAAATCACCAAATATACTGTCATATACGATGTGCATACACAGTTCTGGCCGACCATATTGTCTAGTCACCATCATCAGACCGAAAAGAGGAAAAGAGGAAACGCAGGAAGTGTAAACACCAGCGTCTAACCAATTAAGTCTGCATCGAATCAATGGAGACAAGCACGTTTAACGCAATACCAGAAGATTGAACAAAAAGAGATCAAGGCGACAATGCTTGTTTTACCATACAATGTGTTGCCTAAAGCAAGTGTGTGACGCGCAGAGAAGCATGTTCCCCATTCCTTACCAAAAACCTGTTGCTGCCGAGCTCTAAATCCAGGAGATCAGTATCTAGAAGACAGACATCTACAAAGGTGTGTACAAGGCAGAGGGAATGTGCACTTACCGAAGCCATGCAGTTTACTGCCGACCTTCTAAAATAAGATCCTACTTACATATTTGTTCAAATACAATGTGTTGCAGTCGTGCGTGCATTCACCTTTCCTCTGGATCCGTAGCAGGCTTAGCTCACTGCAGGCCTCCTCACTCACAACATTTTGTGTAGACATTTATTGTGTGGACATTTGCCATCGTTGTGTTGTTGCCGAGTTCTGCATCCATTGTGTGGTGCAGGACAAAATGATCTCCTTTTCTAGTCCATACCGATAGCGTGCACACTACCTGCACACTACCTGCACACTACCTGCACACTACCTGCACACTACCTGCACACTGTCTGCGCACTACCTGCACGCCACCTGCACACTACCTGCACACTATCCGCGCTCTTTTCTTTTCTTTGTTGCTGTGCTGCTGTTAAGGTGCAGTGTCATACAACATATCTCGTAATACAGCGTTTCGAATAGATGAATAAGATGGAGAACCGGCAGTCGATAGACTGCTTTTTTTTCCAGTCCTGACAACGCAGATAACTGGGCCCTGCTGCCTTCCCATATGTCACGAGCTCCTGACAATTTTTCCTCTTTCTTTTGCATTCTATTGTGTTTGGTCTGTAGTTGTCTGTGCCGTTTCCTGCCCTGTAATACTCACCCAATCTGTGAATTAGCCTATTGAATGCAAATGATGTATAGGCGTTGGGATTGTTGAGTACCAACCTATAACCTATTTAACCGTCAAATTTCAACCTTTTGAACTAGCCTGTTGAGCCATTTGTAATATAACATTCTGTAATGCAAGGCTTATGATGAGGCTGGAATCCTCGCCCTAGATCACACGTCACACACACACACATACACACACACGCACGCACACACACACATACACACACAAACACACACACACACTTACACACACACACACACACACACACATATACACACACATACACACACACACACATTTACACACACCATATTCACTTCCACACGAGAACACCCGCGACACAAAAACTCACAAACCCCAACCCTCTCTTGAACTCTCTCACAACAGTTGGACGATGATGATGACGAGGAAGAGGACGGTGAATGGTTTGAAGCTGATGACAGGGAGGGGGGTGGAGTTCAAAGTAGAGACAGCCTGACGATGGCCAGATATGACGCCAACGGAACCCAGAGGTGTGCTCCTTCTCGCATTATATGCACACACACACACTTTTTATTTTGTATTGTTTGGCAATTAGCATTTAGTGACGGTAACCGAGCTTGGCATCAACGGAACCCAGAGGTGTGCTCCTTCATATATGCACACACACGCACACACTCTTTTTGGTACTGTCTCACATCTCACATATAGTGACGGTAACAGAGCTTGGCATCAACGGAACCCAGAGGTGTGCTCCTTCACACATCATATGCACACACGCACGCACGCGCTCTTCTTGGTACTGTTTAGCATCTAGTGATGGTAACTGAGCTTGGCATCAGCAAAACCCAGAGGTGTGTTCCTTCTCGTATTATATGCACACACACACACTTTTTATTTTGTATTGTTTAGCAACTATTGACGGTAACAGACCTTGGCATCAACGGAACCCAGAGGTGTGCTCCTTCTCGCATTATATGCACACACACATTTTTATTTTGTATTGTTTAGCATCTAGTGACGGCAACAGAGCTTGGCGTCAACGGAACCCAGAGCTGTGCTCCTTCACGCACTCCATGCACACGCATGTGCGCTTTCATTGTTTCGTATAATGAATGGATGCAACAGGTGTCGAGAGAGAGCCTGGCATCATTGAACCCAGGAGTGCACTCTCCTTTACACTCTTGCGTTGCTTAGATTCGTGTCAGTTTCGTTGCTTCAAAATTCAATTTCTTGTCTTTTGTTACGAGCTGGAGAAAAAAAGGATGAAAGAACACCTGCTTTTACAGTAATATGAAAATGTGCCTGTCCCATTGTTTCACTCAAATGGTAATAGGATAATAGGATAATAGGATATAGGATAATAGGAAATGAAGCCACAGGTACCAGATGCCATAAAGTATTACGTGTTTTCCCTGACACACGATCGTCTTGTACCTGACCTGTTTGTTATGTGCTGGAGGCCACTGTTATTGTTGTTACCATAGTTGGCCATGGGCAGTTTCAACGCTGAACAACGCCAGCTTTTGAATCCTCAATTCGCCACTGTGTTTCAAAATTGGGTTCATGCCCTAGTTACCAGCGGAGACAGTGTCAGGTGCTTTCTTTTTTTACATTCTTTGCTTTATTTGATACTTCTTTTAAGAAGGCAGGTTTGTTTAACGCAGTGGGATTTCCAGCGGAAGGTCACGGCACGCGTGTTTCTTTAGTTGTGGTAACGCACGTCCTTTGCTCTGCATTGCCACCTCACAAAAAAGCGCAGGAAGCCACAAACGCAGCGCAGACTTCAACGGAAGCAGTCCAATACACAAAGGGTGCACCAAAATCCAGAGCGACTCCCCATTTGGCAAGCCAACACAATCGGTCCTCTGCTGGAGCAGTTCAGGTGTGAGGGTTACAAGGGTTACAAGGGTTACAAGGGTTACAAGGATGGCCTACAGCCCGAGACTCTGGCTGATGGCAATTGGCTGGTGAAACAAAATCAACCAGTGTCGAAAATGTGAGGCTTGCTGGTCAGGGTCAGATATAATTGTGAAGTTCTATGCTACAGTTCGCTGTAGGCTTCGTCATTACACCAAGGCGTAAAAAGAATGCCTAAAACAAGAGTACACAGCACTTTATGCAAAGTGCCTGCCAGATCTCAACCTATGCTCACTACGCAAGAACTCCAGTTGTACAGCTGAAGCAGGGAACTGATGATTTCGAAGGTGTAAGCAAAGCTTCTAGGTCAGCTGCAGCTGTTCTTGATTTTTACGGCAGCAATTCTGATCCATTTTGTTAGGTTGACGCTCATGCAACAGAAGGTGGTAAGGGCCTTATCATCTCAAAGCTTCTAAAGCTAGCTATGTGACATACACACAAGCAAATGATAAAGCTGATTGCAGGCAATTCCATTTAGAACCTGCTACACTTTTCAGTGTGCAAATCTCAATTTTGCTCACTCGTTTTTAGGAAAGAGCAATCTGGACCTATCGCGGAACGTGAGATGAAGTTAGGTGCACTGCTAGATGCGCTGAAGCAAGACATGCCCGACCAGGAGCGCGTGAGTGAAGCAGTTCAGAGACGTTTTGAGGAGATTTGTGTGTGTGTGTGTGTGTCTTTGTGTGTGTATGTGTGTGTGGTGTGTGCGTGTGTGTGTATGTATATAATGTGAAAGATTTGTGTACACGTCATTTTCCCTAAATAAGGATCCGTACTATGGTTCCCATATATGGAATTGTACTATATGTACAGATACATGGTTTATATACCATATACGGTTTCGTATTCTATAGATATGATTCTGGCCAACCCTAGCCGTTTAAGGCCCAGTTGTTTCCCCATATCCCCATCTATGTCTCTCCCCCTCTGCATCGGGTGTGGCTAACGTGAGGAGTGTAATCACTGCCTGCTGTTTGTATTTCATATTCACTGCCTGCGTGTTTTCTCATTTTGTTCTCATTTGCACGCCTCCTTTTTGTCTGCTTCATTGTTCCATTTTTATGTTGCTGCCCTCATGCTTCCTCTTATTGTTTGCATGTTACTGCATTAAACTGAAAGGCCTCTTGTGGGCATGTCATGTTTCAAGATAACTTTGATGGTATTGAACGGCCTTTTGCGAAGTCTGGACTTTGCAAGAAATACACAATTAACAGTTGTTTCCCTAAAAACAACCTCACATCCCTGAGTTTCAACTGCCACGTCATGATTAGATTAGTTGTTGCTGGGGTGCGAGAAGTTTGTTCTTTTTGCTTCTGTCCTAGGCTGACGGTCACTGAGAAAAAATAAAAATTTGGATTGTTGAGGTGCTAGACGTGCGTCTCTGAGAGTTCTATCCCAGGCTGACTTCCACAGGGAATGACTACATCATATATTGTCGAGGTGCTAGGCGTGTGCCTCTGTGAGTTCTATCCCAGGCCGACTGCAACAGAGGATGATTACATCATTTAATGTTGAGGTGTTAAGCGTGTGTCTCTGTGAGTTCTATCCCAAGCTGACTGCCACAGAGAATAACTACATCATATATTGTTGAGGTGCTAGGCATGTGCGTCTGTGAGTTCTATCCCAGGCCCTTCGAATTTTGCTCATTAAGCTCAAGATTGAGCCCATCCGGGAACACCATCCAAGTACACCATACATTAATTTTTATAAAAAATTGCACACAGCCTCAATACTTACAAACAAATCACACTTTCCTCTACGTGTTTCTGTGGTTCCTTCCCCAGGCTCTCCAAATTCTGCGCATAAAGCACAAGATGGATGCAATATTCAGCTACACTGGAATATTGTATCATAAATGCATTAAGGACACAACATATTTTGCGTTGTCAGCAACAATGTGCCCACTTCACTCTGCAACTTTCTTCCCAGGCCCTTTACACCCTGCGCATGAAGCACGCGATGGGTATATTATTTAGCTGCACTGGGAGCATCGTGTCATATTTGCATCAAGGACACAACATAGTTTGCGTTGTCAGCAACAATGTGCCCACTTCACTCTGCAATTTTCTTCCCAGGCCCTTCACATCCTGCTAATGAAGCACGAGATGGGTGCCATTCGGCTGCATTGGGCTTCTAATCGTACTAACGAGTACAGAAGTGGCTCGCGGGGCATGACGGCAAAGCAGCAAGCGCTGAAGACTATGTGTATATCATTGGTGGGTATGACTGGAATGCTAAGCTTGGGGGCATGACGGCAAAGCAGCAAGCGCTGAAGACTATGTGTAGATCATTGGTGGGTATGACTGGAATGCTAAGCTTGGGGGCATGACGGCAAAGCAGCAAGCGCTGAAGACTATGTGTCGATCATTGGTGGGTATGACTGGAATGCTAAGGTACGGTAAGGTAAGGTAAGGTTACATTGCTATATACGCCTCTGGGGGGCATCTGAGCAGAGGCTTGGAATAAGCCTGTAACCAAACCAAAGAGATACTAGATAATATCATGGGAAAAAGGCTAGGCACTCAGCCACAAAAGAGGCCACACCATATATATCTGGCTGGCTCAAAAATATCCTCAAACGAGTTGGGCTATCTTCATATTGAGGTGGGACGACCAGCTGGCATTGCTGTGTGCGAAGGCTAACAAGATGTTTATGCGGACAGTCCAGCAAAATGTGTTACTCATCCTGAACAGAGTGCTAGTCACATTTGGAATGCTAAGCTTGGGGGCATGACGGCAAAGCAGCAAGCACAAAAGACAAAGTGCACATTGACGGTCAGTAGGCTGGAATGCCAAGCATGGGGGCATGATGGAAAAGCAGCAAGCGCTGAAGACTATGTGTGGATCATTGGTGGGTATGACTGGAATGCTAATCTTGGGGGCATGACGGCAAAGCAGCAAGCGCTGAAGACTATGTATGGATCATTGGTGGGTATGACTGGAATGCCAAGCTTGGGGGCATGACGGCAAAGCAGCAAGCACAAAAGACAATGTTCATATTGATGGTCAGGAGGGCTTTACAGTGTGCCTGTAAATATAGGGTTGTTATGCAAGCCGTTTTTTTGCCATCCCACTACTGGGAGGTGGATGAGCTCATGTTTTAGGCTTTTAGGCTACAATACTCAGGAGGCTTTAATGCTACATTACACAGGAGGCTTTAAGGCTACTGCACACAGGCGTAGGGTTGGCCAGAACCGTATATATACACCGTATATGACCGTATTTTTGGTGATTTCCCTGCCAAAAATACCGTATATACACCGTATATATATGGTTCTGGCCAACCCTACACAGGAGGCTTTGAGGCTACTGCACACAGGAGGCTTTGAGGCTACTGCACACAGGAGGCTTTAAGGCTACTGCACACAGGAGGCTTTAAGGCTACTGCACACAGGAGGCTTTGATGCTACAATACACAGGAGGCTTTAAGGCTACAATACACAGGAGGCTTTGAGGCTAAAGTACACAGGAGGCTTGAAGGCTAAAATACACAGGAGGCTTTATGGCTAAAATACACAGGAGGCTATGAGGCTACTGCACACAGGAGGCTTTAAGGCTACTGCACACAGGAGGCTTTGATGCTACATTACACAGGAGGCTTAAACACTACTGCACACAGGAGGTTTTGAGGCTACAATACACAGGAGGCTTAAGGCTACATTACACAGGAGGCTTTAAGGCTACATTACACAGCAGGCTTTCAGGCTACTGCACACAGGAGGCTTTAAGGCTACTGCACACAGGAGGCTTTAAGGCCACAGTACACAGGAGGCTTTATGGCTACTGCACACAGGAGGCTTTAAGGCCACAGTACACAGGAGGCTTTGAGGCTACTGCACACAGGAGGCTTTATGGCTACTGCACACAGGAGGCTATGAGGCTACTGCACACCGGAGGCTTTATGGCTACAATACGCAGGAGATGCTATTGATCACTCTTACCTCGTACTTCATACTGTGCTGTGCTGCCCTTTTCGCCATGCAGGCGGACGAGTCGGTGAACGAGGCCTTAGCTGTGGCGATTACATACCCTGCTGTGCTGCCCTTTTCGCCATGCAGGCGGACGAGTTGGTGCACGAGGCCTTAGCTGTGGCTATTTCATACCCTGCTGTGCTGCCCTTTTCGCCATGCAGGCGGACGAGTTGGTGAACGAGGCCTTAGCGGTGGCTATGATGCGCCCCTCTAAAAGTGATGTTGAGAGGGAGGTGGCAACGTGGAAGGTACGGGTAACAGCAATGAAATAAATGAATGGCTACTTGCAAGGCTCGGTTATAGGTGCCTACGTGAAAGGTGCAATAATTTAGATTGAAAGTGTTATCTCGGTTATTGATTACCGATAGTGGCTTTCATATAGACGTGTTTTTGATCACCCAGATAGTTTTGCTGCTTGGAATGCTTTAGCCAGGTATGGTTCTGTTTTTTCATTCTTATCTGTTTTATTATTAGCGTACAGAGAGGCTTTTGCAGCTGGTCATAAGTCGTTCCTTTATTTCTTTACATCATTTTATTTAGATATCACCTTCTTCCTCTCCAATACCCTTGCCCGTGCACTTTTGGGTTTCTTGCGGACCGAGCAAAACGTCTTGGTTCGCGCGGACATTTTCGAGCGGAATTCCATTCCATACTGTCTTTCTTTTTTGAACACATCTCTCCCTGTGCTCATTTCAACCAATGACCTTTTAAAACAGTTTTTTGGTTCAAACTATGTGGTAGCAGTGCTGGCCTTTCTTGACGTACGCATCACTCCCAAAGCAGCGATCATTTCCCAAAGCAGCGATCACTTCTACCATTCCCCATGCAGGCCATGCAAAAATCCGCGCTCAGTGATGTGGCTCGCCACGTTGCAGACGGTGTGCTCAAGGACTGCGTGGACGAAATCATTGGCGAGGTATGAATACATCACGTTTTGGCTGGCCTTTAACGGCATTGATGGGATAGGAATGTTGCAGATTGCTGCTCAAGACTGTGTAGACATAATGATGAGATGTGAATGTGGAGTGTTATGTTCTTGGCTTTCAAATGTAATGAAATCAGGCTGATGTATATGGAATTTTCAAGAATTGAGAGATATACCGCAAAGTGGCAAAACTGTGTATCTGGTTTGGGTGATTCTAGGAGGGAAGGAACAATTTGTCGCAGATCCATGCCCTATATGATTTGATGTGTGTTATGTATTACTATTTACGGTGCCATTTTTGAATGACGCCGTATGTGCACAACACTGGTTATGTGATGTGTGATGTATGTGATCTGCGGGCTATGTCATGTTCATGGAGTTAACTTCAAGGCTCTCAAACCGTAGAAAAACTTTGCTGTTGATGGCTGTCTGAAACCTCCATGTTCAGAACTTTTACTAGTTCACAGTACAGTACGGAAGATTCACAAGTCTGCCCAGGAGTGTGTGAAGGAAGTATAACTCAATGCGCACACTGTGCATCGCAGGAGTGTGTGAAGGAAGTATAACTCAATGCGCACACTGTGTATCGTAGGAGTGTGTGAATGAAGTATAACTCAATGCGCACACTGTGTATCGTAGGAGTGTGTGAAGGAAGTATAATTCAATGCGCACACTGTGTATCGTGTTCTGTGCAAGTTATGATGCCACTCGCATCCTATGCAACAAATCACATAAAAACCTGCTACCTATAATCTAGCCAACTCTGACTACCATGTTCTAAGGCTACCATGTTATAAGGCTACCATCTTCTAAGGCTACCATATTCTATGGCTACCATGTAGGAACTACGCTGGTTTATTGTTGTTGTGGGATTGCCAATTATACAAGCAGCATACTTAATGTTTGGATTCACTTCACATTTTCATAAACGCTCTTGATCACTTTCTCCTTAGAAACTGTTGCTAGCAAATAGCGTCATCACGGTGCCTGCACGCACGCCATGCACATGCTTCTACTGCCCATCATGTATGAGAAACCACACACTATAGCTGTGCTTTGCGTCAGCATGTTTCTCACAAGATGCCTCAAACCAAAGACATGTATGTATGTGCCTGTGCTGTTGTCCAGGTGTCAGGGGATGTCATGCACTTGAGCTGTATGCTTTGCGTCAGCATGTTTTATACAAGATGCTTCAAACCAAAGACATGTACGTGTGTTTGCCTGTACTGTTGTCCAGGTGTCAGGGGAGGTCATGCACTTGAGCTCAGTAGCAGACTCTTTCGCTACCGACATGCTGGTGCGTACATCATGCACTTGCGCTCTGTAGCAGACTCTTTTGCTACCGACATACTGGTGCGTACATCATGCACTTGCGCTCTGTAGCAGACTCTTTTGCTACCGACATGCTGGTGCGTACATCATGCACTTGCGCTCTGTAGCAGACTCTTTCGCTACCAACATGCTGATGCGTATACTCTTCACTGTACACCAAAACATTCCATGCCTGTGCATGTACTCTATTGCCACTCCATGACATGCTGTTACGTTTCTTTCTGTTTGATCAATGATGCATCTATCGGTATTGTTCTCTTTCACTCTATGCTATGCTCTCACTCTCTGGTATGTTCTCACTCTATGGTATGTTCTCTCAAACATTGCCACATTGCCACGCCTATATGTGTGTCTAGGAATGTTCTCACTCTATGGTATGTTCTCACTCTATGGTATGTTTTCACTCTATGGTATGTTCTCACTCTATGGTATGTACTCACTCTATAGTATGTTCTCACTTTATGCTATGCTCTCACTCTATGGTATGTTTTCACTCTATGGTATGCTCTCACTCTAGGATATGTTCTCACTCTATTCCATGTTCTCACTCTATGGTATGCTGGGCTCTCTCTGTTTGTATTTCGTGCACTTGTCATGGCACACACAAGATCGTGCCATTTGTTATAATGTAATCATTTTTTACTCGACATTTACGACATTGGATATAGGGCTGGCCATAACCATATATGTACGGTGTATATACAATATTTTTGGCATGGAATGTACCAAATATAAGGTCACACACGGTGTATATCTACAGCCTTGGCCAACCCAAATTATATACCCTCCTGCCCTGCTCCTCAGGTAGAGGCAGTTGCTTTCAGCCAAGGCAAATTCAAGTTCAAGGGCGATGATGTACGTTCTCATTTACGAGATGCTGCACGGATGCAAGAGGTACAGAATGGATGGACTAGTGCAGAAGTCAGTGCGCATGCACACACACACACACACACACACACACGCACACACACACACACTCTCACACACTCACACACACACACACACACACACACACAC
>Ga0307948_1003727_pt1:0-7500 | contig 11245 bp, 6 predicted proteins | sample OrgLakmetagen280_FD_201824 | JGI IMG/M metagenome (GOLD analysis project Ga0307948, IMG submission 201824) | Saline water microbial communities from Organic Lake, Antarctica - #280 | ecosystem: Environmental > Aquatic > Non-marine Saline and Alkaline > Saline | place: Antarctica: Organic...
AACACTCTCGCACACACACACACACACACACACACACACACACACACACAAACATACACACACACACACACACACATGCACACGCACACACACAAACACGCACACAAACAAGCACACATGCACGTGCACACATTATCACACATTATGACTTTCAGATACACTCAGATATACTAGATTTGTTAAGCACATATCCTCCTACATATACCTGTCCGCTTTTTTTCTTGTGCGTGTATTGAACGAGCAGAATTTTTTTTACCCCATGTCATCCCCGCGTGCAGAACCAATGGCTAGGAAGCAGCAAGCTGGTGGTCAAGCCAGATATGCTGTTTGGGCAGCGTGGCAAGCGTAAGTATGAGTTGGCGCAAGCGTGCTGACGTTGTGGTTCCATTTTGCATTTCATTTTGAGCTTCGTACGTGTCGTAGCCTTCCTTTGAACGCGTGGCATACTTGTTGCCCTCTTGCTGTCTCTAGACACACGCGCAAACACACACGCACACACACTCAAACACACACACGCACACACGCGTATACATACACACATAAACACATATTTTTCTTTCACAGATGACCTTGTTGGATTGAACCTTACATGGAGCCAGGTGCGCTCCTGTTAAATATTCCATACGCTGTTGATCAGCCTATGAATTCAAGTACTGGTTCTGTTTTCAAATTGTTGCAATGGACAACAAAGCCGTAACGTTCTTTCTTCTGCAGTTGCAGGGGGCTGCATAGGATAGGGCATAATTGCATCAGTTAAATGAATGTGCTTTCCTCTGCTATCACGCACACACACATACGCACACACACACACACACACACACACACACACACACACACACACATACACGCACAGGCGGAGGCGTTTATCAGGGAGCGAGTGGGGAAGACTGTGACCGTGAACGAGTGCACAGGGCCTGTGACCACCTTTATTGTGGAGCCTTTCATGCCCCACACTGAGGAAATGTACATGAGCGTCCAGGTATTATCAGTTAACGACAATATTGAGCATTGTGTGCCGGCACGCTGTGAAATATTTCGCAAACACTGGTCCTGTTTCTTGCTCTTTGCCCTTAAAAGAGCAAAGGACGGAGGATGCACCGTTCAGTTACGCATTTTTGTATTGGCTTTGCTTTTATGTATGCTCAATTTCACCTGTGCTGCTTAAGGCTTTGCTCAGAAACACTGTGTGCGCATAAAGCGCATGAATGAGGAATGAGGACCTACGTATGTGTACGTACGTGTGGGTGCATTGTGGTGAAGGATGCGGTTAACATAGAGGTGCATCGAACAACATTCTGGCAATCTTTACGATTGGTGCTTCAAATCACTCGTTTGTGCACCTTTTTTCACCGATGCTGCATCCATCAACACAGTGTTCTTGAACACTTCCTCAGGTGTAGATGTGTATATTGACATCAGTTCACCAAACTGCTCGCACCCCACACACCCACAATCCACCCACTTCACACGATTAGCCACACATCCACACACTTTTCGATATGTGTACATTTTGATCGACAGCGCACGCACCACAAATGAGAGACACATGCCCTGTGTGTTTATCTGCAGAGCAATCGCCTGGACTACGAGGTTTCCTTTTCTGCCATGGGGGGTGTGTCCATAGAAGAGCACTGGGACCAGCTGAGCAGCATAAAAGTGGATGCTGCAGTTGACGTGAGTCAATGGTTGAGAAGGAATGCTTTTTGTGTTGTATGCATGATAACAGGTTAGGCCATGTTAGTACAGGAGTACTAGGACCAGCTGAGCAGCATAAAAGTGGACGCTGCAGTTGACTTGAGCCAATGGCTGAGAAGGAGTGCTTTTTGTGTTGCATTCATGAATAAAGGCCATGGCTTCCATAGAAAAGCACTGGGACCATTGAAGTGGACGCTGCAGTCAACGGCAGAGGAAATGCTACGAATACACCAGTACACGCAAAAAGAAAAAGAAAAGGAAAAAACTTCGCAGGCAGTGAAAAAGCATTCCAACAACTAATTTAGGAAAAGGAGCCACTTTAACAACAAAAACTAATACAAATACCTTTGTACGCGTATTGAGTTCGCCCACAAGGTATGACCTTACATTTCAAGGCTCCCCTGCCAATAATTTACATATCTCTAATTTTTCTTCCTTCTCGTACACACACATGTCCCACTGCATGAAACACATAGCAGGTGTTCCCTTTTCTATTCCTTCTCGTACACACACACGCACACACACACATACACTCATGTCCCACTGCATGAAACACGTAGCTAGTGTTCCCTATTCTATTCCGTCTCGTACACATACACACGCACACACACACGCACACGTCCCACTGCATGAAACACGTAGCAGGTGTTCCTTTCCTGTTTGCCTCCACGATCACGCTCCGCTTCAGTTAACCATTAGGTTTGCGAAACACACATATACACACACATGTACACATGCACATACACAGGGCCTTACAAGTGAGGCGGTTGCACCTCTGACAGCCAAGCTCCCCCTAGAGCTGCGCACCAAAGTGGGGGAGTTCCTGAGGTCTATGTTCAAGGTGTGTGCTTGATGAGCTTGACACCACCCACTTGGCTCATAACGTGTCTCACGTTTGTTGCTTGGGTACGTGCTCACTGTGACTTCATCCCCTCCTATGTGTGCCTGCCCTGCACAGGTCTTCCTGGATGTTGATGCAACCCTGATTGAGATGAATCCCTTCACCTTTGACCTTGATGGCCAGCCCTTTCCCTTGGACATCAGGGTGAGTGTACCTCCTACAAATTGGCTAGAACCATACATACGTACACAAATACGGTGTACGAACGGTAGTTTTGGCAGGCAAATTACCATACATACACACGGTCATGTACGGTGTACGGTATGTATGGTTCTGGCCAACCCTACGTTTCTGAGTGGGAGGGCTTGAGCAGCATAACATCTTGAAACTGGAGGACTTCAAAACCTTAAAGCACTTATGTCCAGCTAAAAAAATGAGAGGGAAAGCTGTAGGTAAGTGGGTCCATGGCATGCCATCATGTCAGCAATCCGTTGTTAAACAGGGGTGCTTGGAAAGCTGTAGGTAAGTGGGTCCATAGCATGCCATCATGTCAGCAATCCGTTGTTAAACAGGGGTGCTTGGAAAGCTGTAGGTAAGTGGGTCCATGGCATGCCATCATGTCAGGAATCCGCTGTTAAACAGGGGTGCTTGGAAAGCTGTAGGTAAGTGGGTCCATAGCATGCCATCATGTCAGCAATCCGTTGTTAAACAGGGGTGCTTGGAAATTGTCCTGCACCCTCTTGGCCGTCCCTTTGATTTACTTCTGTTTTCTGTGGTGGAGGAGGTTTACGATACCCGGCGCCAAATGTGTAGGGTTGGCCAGAACCGTATATATACACCGTATATGACCGTATATTTGGTGATTTCCCTGCCAAAACTACCGTATATACACCGTATATATATGGTTCTGGCCAACCCTGCAAATGTGGCTCCTTTTCCTTAGTTGTTATAGGGCGCCCATTGTACCTTGTTCTCAAACGTTGAGCAGCCATCCCAGGCTGAATGCATTTGTAATCCAAAGTAGACTTAGAGGGCGCCAACCGGCTTCTTTTCCTTTGTGGTAAGAGGGCGTGGTTTTAACTGCCTGCCTGCGTGCGTACTAGTTGTTAGAGGGCGTGTTCAGAGAGGGCGTGGTGTTCACTGCCTGCCTGCGTGCGTACTAGTTGTTAGAGGGCGTGTTCAGAGAGGGCGTAGTGTTCACTGCCTGCCTGCGTGCGTACTAGTTGTTAGAGGGTGTGGTTTTCACTGCCTGCCTGCGTGCGTATTTCTTTCCTTTTTCTTTCTCTGCAAGTTTTACTGATATATAACCCTACACCTAGATGTAAACAGGATGGTATGTAACCCTACACCTAGATGTAAACAGGATGGACAAGTAGTTGGACAAGTAGATGGACAAGTAGATGTGAACAGGATGGTATGTAACCCTACACCTCAGATGTAAACAGGATGGACAAGTAGTTGGACAAGTAGATGGACAAGTAGATGTGAACAGGATGGTATGTAACCCTACACCTAGATGTAAACAGGATAGACAAGTAGTTGAACAAGTAGATGGACAAGCAGATGTGAACAGGATGGTATGAAACCCTACACCTAGATGTAAACAGGATGGACAAGTAGTTGGACAAGTAGATGTGAACAGGATGGTATGTAGCCCTACACCTAGATGTAAACAGGATGGACAAGTAGGGACACGATGTACCTTCCTGTCCGGGCAAGCGCATCTTGGCGTCCCCTGTTTTCTCAGCACCATAGGGCATGCAGTGCGCTGTGCGCTCAATGTTGTCCTGCAGTGGGCTTCGCAGTGGCAGCGAATGGTGCAAGTGCGCTGCGTGCTCAACAGTCCTGCACAAGGCTTTGCAGTGGCAGCCAATGGTGCAAGTGGACTGGGTCCGCCGGTTTTCTAGTCAAAACGTCAGGTCTTGCAGTGCAGGTGATGGTGCGAGTGGACTAAGCCTGCCATGTTTTTGGTCGAAATATTAGTCTTCTTATTAGTACCTTATGATGTCATATTGTATGTAGCTAGGGTCGGCCAGAACTGTATATGCACACCGTATATGACCATATGCATGGTGATGTCTCTACTTGAAATACCGTATATACACCGTATAGTACTGGCCAATTCAATAAATAACCTCATGGACTGCAGATGGAGCTGGACGACACTGCCCAGTTCCGCAGCAGCAGCAAGTGGTGCGGGGCTGAGTTCCCCCTGCCGTTTGGGCGCACGCTCGCTCCCGCTGAAGAGCACATCCAAATTATGGATGAAACCACTGGGGCCTCCTTGAAATTCACTGTTCTCAACCCCAAGTAAGTGTGGTGGAGTGGGGACTTGATTAAAACTGCATTTTGTACTGACAGAAGAGCATGGTGGAGGTTTAGGCGGCTTTATTCCTGTTCAAGTGTGTGATGAGGCTAGCACTTTGAGTCAGGTACAGGTGCCTCCTTTGTCATCCATATCGTTCAAGCACCAAAGTGTGTAATGCTGCATAATATCGAGGCTGTTTCAGACAAAAGCATGAACAAAAAACACAGCTCGCTGTGCAAAATGCTTGTCTTCTCCTCCTATACCACTGCAGGGGTCGTGTGTGGCTGATGGTAGCTGGCGGCGGTGCCAGTGTCATTTACACCGACACCGTCGCCGATTTGGGCTACGCACAGGTGCACATGTGTGTGTTCTTAAACTGTGGTTGATCTGAGATATGCACAGGAAAAGGGGTGAGATATGCACAGGCGTATGTTTTACTTGAAATCGAAGCTGTTGCCAGTATGGGCTGTGCACGGGCGGCATCATATGTAGGGTTGGCCAGAACGATATATGCATAACCATATCTATATATGGTTTGCATACGTTATTTTTGGCAGGGAAATCACCAAATAAACGGTCAGATACGGTTTATACAGTTCTAGCCAACCCTGATCAAATGCCTGACGGTTTCATTACCGGACTTCTAACTTCTGGTCAACCTTAAGGTAGGGCGACGCAGGCCAGCAATCCTGCAGGCGTGATTGCTTGGGGTAATGCTGGGTTTTTATTGCCCCATCTCATAGCAAGTGCTCTCGATCCTTAATCCATCGCCCTAGACTAGGCGATGTTGCCAGGAAAGCTGAATATCCAAAATTAGGCTCTCGCTTGCCTGTACTGCCAAAGCAGATACCCAACCTAACACACACACATGCATACTCACATACACATATATATACACACACACACACATACACACACACACACACAGAGAGAAACATGCAAACACCCAGGAAATCCGGCATCAAGGAGAGCCCCCGCTAACCACAAACTCACCATTAGCCTGTGGCTACCTGTCAGGTATCCAACCTTACTCTCACCCGTTGTGACTCGTCCAGGAGCTTGGGAATTATGGAGAGTACAGTGGAGCGCCCAACGCACAAGAGACCTACCAGTACGCACGCACTGTGCTGTCGTGCGTCACCGCAAATTCAGATGGGAGGAAACGTGCCCTGCTCATAGGAGGGGGCATCGCCAACTTCACCAACGGTGGGTCTTGCTTCTATTAATGTCCGCAATAAAAAGTCACTCACTATCCCTGTTTAAATTATAATGTCCTGGTGTGTTTGCTTTTTGAGTCCGTAAGATGCATCTCATGCACGGCCAGCCGGTGAGTGGCCCCGTTGGTACAAAAGTTTGCGGCAAGCAGTAGCAGCTTCTTTCTGTCCTTACATCATGGGGTGCTTTCTTAACCAGACCAGCAGTCCTGTAATTGGAGTTTAAACGGAGTGTGTTGTGCAAGCACGTTATTGAGCTTGGTAGTTGAATAAGTGCACGTATGTAACACACGCTTTTGTACAGTTGTCTGCTGCTTTCCTCTTTCCCCTCTTGCACACTCTTCCGTTGCTCTTGCTTAGGTACGTACCTTTTGGTGTGTCTCTGCTTGATGCTTAATGGTGTAGTCATGAGCTGCATGATGCTCAATGGTGTAATCATGTAATGGTCATGTAATGGTGCAGTCCTGAGCTGCATGGCTGCATGGTGTAATCATGTAATGGTCATGTAGTGTTGTAGTCATGAGCTGCATGGTGTAGTCATGCAGTGGTCATGTAATGGTGTAGTCATGAGCTGCATGACGCTCAATGGTGTAGTGCTGTCATGAGCTGCTGTGCACCTCATCCATAACATACCTTCTACAATATACGTGGCTTACCTTGTAAGGGAATAAGAAAGGCACAGGATCACCTTCTATAGGAGAGGAAAGGAGAGATGCGCATGGCTAGGGCTGGCCAGAATTATATAAATATGGTGTATATACGGTATTTTTGGTAGAGAAATCACCAAGTGTACAGTCATATACGATGCATGTATGTGGTTCTGGCCAACTCTACGCATGTCAATTTAGCCGGAAGGCAACGAGTGATATGTATGCAATGGCACACGTTTTGACAGTTGTATTTGCGTGCACCAAACAAGGCTGCTTGGCTCACTTCCTTTTTTGTGTCTCTGCCTTTATTTGCAGTGGCGGCTACCTTCCAAGTGAGTATGTGTTCAGAGGCGCAAAGAAGGTCTCCGCAGTGTGCAGCACGAACGTGTCGTGCCAGCTCGTCATGTAATTAGTACGGTACGGGGAATTGTTGCTAAAATCATTGACAGACGCACTGAGCACTGCTGGATATTGAGACTGCCAGAGAAGCAAAGGCGTCATCCAACATCTCAAAAGAAATGCTCTGAAGGCGGGTGTGTGTTTGTGTGGGCTGCAGATGATGTGAGCAACAAATAATGTCAAAGCTTTGCTGCACTTGTGAATTTACTAACTGTTCTGCAAATAACTTGTTCCTCCAATACTGTTGCATACAGACTTTGTGTTTAAAAGCTCTTAAGATACGACGATCCTCGTGGGGCATCACCACCACCGTAGTACCTACTTGATATTCCTTTTTTATGGTGGACTTGAAAGGAAAGGAACCGACCTGCTTGCGTGATGACGTGGTATGTT
>Ga0307948_1003727_pt1:10000-11245 | contig 11245 bp, 6 predicted proteins | sample OrgLakmetagen280_FD_201824 | JGI IMG/M metagenome (GOLD analysis project Ga0307948, IMG submission 201824) | Saline water microbial communities from Organic Lake, Antarctica - #280 | ecosystem: Environmental > Aquatic > Non-marine Saline and Alkaline > Saline | place: Antarctica...
GAAGTGAACACTGGAAGTGAACATTGGAAGTGAACACTGGAAGTGAATTCCAAAAGTGATTACTGGAAGTGAAGACGTGCAACGGATGTGAACACGCGTAACGAAAGTGAACACTGGTAGTGATTACTGGAAGTGAACATCGGAAGTGAACACTGGAAGTGAATTATAAAAGTGGTTAATGGAAGTGATTACTGGAAGTGAAGACGTGCAACAGAAGTGAACACGCGTAACGGATGTGAAATCTGGAATGATTACTGGAAGTGAACACTAGAAGTTAACATTGGAAGTGAACACGTGCAACAGAAGTGAGCACTTGAAGTGAACACCCACACTGTCCGCTAGCTCAATAAACCCTCCAATAAACCCCAATCAAACCCCGCTTTTATGGTTGGGACGGCAGGTTCGGCATTGGGCAGTGGCCCAGTGCTTGAAGCAGCTGTCTTACGTTGCAATGACGTGCATAGAGGTCCTTTTGATCAGTGGGTGTGCAAAGAAAATGATTCGCTCGATCGATGGGGTTTTCAACGGAAATTCGGTCTGCAATGATGTGAACAATGAAGAATTGAACTGAACCCTGCAGGCTCCAGCTGATGGGCTTTCGCAGGCTGAACTTGCAGGCTGAACTTGCAGGCTGAACAATGAAGCATTGAATTGAACCCCGCAGGCTCCAGCTGATGGGCCCTCCAAGCCAGGATCAAATTTACATCTTCAACGGAGACTATGTTGGTGGGTGTAGTCTGATTGAAGGTGGTTCAAATAGAAAACCACTCAGTGAATGTGCTGAACTGCAGGGCTGAAGTCGGTGGCCTCTAGGAAGTTGAAGGGAATTTAAATGGCCGGCCCGCTTTGGAATCCCACACAAGGTTTTAATTCAGGCGTCTTTTTTTTCCGCTGCTCTTGTTAAGACCAAAGTGTTCAGACCAAAAAAGCAGCAGCGATGCAAAAGGGAGTGTGTGAGCAGCGCACCAAAAACGTAAATTCAAACATCAAAGAAAAGGAAAATTCTGAAATTTGAGCACTGTACCAGTCCTTCACTTAAGCAGACAAAGTAGGCCAGGGAGATCTGTAGCAGTTTCCAAGTATGCACCATATGAACTGCAGGCATTATTCAAACCTGTAGGGTGTACATCGTTTTAGGCAAGGTTCTGGCAAACCCTATGTATGGCGCGATGCTCTGTGGCTCTTGCTTGCCGAAGTCAAGGGGCTTAAGATTTGGAGCTACTCATGTGCTTGAAAAGCGTCTAT
>Ga0307948_1003729_pt1 | contig 11241 bp, 12 predicted proteins | sample OrgLakmetagen280_FD_201824 | JGI IMG/M metagenome (GOLD analysis project Ga0307948, IMG submission 201824) | Saline water microbial communities from Organic Lake, Antarctica - #280 | ecosystem: Environmental > Aquatic > Non-marine Saline and Alkaline > Saline | place: Antarctica: Organic Lake...
TGGCATCAGGACTCTTAGGAGTGCAAGTACACAACACATTGACGGCAAACAGGTGTGCTGATGGCATCAGGACTCTTAGGAGTGCGAGCACACCACACATTGACGGCAAACAGGTGTGCTGATGGCATCAGAAGTAATCTCCACCTATTTCTGATGTGTTCTCTGCGAGCTGTGTGCATATCACACGTACACATCACACATACAAGCAGAAATTCATTGATCTGGAGAATACACGAAGGACAAGGGAAAGAGGACCGTCCACTGCCCCCCAGCCCTATGTTAACACTGTGCGTGCACAACACAAATAGTGGCAGGAAAGAGGAAACTTGCTTCCTGCTGCTGCAAACCAGCGTGAACTCTGAAACGGATACTGTGCTTGCGCAAGTTCGCAAGTTTCATACAATACTCAACAAAATGTACCATGCAGCCTAAAATATATCCTTGTGCACAATTCACAGTCCCATACAATATTCAACTAAACACTCGCAGATGCAAACCCTGAACACACACAAACGCACACACCCCCAATTGCTCCACTCTGCAATGCGGGAGCTTGGCACCCACCACTACACTCTGGCTGCTGGCAAGGCAGCGGCATCTGCAAGGCGTACCAGACATGCACACACGTGCACACGCACACACACATACATACATTCACAAACATTCACTCACAGGCACACACACAAACACACGCACAAGCACACATACACACGCCCAACAGCTGCGTCACTCTGCAAAACAAGAGCTGCGCACCCACCACTGCACCCTAGCTGCTGGCAGGACAGCGGCATGTGCAAGGCGTACCACACATGCACACACATGCACGTGCACACACACACGCACACACATACACACGCACAGAAACACACACACACACGCCCCACAGCTGTCCCACACTGCAAAACAAGAGCTGTGCACCCACCACTGCACCCCTTGCAACTTGCAGGGCAGCTGCATCTGTGAGGCGTCCGGACACCAGCAGCGACAGCTTGCGCTCAAAGCGCACCACCTAATCAAGAGGCCCAGGAAATTGAGGATGGAGGGTTAGGAAAGAGGATCAATAAAGAATGGGTATGTTGGTGCACACAAATGGCTGAAGGTTAATTGAGGACAAGTGTGGTGTGGCTAAAGGTTAGTTGGGGAATGGCTGAGGAATTGAGGAATGGCTGAAGGTTAATTGAGGACGAGTGTGTTGGTGCGCACAGAGGGTCAGGAGATCGGTTGAGGACGAGTGTGTTGGTGGGTTGATGAGTACGAGTGTGTTGGTGTGTTGAGGAGGACAAGTGTGTTGGTGTGTTGAGGAGGACGAGTGTGGTGGTGCGCACAGAGGGTTAGGAGGTCAGTTGAGGACGAGTGTGTAGGTGTGTTGAGGAGTAAGAGTGTGTTGGTGTGTTGAGGAGTACGAGTGTGTTGGTGTTTTGAGGAGGATGAGTGTGTTGGTGCGCACAGAGGGTTAGGAGGTCGTTTGAGGACGAGCCTTTTGAACTTGTATTTGAGCCCTTTATACTTGTCTCGCTCTGTAGGTATGAGCTCTGTAGGTATGAGCTGTGTGGTAGAATGAGCCAAAGCCTGGTATTCATTTGAATGCTTTCGGGGCAGCACGATCTAATTGCCTCTCACAGCCCGCACAACAATACAACAATAGGATAAAAAAAGTAACAGGCAAAAATGTGTGCAAAAAACGGCAATGTATGAAATAGTTGCAGTGCTTAGAATAGTGGCTGTGTGTGAGAAAAGGCTACATACAAAACAATGGCAATGTGCCGATTAGTAGCAATGTGCCGATTAGTGGCAGTGTGTGAACTAGAGGCAACGAGCAAAACGGTGGCAATGTGCAAATTAGAGGCAGCGTGCAGTAGCTGCAGCAAGCTGTTAGCAGCATAGCACTGTTAACAGGGCAGTGGCATTAAACTGCTCTGGACGGATTCATGGTTGTACGTCGGCATCTGGAGCAGCCCCGGCAACAAGCTGAGGCTCTGCACTCCCATTCGTGTCGTGAGGTACCCTCCTTGGTGACGAATTGATGCTCAGATCACGGCGACCGGGTTAGTTGGGCTTAAATCCCAAAAGCAGCTCTTCATATATGAATAGGGTTGGCCAGAACCATATATATACATGGTGTACATACGGTACTTTTGGCAGGGAGATCACCAAATGTACGGTCATATGTGCTGCATATATACGGCTCTCGCCAACCCTCTATATGAAAGATAATCAACAACCTACTGCCTTCAACCGCGACGCATGTATTAGAGCTCGTGTGTATGCTCCGCATTAACCTTCAAACTTGGTTACGTCGGTATTCCCTCACCTCCTCCCTGTCCATCCTGAACTTGAAGCAGTAGTGGCACTGCTGACGTAGGATCTTGTACATGTTGCTGCGAGTGAGTGAGTGTGTGTGTGCGTGCGTGCGTGCGCATGTTTGTGCGTGACTGCTTAAACATACGCACAGGTGATCAGAAAACGTCGGACATACTGTAAGCTGGTAGAGAAAGTGGGGGATTATCGATGGATTGACGGAGTTTGGATAGATTCAGAGCTGAGCATGAGTTTCAAAGCAGCGTTGGGAACGCAGTTGGGCAGAGTGATTGCATACGTTGCTGCGAGCACAAAGAAAGGGTGCGGATAGAGCTGAGTCTTGAAGTGGCAAGGTAATTAAAGGGTACCTCCATAAATCGCGAGTACAAACAATTGTTGGAGTTCCTCTACCCATCTACTCTAATCTCTGTTTATCGCATGCGCAGCTCTACCTTTTGAGTTAGGACGGTGTGCGTACGCACAAACCATACTCACAGGTAGAGCTGAGCACAGCTTTCAAAGCAGCAGAGGTAGGAGTAGGCAGGCAGAGTGACTTCGCTTGTTGCAGCAAGTGTCAAAGGGGGGAGGGGGATGGGTAGTGGAGTGCCTCACTGCCAGGGAGACTGTCATACAGAGAAAGTTAGCAACCTAGTCTAATTCTGCAGGCACGCTAATCGGCTCTTTTGCTTGTTGTTTAGAATACACATGATGCCTGTGAGAAAACATCTCTCTGATTCCATTGATTGCGGTACACGATAGGAACACCTCTCTGAACAGCACTGTGCAGTTAAGGAACAATTTTAAAGACACAACAGAACAATTGCCTCAATGAAAACATTGTCTCCTTCCTGAATATGCATGCGTGTGCATGTGCACAAGCACGCACGCACGCACGCACGCACGCACGCACGCACGCACGCACGCACACACACACAGACACACACACACGCACACGCACACGCACACGCACACGCACACGCACACACATATAAAAAAAAACACATACATACGTACGTACATACATACATACATACATACATACATACATACATACATACATACATACATACATACATACATACATACATACATACATACATACATACATACTGTGTTTGTGCATACATACATACTGTGCATGTGCATACGTGGCGGGAAAACTCACTTGAAGATGATGGGGTTGTACACAGGCACAGGCAGCTCAATGTGCCCAAAGTGACCTGGACAGAGGGAATGGGGGAGGCTGCAAGTGCCACACCTGCAAATCAAATGCACAGAAGGCACAATGTGCAACTCATACGACACGCGACATATGATACACACGCAACACGCAGACACACGCTGTTGCTGCTGGTACCTCACGCACACACACACACACACACACACACACACACACACAGGCACATACACACAAATACACACTCATTCACAACACTCACCTTCCCCGCATGTCCACAGGCCCCATGGCTGAGTCGTACAGCCCACCTGGCACTGCATTCTTGAGGTTGTCAAAGATAACAGGCTGTACGATGCGCTTCACGCTCATGCGTCGGACCTGAATCGTCAATTCATGATGAGCAAGGTTCAGTGTGGGTTTAATGAGGGTTGAGGAGCAGAAGAAAATACCGGCCCTCAGGGCACAGAGGCAGGTCTGCAGACGGCTGTGCTATCATGTTCCATAGGTTTTAAGCATCGCAGGTTCCGTGCATGCGCCAATAAAACAGCATGCACAGCGTGGTAGCCGACTCAGCTTGCACACAGCCGCACACAGCACGTGGCCCACCTCATCGTCCGTGTAAAAGCCAAATTGCACTGCCCTGACAGACTTGTTTGTGAGCTCCTTGGAAGGGGTGGCAGACATGGCTGCTTGCTACCTTCCTGCACCTCCTCCTGCCCTCCTCCGGTTGGCACACCTAAAGTAACCACCTAACTAATCATGGAGGATTCGAATGGCAACCAGCCATTGTATTGTACACCTATTGAACTTATTTAATGTACAAAACCAATTATTTGCTGGGCACCAAAATGACCTGACGGCTAAGATTGAGTGCTGATGCGAGCAGCTAGAATAATTTAATGTGGTTTATTATTTTCCCGTAGTCGCTCACCACGAATTCGCATCGTGGAAGACTTTTGTGACCCACAACCTGAGTTCATTTTCCTTCATTTGTTTAGGTGTAAATATATCATGAATACGCACGCGCACACGAGGAATGTTGGGCTGGAAAACTCGCACTTGAGCTTGAATCCATCGTCATCTAGTAATACAGGCAGAAGAGCTCTGTTCAGAAGAATACCCAGGCATGCCTCTAAACCAGGCGTGAAAGAATCTACAGAGGTGAATTCAGGGGAACTCTCTCAAGGCCAGGGGAGCGCACGCACAATCCAAGAGGTCAGTACAGCACAACACATTGTGTGAGGTTTGTATTTCTTGGTTTCAGTCTGCTTTCATCTTTAAACTGAATGGTTCCAGGCTTCTCACGTCCACACATTGCTCTCACATGCAAGCACGCACACACACACACACACACACACACACACACACACACACACTCACACACACACACACACATACACACACAAACACCCATGCACACACACACACACACAAGCGCACACACACACACGCGCACACACACATACCTATGTACACAAACACACATACACACAGGTGCCCCCCTATGAGCGCCCACACCTAGGCAGGGGCTCCCTCCAGTCAAGGCCTCTGGTGCCCATAGTTGACCCACAGGCACGTATGCGTACCTTTAGGCCATAGAGTGCGTGGCTGTGTGAGCGGGGAAGCACACGGTAGAGCACAACTGAAGAACTTTAGCTTTGAATTTATACAATCTATGATTGCACATTTGAACTGCTACCACACACGGCACCCTTTATTATAAATAAGGCTGCATCCACACTGGTAGCTTTCTTTATCAGCTCACCTACCTGACATCCAACAGTCACCCCATCATATCCTTAGTAGGATAGACTGCGCTATGTTCCTGACAAACACTTTGCTAACTGAGTCAAGTACGATTTGAAGGTTGCGCAGCAATATAATCAGAGTTTGGCTTGATAAATAAGAGATGAATTTTGCTCACGTCAGTCATTGCCTCACTTTGCATGGCCTCTATAACCTGAAATCGCAACAGGAAATTCTGAAATTGTTTGTGTTTAGCATTTTTAAACGAACTACAGGAGGTTCCGTCTCTGTACGGCAAAAGCCAAACCACAGGAGATTCTGGACTTATCTTGTGTTTAGCACAAACCTGAGGCATCCGTGACGCATGTAACCACGATAGGAAGCTCTAAACCCTTATCTCAGCATAACCCTGACTCATTGAAAACAAAACCACAGGAGGTCTTGGACTCCGTGTTCGGCACAAACCTGAGCGGCCGAGTGAACGGGAACATGCCAAGCTATTTACAGGGCTTGGGGAGGCTGCATGCAGGTAACTGGGTGGGGGTGGGGGTGTGCATGCTTGCTGCACAGATAATGTGTGATGTGTTGGCCGTAATCATTTATCTACGGTATTTTTGGCAGGGAAACCACCAAATATACAAATATACGGTCATATACGGCGTATATATAAATGGTTCTGGCCAACCCTAGTGATGTATGATGTGTTGGCCGTAGCCACATGTACCTGCTCATCGTACATTTCGTTATCTTTCTGCTAAGGTTACCATACATACCACACCGCCTACTTGTGTGTATGTATGTATGGATGGATGGATGGATGGATGTGTGGTTTTGGCCAACCCTTGTGTTTGGTATACAAATTGGAGATGGCTTTCAGCCAATTGGTTCTCACACTGTTTTCTTGTGTGTGTGTGTGTGTGTGTGTGTGTGTGTGTGTGTGTGTGTGTGTGTGTGTGTGTGTGTGTGTGTGTGTGTGTGTGTGTGTGTGTTTGTGTGTGTGAAGCATAGCACAAGCTTCAACTGCCCTTTCAAAGCAGAAGGAGACTGCCGTCTTTAACCTTGCGTTGCCATTGTCAGGTGCTCTCAATTTTTTAGGAACCTCTTCCTTGCTCCCTTGTTTTTATTCACAGAGGGCCCAATTCTCTACAAACCTACCGTGGTGGACCAGCCCCCAGCAGACGTGTCTGCGCAGCTCCCCTTCATGCTATACCTCCCAGGTGCGTGCACATAGAAATTACGCCCCGTATTATATGATCAAGTGTGTGTGTGTGAAGGAACAGCAGCCGTTCTTCAGACATGTCTGCGCAGCTCCTTTTCATGCTATACCTTTCAAGTGCGTGCACAGTGAATTCACGCCCCGTATTATGTGATCAAATGTATGTGAAGGAAAATGCAGCTGTTTTTTAGACGTATCTGTGCAGCTCCCCTCCACGCTTCAACTATATGCACACCACTCAGTGAAGCTGCTCTGTTTGGTGTGTAACGCTTGAACTCCAAACAAGGTCCTCCATCTCAGTAATAAGTCCACCTCACAGCTCACAGCACAAGCAGATGAGGGCCATCCTGGTCCAATTTGATCTCACGCACAGCCTCTTAGGCACCACTCCCTGGCAGGTTGTGAGAGGTGCTGTGAAGTCTCTCTTGCTGCTACTGCTTCTGCTGCTGCTGCTGCTGCTGCTGATGATGATGATGGTGATTTAAATTGCTGCCCCTGTTGCTCCTCTCCTGGCTCATTGGCAAATTAATGATCTAGTTTGATCCTACAGAGTATGAACCCTGACGTCACCTTTTCTGACCAGGCAAGTGTTGAAGCGCACACACGCACACACACACACACACACGCACACAAACACACTCGCACACAGTCAAACAAAAACATACACGCACACACTCACGCACATGTATACGCATACGCACACATTCACACACACACACACACACACCACGTGCTCTCCCTAACCTGCCAGGCATTGACGGCACTGGCTTGGCAGCTTACCGTCAGTTTCCAAATCTTTCAAAGATGTTTGACCTGCACGCGATGTTCCTTCCCCCCACTGACCGCTCCAGCTTTGAGGACATCGTTACCACCATTCAGGTAAGCGGTGCTGCTTCGCGCACACAGGCAAGCAGCATGGACATGCACACACACGCACACACACATCCATCTGCAATGTGATAACTATTCTCGTGTGATCAGCAGTGATCCGCGTGAAACACACACATCAACTTGCAATGAGATATATATATATATATATATATATATATATATATATTTCAGGTTGTAACACACAAGCAAGCAGCATGGGCTCACATACATTTGGATTGCACGTCCCAGAGTCATAGACCCTGGATGGTAGTGGTCACCTAGGCAAGTAGGGTTGTCCAGAACCGTATATATGCACCGTATGTGACCGGTTATTTGGTGGTTTCCCTGCCAAAAATACCGCGTCTGGCCTACCCTTCTAATTATTTATTGACACGAGCAAATTTCTTGGTCCAGACGGTCGTTTGTTCTGACAGCACACAGACGGGCATAGTGCACGCACGCATGGGCTCACCGACATTTGAATGTGCAGTGTACAGCGCACAAAGGCAAGCTACGAGCACAGGGGCAGGCTTTTGTCCGCTTACGTCTCTTTGTCTGCCTACGTTGTCTACGTCTCTTTGTCTGCCTACGTTGTCTACGTCTCTTTGTCTGCCTATGTTGTCTACGTCTCTTTGTCTGCCTACGTTGTCTACGTCTCTTTGTCTGCCTACGTTGTCTACGTCTCTTTGTCTGCCTACGTTGTCCACGTCTGTTTGTCTGCCTACGTTGTCTTCTCTCTGTCTGCCTACGTTGTCTACGTCTCTACGTCTGCCTACTTCTCTTTGTCTGCCATGTCTCTTAATCGGTATGCAGTCGTAATAACCAAGGTAGGTAAGGTAGTTGCCATCAGCAGAGAGAGACGGGGCAGACAGGGCCACCCTTTGCATTAATAAGAGTACCTTAATGCAGCAATGCGTGCAGCTTGAGATCTATGGCTGATCTTAACCAATGTCCATGTAATGAACCAAATGCTGCAAACGCACGCACACATACATACACACACGCACGCACGCTCACACACACACACACACACACACACACACACACACACACACATAGCACACTATAAAGTAGAGGTGCCTACCTCAAAAAGCATGCTTGCTTGCCTTGCTGTCCGTGATTGTAATTTTCAGCTCTACATGCTGCTGTGTGTTATCTATTACACATGATCTACGCAGACCACATGCTTCTTTGTAGGGCCAACTTGGCTTACTCTGTGCTCACAATAATGGATGGGTGCCAACCGTTTTGCCTGGCTTTGTGCCAGTGCATTTCCCCTCTGCAATAGCCGGCCCAGCTAAGAGCTGTTGCTGAACCAGCAGGGAGAAGACAACCTTCACCTTGTTGTGGACGTATCTGTCTCTCACAACTCGACCAGCATGGGTCATGCACAACACACCTCATTTCTTATGTGTCTCTGTGTGTGAGCCTGGGATGATTTGCTCGACGAACTTGCGTTCTTTCGATGCATGTGCAGACCCAACTGAAGGATTAACTGTCAGGAGGGGTCAGCCTCAGGCCTTATCTTGTGTGTGTGTGTGAGAGAGTTTTTGTGGCTTGCTTATACTAATGATACTGTATTCTTTTTGTGCCCATGCAGGCCCAACTCGAGGATAAACTGTCAGGAGGGGACAGCCTCAGGCCTGTGTACTTGCTAGGGGAGTCCTTTGGGGGCCTCCTGTCGCTTGAGCTTGCCAGACGCTGTGGCAATATCGTGGATCGTGTGGTGCTAGTCAACCCAGTGAGTGTCATGCGTCACCGTGTTTGTGTGAGTGTGTGCATGTGTGTGAGTGTGTGTGTCTGTTACCTAGAGCCTCCTGCCGCTTGAGCTTACCAGGCGCTGTGGCAGTGTAGTGGATCACGTGGTGCTAGTCAACCCAGTGAGAGTTGTGGGTTAATATGTTATTTGTGAGTGTGTGTATGTGTGTGTGCGTGCGTGTGTACGTGTGTGCGTGTGTGTGTGTGTAGGGTGTGTAACTTTGAGGGCTCCTGTTGCTAGAACTCGCCAGGGGTCTTGACGGTTGACATACACACACAGATGCATAGACAAACACAAGTACGCACTTAAACGCACGCGTACACAGACACGTACACACACCACACATACATAAAATATGCACGCAAACAGGCCACCAGCTTCGCGGACTCCCCCTGGCCTCAAGCAGGAGGGCTGCTGACCTCTCTCCCAGAAGTCCTCTATAATGCACTCCCTATCGGCATCAGCCCTCTCATCTCCAACCCCTTCAGCATCGCGCTCAAGTGAGTTAGGCTGTGTTTTTAATCTGTGGAATCAGCCCTCTCCCAGAAGTCTTGTATAACGCATTCACTATCGGCATCAGCCCTCTCATCTCCAACCCCTTCAGCATCGCGCTCAAGTGAGTTAGGCTGCGTTTTTAATCTGTGGAATCAGCCCTCTCCCAGAAGTCTTCTATAACGCATTCACTATCGGCATCAGCCCCTTCATCTCCAACCCCTTCAGCATCACGCGCAAGTCAGCGTACGCTATTGTGTGTAATTTATGGTATGAGTTTTATCACCTGCGACCCCTTTAGCATTGTGCTTAAGTGATTGTGATTTTTTATGAAGCAGTTCTTTGTCCGACACATAGCGTAAAAGCAGATGGAAAGTGGTAGTCACCGTGCACATAAGCAATCTGCAAAGCATGGCTTGCATGAGCCCTGCCCATGGAAAAAGTACATCAATATTAGTTACATTAAAAACGTTGTTTTAATTGTGGTGCCGTGACCCCCAACACTTCCTCAACACCCACACTGCACATCACGGACCGTTCAAATCTCGCAGAAAAAAAAACAATTAAGTCATAATTATTTCTATTTCTCTATGTGCATAAACGTGTTTGTTCCTGCAGTGCCGTGGCCCCCAACGCCCCCTCAGCAGATGCTGCCTCACAGTTTGCGTGGGCCTTGGTGGACTTGTTGCCTGAGCTGGGCTCTCTGCGAAATGTGCTGCCCGCTGCCACTCTCGCACACCGTTTGCTGCTGCTGAAGGAGGGCTCCCAGTTTGTGAACGCCCGTCTGGACCAGGTGGGGGTGTGGGATGGGTGCGGGTGTGGGTGTGGGCGTGGGCGTGGGCGTGGGCGTGGGCGTGGGCATGGGTGTAGGTTTGGGTTTGGGTTTGGGTTTGGGTTTGGATTTGGGTTTGGGTTTGGGTTTGGGAGTTTAACTGAATGTTTGAATCATGTATGCTTTAGTGCTGAGCCATGCTGCCTGCTTCCATGTCCACATACACACTTGTCTGCTTTCCACAAGAATGCCACGTCAGCTATATTGCACAAGCACTGTTGCCAGGACCCATGACCTCAACATTATCAAAGGTACCCCCTCTCTACCAAACCAACAAATGCCGTTGCAAATGGCCCAGTGCATGCTGCTGAGCACCCACGATCTCGTCACTTCCTGTTATTGCCCCTATGCCTTTTGATTCTAACAAAAGCCATGATCACCTCTCTGTGACCCTCAAGTCATATCAAATAATATATCAAATAATATATTAAATAATAATGATTCAAATCATATATCAAATAATAATCATATATCAAATAATCATATCAAACTAGTGCTTTCCATAACCTCGCAGGTGGCTCAACGTGTGCTGCTGATCGCCAGCTCCAATGACCTCATCATTCCCTCCCGAACAGAAGGCCCACGCCTGAAGGCAGCGCTTTCCAGATGCAGACTGCAGATGATGCCTGGGCGCTCGCACGCGCTGATGCAGGTGTGAATGTCGGAGTGGGCGGTGTGAAGTGTCAGGTGAAGTTGATGATGGTGTGATGCAGGTGTGAATGTCGGAGTGGGCGGTGTGAAGTGTGAGGTGAAGTTGATGAAAGTTTGATGCAGGTGTGAATGTCGGAGTGGGCGGTGTGAAGTGTGAGGTGAAGTTGATGATGGTGTGATGCAGGTGTGAATGTCAGAGT
>Ga0307948_1003735_pt1 | contig 11233 bp, 12 predicted proteins | sample OrgLakmetagen280_FD_201824 | JGI IMG/M metagenome (GOLD analysis project Ga0307948, IMG submission 201824) | Saline water microbial communities from Organic Lake, Antarctica - #280 | ecosystem: Environmental > Aquatic > Non-marine Saline and Alkaline > Saline | place: Antarctica: Organic Lake...
TGACCCGGCAGGAATCCTCAGGGCGTAGTCGCAGCGCTCGCTAGCAATGGGAGAAATTGCCGACGCTATCGCTCAGAGGGAGGAACATGCAGGATAAGAGAGGCACCTGCACAGGACTACAGCAAGCACATCAGCAGCAGCATCTACACAGTCATTGGACACCTGCAGCAAGAGGGCAGTGACCAGGCTTGTGTGGATGCAGCTGTTGCACAATTCATCTACGCTACAGGCACCACCTTCTGGGTTGTGGTAGCAATACGCAAGTGATCGTGCTACGTTCTGAGGGGCTGGGAGTTCCTCTGGGGGGCTCTAGAGGGCTTGGAAGTGCCTCTGGGGGGCTCTAGAGGGCCTGGGAGTGCTTCTGGGGGGCTTGTGGCTGTAAAGTTCGTTAAGTGCCCAAAATCGTACTATACGGAGCAATTTGAAAAATACGGTTAAATACGTGATAAATACGATTCGACGTATAATACGCCTACGCCGTATGACCCATCCCTGAAAAATACGGTGCAAAACCGTATTTCAAACTGTACACCCCAGACTCAGGTCCGAACCCCAGCAGGAACAGTCCTTTTTGCTCTTTGCAGTTAATTTCTTCTTTGCGGCTCTATTGATTAAGCACGCCCTTTGCTTTGTACCACTTTCTCTTAATGCATGTATTTGCATCAATCACAATGGGAACCTTGGTGGTTAGAGTAGTTGGGCACTGGAAATGGCCATTTTGGGGTCTTTTTGCCTTTGGACAGGTCTAGCCCTTCAAATTTAAAATTTTTGTGCGACTATACTGGATACAGGTGTGCAGCTCTTCAAGAGCTACAAATCGAGCCTATTATGGTCAATTTGAAGGGTGCCAATTTCTCCGCATATATGGAATACTTATTTATACGGTATATACGGTACGGTTGAAAAGTTATTATTATTCCTCCGCATATATGGAATACTTATTTATACGGTATATACCTATAACATACGGTATATATGGTATTTGAAAAGGTGATATATGGTTCTGGCCAACCCAAACCATCTGCTTGCGTAGCCCATAGCCCACGTGTGAAATTGTGTGAGGATATGCAAGTTGGCTGATGATTGTAATTATTGCACATTGCGTTGTTTTTATCAAGCAAATAAGCGTTAACAAATGACAGCATTTATTGCTCTGTTTGTGCAGGTACAAGCTGAAGTGCAGCAGCAAAAAGGAGGGCACCAGGAGAACTAGAATTAAGTCGCGGCACCTTTTCCTCTTTAATATTATTATTCCATGCCATTCCTGTACCTCTATCGAACTCCTGGCGGGCTCTAAATGTCTAGAGAAAAACAGTTCAGGCAGTAGAGGCACGTCGGAGAATGTCCGTTGATTTTTGAACGACCAATAACAATTACGCGGTGTTTGATAGACGAGATGGGTAGAGGCACGCGGGTTTTTGGAAGACGCGGCACGACAACAGATTATACTCTTAGTATTCTGTTTTATTCGATATTAATGAACAAATGGTCAGCTCCCGCCCCACTTCGAGGTTGCAAGTGCTATGTAGACAGTTGTGTGGGGCTGAAGAAGCAGGTGGTGAAGTTATCATCGTGGGGGGAACCGTCTTGGATTGCCAGGTAAGCAGGTGGCGCTGCATGCGTATTCAAAACACCTGACCTTCATCCATATGTGCGTAAACATAATAAGTAGGTGCATTTGTAATCATGTTCAAACGTTCTGCCCACACAGACGTGTCTGATACACGTGCATGCACGGCACCAGGCATATCAAAGGCGATGTCTTGCCTGGTCATGCATTAAAACAGTATGTCTGCTATCAACACTTGTTTTGTTAAGACATTTGTTGTGAAATTACAAGCAAGCTTGCTCATGGTGACTGAAAGAATGCTTAATAACTGCCAGAGGGGGGCAAATGAGCAAGCTTGTAACTACACAAGTTCCTTTTAAACACTCAAGGGGCAACTACTCACACTACAAATTGGAACCAATATAGCTTGGAGCTAAAGCTGATGGCTTAAGCTACTAGTGCGGGCGCTCAGAACTGGCGTTAGTAAAGTTGCTTTGTGTACTGTGACAGGATGAAACGTACATGTAATAAATATGCACATGTAATAGGCCAACCTTTACAGGAGAAGGTGCTTTCTACGGGAAATAGCATGTTAATCTGCTTGTCTCGCCAACCACTTGGTCTTTCCACTTGGTTTCTGTTGCAGAAACTCTTTAATTAACGCAAAAGATTCCAAAATTCAAACATCACTGAATTTCGGTGCAGTACGTGAACTGTAATGAGGGTATTGTAGCAAACAGTTGGGTTCAAGCCGGCTTCCGAGCTTATGAGGCATGCGTGCCCCAATTTGCAACTTTTAAGCTCCAGTGCTTTGATTTAATGCAATTCAGTTCAAATTTCAAACATTGCATTGGGGCACGCCTATCCTATGAGCATCTAAAGCACTCCCCAAAAGGGAGGGAGTCTTCCCCTAATGCCTCCTCCCAAGTCCAAGTACATCTAAACCTCTGTCCATTTTCAACCATGCAAAAGTGGAGGACAGAGGTCTGGGTTCCAATTTGGAAGGAACTTGGCAGTTTTGGTCACCATGCACCTGTACTTGCAAGGTAAATAGTTTACGACCTTACAGGCCAAAATACCAGAATGGAACTCCTCCAGCCCCATCCTAGGCAGCCCTGTTTTTACTTCATCAGGCGCCCTCTTCTGATATTTTAAACGTCACTCAGCATCTGCTTGCATAGCAAAAATAACGTCCTTGCTCTTTTTAATATGAAAAGGAATGTGGGAATTTATTCCCTGCCGTCCCTGGTTCATCTTAATAAATCAAGCCTACTTCCATGATAATGTCTGTCTTCCGCTCACAATGACTGTGTTACTCACCCACTCACTGAACATTGCTTTCCTGAAGGCGACAGCAGACGTTCCTATCCAAGCGGGAAGCTCCGTCCCAGGCAAGGTGAGGTGGATAAGAGGAATGTGCCCCTTATCTTTGTTTATCTTTGTTATCCAATCTACTTTTGTCGCACGCACGCATGGGACACACAAAGCTTGCATTTTAACACAAATGCATGTAATATTTTTTGTGCTACGACAGCATTTATAAGCCCAAGTTCTGCGTCAATGAGAGGGCCATTAGCTAACAGCAAGCACTTGTAAACTTGAGCACTTCTTATCCCAGATCACGCACACTCCGGGAGGAGTGGCGAGGAACATAGCTGCTTGTATTGTGAGCCTCCTGCCCCCCAGCCAGCCAGCCCCCATATGTTGCTCGTTGCTGGGGAGGGATGTGGCAGGGCTAGCCCTCATGGCGAGCCTACAGCAGCTTAGGTGAATAGGAGGGCACCAGGGCTGAGCACGACCATTAAGTAAAAAGAGGGTTGATGTTGTTGATGTAATCATGGCAAGCCTACAGCAGCTGAGGTGGTTGATAGGGTTATCGCCTGGTCTTTCAATCAGCATTTCTTGTACCCAATGGCCACTTGCAGCTCCGTAGGTGAGCCGGTTCTAGAACACTGGTTGGAATTTTAAGCTTTGTTCACTGTGTGTGATACCCTGAAAGCCCTTGCTGCTATTACAGCATCTGACTTTGTGCGTGTGAAGAGGGCTCGGTGCTTTTTGTTACTCTGTAACAGTTTGCAGGAAATATTTTGCCTCATCTTTTGGTTCTGTCCTCAGGTTAAACACGGCCTACGTACAAGCCCTTGAAGGGATCCAGACACCCACTGTGCTTGCAATACAAGACAGGTGACGTTGCATTATTATACTCTGTGTGCAAAAGGAATGTACGTTACTTCAGGCTCTGGCTGCACGATTTTGGCCCCCATATTCGGGAAGGGCACACGAGCACCCAGTTTCACAATGGTCTCCAAGGAGTAGAAGCACCCAATTTATTTGTCGTGCTGTGCTTACGTACCTTGCAGCTGAGCGTACGTACTACATCAGAGGAATGAAGGGTTTAAAAAACCCCTAAAATCTAAACCCTATCCCTAACCCTAAACCCTTGAAAGCCATTTCCCCCTTTGAACTTTAAAAACGCGTTCCATGAAATGAGCACTTCCTCTGGGATCTTTGTTTTTAAATACCCTCATGCCTATCTTTTAACAGCTGATGCACTCTTGCCCATACCAGCTCCCTCTACATTGCCTACGCATTACTCAGGCACGGAGACCTCGCTTCGTGCGTAGCTGACGTGAGGTCTGTGGAGGAGCACCTCACGCCCACAGTGCTGCAAGGCATTTTGCCCGCTCTCTCACGAGTAGGTCAGAGGAAATTTAACAGCTCAGACTAGAAGGAAGTGAAATTCACACCTCTGCCTTCCCTATCCTTTTTAGCAAAAGAAGAAGGCATCTTTCTACATGGTCGTTACTTTATAGATACACACACCCTCTCATTGGTGGGGAGGATGTTCAGTAGAATGAGACCTGACGGTGAGGGGCTCTTAGTTGCTGGCACCCCAGGGCTTTTTCTTCATCGCACGCTTGATGTGTTAGATGCCACCAATGTAGGCGTTTTCCTTTCTGTTTCATAAGCTTTTGCCTATTAGGTATTGAGCATGGGTGCCCTAGTACAAGGTTAGGGATAAGCTGCTTTGCTTGTCGTGCAAGCAACGGCTGCTAGCACACGTGCTTATTAACTTACATAAAACCTAAAACACCCTGAAAACGACTCAACCGTTGCAAGTAACCACAATCACCAGCTCATACACGTGCACTGACGCATGCACGTACATACGCACACGTACAAACATTCACATTAACATGTACACACACACACACACATACACACGCACACATACATGCAAACATACACTCTTGCACACGCACACACGTACATCCTGACATGCTAGACATCCTATATTTCTGACACCCAGGGACGCCTCCTTGTCTGTGAGACCAACTTGTCGAGCACCAGCCTCGAGTTCTTATGCAGAGCAGCATACGATAGAGGAGTGCCTGTCATTTTAGAGCCCGTGTCAGTCCCCAAGAGCTTGAGGTGAACTTGAAATGAACAGTTGATGCACGTCAGTGCAATATTCTCTACATCTTTAATTTGCCTTCAATCAAGCAACTCTCAATTAGGATGTGTGCACTTTCGTAAGTGAAACACTTGAAACGTGCCTGGCAGTCTGTGAGATAAGGAGTGTAAAGAGGAGGGTGGTGAATTACAGTGCCAACCAAAGCAAATCACTTGCACAATTGCACATTGCTTTCAACATTCCTCTTGCATCCTGTAGAGTAGCTGCATGCACTTGAAGCAAGATGCTGCTCGCTTGTCACTCTGCAAGCTTTAACTGAGCAAGGGAAACTAAGCAAGGAAAACTGTTTAATGTTAATTGCTGACACTAGACTCTAGAAATACTGTAGCTTTCTTGGATAGCATACTGGGATATATTTCCTATAATTTGACACACACACATACACACACCCATACACACACATTCACGCTCACATACAATACATGTGCAGGGCTCTTAGTTGTTTGCCATACCTATCTTGGATCACGCCGAACGCAAAGGAGCTAGCAGCCATGGCAGAGGCGGTGACGTGCTATAATTCAGAGGCCCCAAGCACAGCAGCAATACGGCAGGGATGGTGCGCACACCCACGGGCACGACAGCAACAAGGGCGCAAGAGTATGGGATCTGCAGCAGGCATTATTTGTAGCTGTCACCCGTGCACAGATAACCAAACTGTGTCGGAAGGACGGCTGAGCAATGATCCAGGCTTGGAGGCTTTGTTGGAAGCGCAAGCAAAACACGCTGCAGTGCTGTTGTTGCAAGGTGTGACTGCACTCACGTGACGTTGCAGGGGTTGTCCTAATTCTGTAGCTCCTTGTTATGGCGCTAGTTTAGGTACCAAACAACGTCGGCTACTACGCACATCCTGTTTGTGAGTACTGCCTAATCCATTCCTGTGTTTCTCAAAATAGAATTGCTGCTGTGTGCATGAAACCGAGTGTCTCAAATATGCGAGTTGTCTCAGTGCTGATTGGTGCCTTGCACTGGTACGTAAGCAGGAACACAGCACGTGCTAGTCACATTAGGAGGTAGTGGAGCAGCCATCTACACACTAGGCAGCAGAGGGCGGGGTGTGGAGTGCGTGCACCTGCCGGCATTGGCACCCTCAGGCCCCATCATTAGCTGTTCTGGTGCAGGTGAGGGAACTAGAATATTGGATCTCTCAAGCATTCCTTTTTGACATTGTGGAGGTTTGGACAGGAAAGTTTGGAAAGACGTTTGCTATTCAGAGGATCTTAGGTTTATTAGATTTACTCAGTGAAGAATCGTTTAAAGGAGCATGTAGCTATAGGTGATTATAAGTGTTGCAGTCTCACATATGTCTGGCCATCCTCTTTACATTAGATCAAGCGCGAGCAAGCAAGTTGCTCATCATAGCAAGTCTGACCTGAACTCAGCCCCTGCTGACAAGGTCGAAAACGCACACTTTCGAAACCAGGAAGTGTTTTGGTGTTTGCAATTGCCAGCAACTGTCAACAAATACTCCCTACCCATCTGTGCCGCCTGCATCAAAAGTAATTGTATGCTTGTGCATGATATTATCATTATATTGTCAAAAGCTTCACTGCATTTGCTTGACTTGTGCCTTCCCCTTTAACACACACACACACTCTCTCTCTCTCTCTCTCTCTCTCTCTCTCTCTCTCTCTCTCTCTCTCTCTCTCTCTCACACACACACACACACACACACAGATACACACATACACACACAGATATACACATACATACACAACACACACACGCTCTCACACGTACTACTGTAGGAGACACGCTGGTGGGGGGTCTTGCTGCTGCTTTGCTGCTGCAGCAAGACACGAAGCACCACAGGCAAAGCAGCAGCAGTGACGCAGGGGAGGCAGGGTGTCCTAAGCATGGTGACCATATATGGCTTGATAGAGAAGAGGAAGCACTTTATGCCGTCGCTCTTGGCGTGGCAGCTGCTACATCCACGATCATGTGCAGCCAGAATGTGGCTCCTGACCTACGCATGACTGAGCTCAGTGTTGCTGCACAATCCCTAAAAAGCAAAGCGACTGTGCAGCGTTTTCCGGTGTTTTTCCCTTAGCACCACATGAGTTTTAAGCCCACCATGGTTTGTAGACAGAGAGGAATGCAGATGTTATAGAAGGAAGGGAGGGAGGGGGGTTGAGCTAGGAAAAACAAATGGGAGTAGGTAGAAAGAGAAGGGGGTAGACATCATGAATCAGGAGGTGAAATCCACCCTTTACATTGATCAAGGAAAAGAAAGCCAAACTTAGGTACCGAGTAACATATAACTTTTTTAATAGCTGCACACAAAAAGGCCCAGTCAGAGAGGTAAATCCATAGAGTCCCAGAAAGAGGAAACAAAGAAAACAAAGAGAAAAATGGTCATTGGTTGCAACACCAAGCTTACACATTCTCCCAAAGCGCTACGTCTTAAAATATTGCATAATTACACAAAAGCATCGTCAGACAAAAGGCCACAGTTGAAATTTGCGGTTGAAGCGGCTGAAATCATGATGTCATATCTTCCGCTTTGTGCTTGTCTCCAACATACTAAATAGGCAGGGAAGTCAAGCTCCACGTGATCCTCGTTGGGGTAATGGGGACTAATGATTAAAATTACCATACAGACAAACCTCTGGCAAGATTACCTATAGAAAGAATAACTCTAGCTTCATTCAACGCCACAACCAGCAGGCGAGTCTTGCCCGGTTGCTCAAGGTGTTACAAGAGGACCATCTAAACTGGCCAGACAACCAAATATACAGCCGGTGTACCGTTGATTATATCATAAATCCCAGGGAAGATCACACGATTTGACCATGCCACTGACGATTTAGCATGACTGTAAAATAAGTAGACGTCTAAGTCTGATGAGATACAGTCTGGACATTTGGAGAGTACATGTATCGTTGACTTGGGGAAAAGGAGAGGTTCTGTAAAATGACAGAGACCACAACCTCCAAAAATATCTGAGCGGACCTCGCTCCTGGTGGTGCGCAGGCCCCTTCTGATTGAGAGGAGCTTTTCAATGAGAAGACTGAACCTTTTTAATTGGAACACATAGAACTCTCAGCTCTCGAAAGCAAGAAACACGATGTGTGAAAATTCAGTTAAAACGGTGTAACGGTCTCGGTCGTTTCGAGCTGCATTTATGGAATTTTGACCCGTAATATGTAATATGAATATGTGATCCCTAAGCAAACGCGATGGGGAGTGAATTCGGACATTCTGATTTTTCTGTCGGGGGCAGGAGCGATACGCGTTCCAACCGCACCATATTGCCCAGCAACAGTGTGGTTAACACCCTGGAAGCAATTCTAGCTTCAAAGACATGTACACCAGACGGGGACAGCGGGTCTAATGATTCGTGGGAGAGGCTGGGTGTGAAAACCGGTCAGCCCCCGGAAGCCCCTTCGCACAATGCTGCTGCCGTGAATTCCAGCAGCGAGTATCAGCACGGAGCTCTGAGCGGGAGGAGCAACACTTTCCGGGAGAGCAGTGAATTCGGACCTGGGTATAGGCAGGAACCGTCTCCTTTAGTGGGCAAGCCCCTCCCGAAGTCGCAGTGGCAGCCGAGCCAGCAGCAGCAGCCGGACTCAGTCATGTCAAAGGAGGACGGAGGAGGCAGTCGTGGGCCACAGAACACCGGCACCCGCCCCAACAGCATCGCACCATCGCAGGGGCGAGGGGGCAAGGTGGCCGCGCCAATCTCGAACGCAGCGTCTCGAGCCAGGGCTGCAGGGAGGCAGCAGCAGCAGCAGAAGCAGTTGCTCAATGAAAACGCCCTGGAGCATGTCGACGCAGATGTCGACACGGAGCACAATAACTTTGTCTCCTGTAAGTGTGAAAGTGAAGAGAAAGTAAGGAGAACTCTGTGGTTTGTGTGTGGGGGAGATATTTTACACCGTGCTTGCATGCCTCATAAGGCCAGAGGAAGCCCAACTTAAGAGGCCCACATTAAGAGTTGTGGGTGCACGGATATGCAACGAGGCAAGTGCATCATTTGCTGGTCCAGTTACGCGCTTGCATTGCATTGCATTACCCTCAGTTCCCGCTCACCTTCACAACTACCCCCCACCCCGCTGTGCCTGCAGCCTGGATCAAGCAGCAGTCAGGTAATGACAAGCTTGCCATCCCCAACAGCCACCCTGCTCCGCGCAGCACAGTCCACAGCCAGGCAGACACCCGAGCTGATTCCGTTGCCATCAGCGTTGGCAACATTTCCCAGTTTGCCCCCTCTTATGCGGCTGATATGGAATTACGGCAGCAGGAGGCTGCCTTGCAAATCCCTGCTGCGCCCAAGCTCCCACCGAAGGGCATCCTTGCCAAGAGTGGGGGCGTGGACAAAAACCCTGCCATTTACAAACTGCCCGACATTCTACCTGAGCACCTTACGATTCAGGTATGGTGGTCTCCCCACCTGTCCAAAGCACAGAATTTGTCCTGTCGACCTAATTCATTAGCCTCCTCCTCTCCTCTTTGTGCGCACTTGTGCAGTTTGCTTGTGTCAGCATCTATGCGCTCCTTGTGATAGCACTCAGCATATCATTGTCCCGAAATGCTCGCAGATGCCAAGCCTAGAATCAAAGAAGTGGGAGAATGTTGTGCATGCCACCCTCTGGCGTGTGGGCCGGCACTTTGGCTTCCAAGCCTTCAACCCCAGCCCCAAGACAGCAGACCTGGTGCGTCTAACACACACCTACACGCATGCACACATACACATAAACACATACATATACACCACACACACACATACATACATACATACATACATACATACATACATACATACATACATACATACATACATACATACATACATACATACATACATACATACACACACATACACACACATACACAAACATTTTAAAGGACACACAGACACATACTTACAATGAGGAGGCAGTAGCTTTTTAAATTTATTACTGGCAGTGAAAAATGTGTCTAATCCTTCACACCTATTTTGTATGCGTAGCTAAATCTCTCTTACACAACGCTTGCCCCCTGTAAATACACTGCCACGCACATGTTCTCCTCCTGCCTCTACAGAGTGTTCAAGAGTACGTGCCCGCCACCATTTTCTGTGCGTCTGACCACCTGAGCTCCCTGCTGTGCAAGAACAACTACATCAGGCGTGACTCCACTGGTGACAGGTGGGGAGGCAGGCAGGACCAAGCGCAGTGTGTGTGTGTGTGTGTCTGTTAAGTACCTCCTGTGCGTGTGGGCATTATTTGAGTGCGGCAAACCTGCTTAAGCGTACCACCTGCATTTCATCAACTGTATGTGGCGCAGTGACGAGATGCGTTTTGCCAAGGCCCTACACGAGCTGCACGGCAACATCTTCCAGCCATACGAGCAGCAATGGACGAGCCTAGTGGACCTGTCGTGGAGGACGCAGGAGCGGAACGATGTGAGTGCCCTGCTTTTGCTGTGTCTGTGCATTGTAAGGACGTCCGCTTGTGAGTATGCACGTGCGCCGTCTCTGTACGTGACTGCCGATTCTGCTCAAGCTCGCGTGCACCACAAATCTGTGCGCGTCATGTTGAAGTTGAAGTCAATCCCCCTGGTGCATCCCCTGGCGCAGCCTGAGTTGTGCTCACAAGCAACGTCATGTAGACTGGGCCGCATTGGCGCTGCTTCACTGCTCGTGTTGAAAACTGGACGTCAAAAAAGGGGGCTGTGTGTTGAGCATCCTCATCGCAATGCGCATGTTGAGGACAGACACGCACGCAATCATATGTATGTGCATGCACGCACAGCTCCTGACATTACAATTGGTTTTGCACAGGTTGACGTGTTAGCTGTCCTTCTGCGTGCTTATCAAAATGTGTGTATGTTTGTGCATGTGTGTGTAACAGGTACTGGAGTCACACAGTTACTACCATCCAGTGGTGCTGCACGGGCTGCTGTGTGAGCTGTCCCTGTACTTGCTCATCTACACGGAAGCCTCTAGCTTGCGCCACACCCCGGAGTTACTGTGGTTCCTGTACTGGTGCATGAACCACTCGTACGTGATGCATGAGCTGTGGAAGAGCGGCTTGCCTCTGGTGGAGGAGGGTGAGTGGGGCTCGAGTCTGGCCTGGTCAGTGTGTGTGTGTGTGTGCGCGTAAGTGTGTGTGTGTATGTGTGTGTGTGTGTGTGTGTGCATGCTGTGAGCCCTCCAAGGACGGCGGTTCAGAACCCTAAGTAGACAAAGTGGGCCCTCCTTGCAGGCCAAAGCAGAGTCTTCAAGGTTT
>Ga0307948_1003738_pt1 | contig 11229 bp, 13 predicted proteins | sample OrgLakmetagen280_FD_201824 | JGI IMG/M metagenome (GOLD analysis project Ga0307948, IMG submission 201824) | Saline water microbial communities from Organic Lake, Antarctica - #280 | ecosystem: Environmental > Aquatic > Non-marine Saline and Alkaline > Saline | place: Antarctica: Organic Lake...
AAGGGGGGGGTGATTTCCTTCGCGGCAAGCCGTTCAACCTGAGCGCCCCTGCACAAGACATTTATGATTATGGCTTGCCTAGCCTTTTCAGTCCTGCATTTGAACTCCCTGACTCCTTGCACCTACCGAGCACTTCCCTCACGTTGCCCTTGTCAAAGCGGAAATTGGAGGACTGGCATGGGCGAGGGGAGGAGAGGGTAGTTACAATGGGATGGCTCTCAATACTGCTGGATGGACAGACGCCTCTAGGCTTACCTTTTGGATCAGTGCGCTCATCACCAACCCAACTAGCAGGCACAAGACAAGGAGGACGAGGCTCCTCTCAATGTGCTGAGGCCCCTCTCAATGCTGCTCCAGTGGGTTGCTGCCGCCCTCTCCCCGCTGCACCCAAGGGATGCTGCGTTCTGGCTGAGGCGCAGTTTCCCAAGGGCCTGAGAGGGTTCCCCGCCCCAAAGTTCTAAGACCTAGGCTAATCATCCAGCTTGAGGCTACTGTCCCTGCGAGCCAGAGTACGCTAAGCCATTCGGGCATTTTTTTGGAGAATGGATTACAACATGTACATATTTGAAATCGCGATTGATCGGCGATGAATTGGACGGATGGATATTACGAATTAGAAATGTTTATAGAGTTGTAAATGTCATCCCTGGCACCTGCCACACTACTAAGCTCAAACTCCAGTTGTAGAACCAGGCACCACAGAGGAAGGCGCCTCCTGAACCATTCCCGTCCCGTGTTATCTGGTGGAGGTGTGCAGGGAACAGAGGACGGAGGAAAAGGCTGGCTGCCAAATTATGGCCCTGAGGAGCACACCCTCCAACAGCAGGCGCGTCAACATACACCTTCACGGGAGGCATCAAGAAATTCCCAAATTATAGGCTGTGTTTGCGCTGAGCGATTGGGTTTTGGCACCACATACCCCCAAATTGTATTTCACACTCACTGCAGGGTGACGAGGAGGTTTCCATCAGCAAGCTGCATTCCAGAAGTGCTTCCCCGTCCTCTCATCACAAGTGTGGTCTGAATGGGCTGGCAGCGCACGGCTTGCACAAGGCTTCCTGGCCTCAGCAAGTGGGCAACTGCATCGGCACCAGCGAGGACAGCAGGAACATCAGCATTGGCAGGACAAGAAGCAGCAGCGGCATCAGCAAGGACAGCAGCAGCAGCAGCAGCAGCAGCAGCACTGCTGGGTTTTACTTGAGCAGGCGGACGTGCTTCCCCGTTTTCTGCAGCTCTCGGTTGCCGGCCTCCTCTTCTTTTCTGCAGGCGGAGGACAGGTCACAAGGAGAGGACAAGGGAGAAGCAGCGCAAGCAAGCAGCAGCAATGGCAGCAGCAGTGAGAGTGAGATCGGGAATGCACAGCACACTGATCACCCCGTGGATGGCCAGCAGGAGTCATTAGCCAGTGAAAGTAGCTCGGACGAAATTGAGGAAGCAGCAGCAGCTGCAGCAGAGGCAGCAGCTGCAGCAGCTCTAGAAAGGGTAGCTGTAGAAGCATCAGGAGCTCGTCGAAGCAATCAAGAAGAACCAGCACCCTCCCTTGCCACTACCTCGACCAGCTCCCCCGCCAGCGCTGGTGGAACTGCACGTTTAAAACAAGTGAGTGCAGCAAAGCTGTATGCTTTTTGAAGTATTGTGAGAGCATTGTACAGGGTTGCTTGCTGGGCCTCAGTTTGGGTTTGGATCACTTTTTATGGGCCAGGAGTGCCCTCATTAGGGGACTTCTGGATTTGGGTTTGGATCACACCGCTTACTTTCCATGTTTGTATAGCCTATAGCCTTGTTACCTCTGCTACCTCTGCAGCCCCTTCGCCGTCCTGTGACCCCTCCCCCTGCACGTCCTCCTTCGCCGGAAGCAGAAGGGCAAGGAAACACAGGGAAAACACCACAAGCCCCTATTACTCCTTTAGGTCAGCAGCCGGACATCAGCTCCAATACTAGCCCTGGCGTGGATGCAGTGTCAGCAGTAAATGCTAGTGAAGGAGGTGCTGTGGGCGGCGTTGGTGTTGGTGTTGAGGCAGACAGCTTTAAGCGGCATCCCACCATCATTCAGACCATACCCATGCAACTGGTGCCTCTCACGCCTAGTAGCGAGATGAGGGATGCGCTAACAAAAATACCCCTTGTCGCACCGCCACCTTCCACCATAGATAGCAGCAGCAGCAATACCGGCAGTAGCAGTCCCGGGGACGCCAATGTCAGCAGTAGAAGCAGAGCGCAAGCTGCAGAGAGTGGGTTTGCGCTTCCACGCGTGGGGCCCTGGTTGCTTACCAACTCCATCTTAACCTTCCCTACTGCAGAGGCTGAGTTTGCGTCCCCTCCCCTGCCACAACAGCAGCAGCACCAACAGCAGCAGCAGCATGAAAACCCGGCCGTTCCTCGGTTGTTGCTTCGCTTTGAGCATGTGCAGCAGCGCTCCAGTCTTGCAGAGGAGCAGGTGTGTGGTGCATGCTGCTTCAAAATCACTACACCAAATCTGGCCAAAAAGCTATAGCTGTGAAATATACTTGCATTTAAGCACACACACACTTGCACGCACTCATCAGTGAGCAACACTCCATAGATATCCAACTTGTGCTGTTTCAATTGGCACGTGACCGAACAGCTGGAGGATGCGCTGGCTGGCCGTGGGTATGGGAGCATAGGAGGGCATCCCTCTGAGCTGCTGGGGCCCAGGAGTCACGATCAGTCACAGTCAGCGCCTGCTGGCGCAGAGCAGCATGGGCGTGTGCCTAGGCCATTTGTTAGCAGTAGCAGCAGTAGCGGCAGTAACGACTCCTTTAGTGCAGAGACAGCCATGACTAGAGCCCTGGCCAGTGAGAACTCTGGCGTGGTGCATGCCCCACTCACGCTGTTCAACAACTCGCGCACTGTGCGTGCGCGGCCCTATCTGTCCACCGTTTTTGTTGAGCGGGAAATACCGGAGGGGGGGTGGCTCAGCAGCAGCAGCAGCAACAGCAGCAATAACAGCGACAATAGTAGCAATGGTAGTATTAGCATAGGAGCTACGGCAATGCAGGAACAAGTACCTGGAGAATCACTGGAAAATGCCAGTATGGATCAGGTGGATGAGGGCATGGGTGCAGAGCCACACAACATCCCATCTGGAGAATTACCGGAAAATGCCAGTATGGATCAGGTGGTTGAGAGCATGGATGCAGAGCCACCCAACATCCCACCTGGAGAATCACCGGAAAATGCCAGTATGGATCAGGTGGTTGAGAGCATGGATGCAGAGCCACACATCCCACCTGGAGAATCACCGGAAAATGCCAGTATGGATCAGTTGGTTGAGAGCATGGATGCAGAGCCACACAACATCCCAGCAGGCTCAGTGGCTTCCAGCCCAGTGGGTGCCTCTATCAGCAACAGCTCGCAAGAGGAACAGGCAGGAGGTGCTGCTGGTGGTGATGGCTTGCCTAATCCTGCTACTGCTGGTCCTGCTGCTGCCGCCTCTTCCTCCTTGTCCTCTTCTTCCTCTGTGCCAGGCATCCAGCGGATTCAAGTGCGGCAGGTGCGTATGGGTGCCTTGTCTTGTCACCCAGCAGGTGGTGCAATCAGCAGAATGCATTATAATAAAATAAAAAAACGGTATGGCAAGCTCATGCAATGGCAAGGAATTCCAGGCTGCGCCTCTTTTTGACAGCGGCTGTCTCCCCTAAACAGCCTCTTGTGCAGTCACGTCCACATCCTATCAATCATTCCTCACGCACTTGCAACTCGTTTTAACAATTTTTTAGGGAGGTGAGCCACAGGCGTTGCAACGTGCCTGCACAACCTGCACCGCGACCAGATTGTGCATTTCTACCAATTATAAAACGTTTGCGCCCCTCTCTTTCTCCATTCCCTTAAGCCCAATCCTGTCCTGCCACCCATTTCCGGGCGTTTTGCCCGCGTACGAAAGGCAAATGTACAATTGGCCCGTGGTCAAATGGCATGGGAAACTTTATACAGCCGGGTTTTACTCAAATTACAAACAGGGTTATCTTCCAATGTACGGCACTGTGCCTGTACATCGTGCCGTGCAACAATCCCACCTTTGCTGTCTGCTAACCTAATAACTGACAGTGCGCTTCACATACTCTCTGGCTGCCAACACACTGAAGTGAGGAATATGATTATATAACGTCATAATACGGCAAGTGCACTGATAGTCTGAGTCCTACAAAAGGGACCATGCGGTGCCAACCAAATTGCCTACACTGGCATAGGCAGCGCGGATAATCTAACAGAACAGGGCCTAGAAAAACAGTGCCACAGTGCAAATTATCTAGCAGAGCAGGGCCTGAGAAACACTGCCATCAAAACACTGCCCTGTTGGTTGCTGCCAAGCCTAACAACACGTGCTTTGAAAGCCTCATCTTGTCCCGACACTGTCTTATTTTTACCTTGAACTGTGTGCTCATCTCGGGTATTCACCCGCAACTCAGATTTTCAGTAGCTTGCTTAAGATAAGAAACTGAATTCAAACCAGTGGGAGGTTCACCTGATTAATTTATGTGAAGACACTAGGCCTGATCCTCAATTTTAAAAGCAAAAGCACAGCACAGCAACTAAAAGCACAGCACAGCGTGCTTATCACCATCCTACATAAACAGGGATATAGGGAAGTCAAGCTCCACGTGATCCTTGTTGGAATGTCGGGAACTATTGATAAAGACCATACAGGCAAACCTCTGGCAGACCTCAATCTAAATTACCAAAAGGTTAAAAAGCTGACACACAAACTGCATGAACACTCCATCAGACATGCATCTACACTCAAAGAAATACAATATGCACTGCAATACAACCTAAGCAACAACAGTCAAGGTGCGGGTCTGGGTGCCACGGCACACAACCCCCCTGACCCACACAACATTTTTTTTCGTGTGTGTTTGCGCGGTGGGGGGTTGCCTGGTGCGGGCACCTAAGTAACCCCCTCCTTGATCATGCTGGCTGTGTCATCACTGCCAGCAGAATCTTTTCATTTCTTCACCGACCTCTGGTGGTAAGAGCGTGTGGTCCGTGCCATTCTTGCCGGGAAGTCATTTAGCCAGCGACAACCTAGTTGTCTAAGAACAGAAAATCGTGTCATCAACAGGAACCCAACCTTTCCAGTCTGCACACTCTGTGTGTAGGGGGGGAGGGGGGCTTTGTCGTGTGACCTTGTTAAATTCCTCTACCCACATTTTTAGAGCCTATGCCCCACAAATAATTCTTATTTTGCTACAGGGTGCGCGTGGCCTCGTTCTCCGTCACGGCGATGTCATCTGCGTGGGCCCCGGCCCCGAGGCTCCTCGCTTCCGTGTGGAGGCCCTCCCGTCTGAGCTACCCCCGCAAGCAGCCACTGCAGCAATGGTGCAGGATGCACTGCGCAGGTGTGATGGCTGCTGCCTCTGTCTGCGTTACGGTGTTACACAATTTTTCTATTTATTTAATTTGGATTAGGCATTCAACCTGGAATGGCTGCTCTACACACAATGAAACACGGCAAAAGACACTCATGCTTGGATGACAAATTGCTGAAGCATTCTGGTATATTTCACAGGTTCTTGCCGCATCGTCCCCGTTACGTGTTCGTGCCTGTAAGCCTGACTTTTCTGTTTGTTCCATCACTTGCTTTGATATTTTTACTCCTTAGGTTACTGATGTCTTTGAAAAAAGGCTGGATGAAATACATTGATTAAATGCCTGTATACTCAAGTGTGCATACGAGTAAAAGCAGTCATAAAGGGTTTTGATATGTAGGCAGTGACAACCACGTCCCACTTTGTATGAGGAAAAGGAGCCACTTGGTTTCGAGCATTGTTAACCCTCCCCCGTCACAGACAGCAGAAAAGCAAGATCAATGGGGACCTGGAGGGTTGCAGGCTTGGCCTGACACCGGCTCCTGATAAGAGTCGGTAATGATTTCACATGCACACACTTACACGTGCATGCTTGCACGCATTTGCACACTCTCACTCATACGCACACACACACGCACGCAGACACACACACACACAAACACACACGCACGCAGACACACACACACACTCACACACACATACACACATACACACACGCACACGCACGCACGTACGCACGCACAGGTTTGCACCTCCTCCTGCTCCTTCTCCCCGTTCTCAACCGGATGCCCCAAGTAGCAGCAGCAGCAGCCCGAAGCAGCAACACAGATACCATGCAGGTAAGACTGGCAAGTTGGACTTCGTGCACAATACCCAACACAATGCAATATTACAATACAACACATAGGCCATACAGATGGCAGGCGTGTAAGTTGTCTTGTGAAAAAGACCTGTTTGCTTATGCATGAGGCATTTTTGTGTAACGTCGCACTGAACAGTACTGCATAACTTAAAGCAGCCATGTTAAGACTTCTGTCGCTTTGAGTGTTATGGACGCGAGCACCCTCTAATGCCCTACTCACTTATGGATTCGTAATAATATGAGACAGAGGCTGCCATGGCCATGCCTTCAGGTAGGACAGGAGGAAGATCAACCAACTCACGCTCATGCTCAATATGCTGCCTGTGTGTGTAGGTAAAAGCAGCAGGAGTCAAGGGGGCAGCAGTGGCAGCAACTGGAACGCAGCAGCAGCGGCAGCAGCAGCAAATCCTGGGGCGGTGCTGGCTTCGCAGCTACAGGTGTGTGTATGAGTGTGTTTTAATGTGTGTGTGTATGTGTGTGTGTGTTGTGTGCGTGTCTGATTTTGCTTGTGAGTCCTGTGCATTTGTGTGTTATTTTTATGTGTGTGTTGTGCGTGTCTGATTTTGTTTGTGAGCCCTCTGCATTTGTTTGTTATTTCTATAGCCATGCCTCTCTAGAGTGCGTGAGCTCTGTATATCTGCTGATCCTGATGCTTAAACACATATTATGAGAGTATATCTACTGATCCTGATACTTATACACATATTATGAAAGTATTTCTACAGATCCTGATACTTTCTAAGCATGTCTGGTTCTGTATATCTGCTGCTCCTGTGCACCAAGCCACATGTGCTGGACAAGCATTGGGTGCATATTTCTTCAAACTGGCATCGTTTATTTAAGTGTGCTGTTATGACACTTGCGTGTGTGTGTGTCATGACACTTGCGTGTGGGCTGGCAGCAGAAACTCATGGTCTTCCCGAGCTGTGATCTATTGCTGAAACACGCAGATAGCAATTGAGGGCTCTGTTCCATTCAAAAGCAGGCGTATACTTTGATGTACGGTCCGGACATTCTCCGCTTGCAATGCTGGTGCAGGACCTCACTCTTTGCTTTGCGCAATCAGCAATAGGCATCTGTGTGAAAATGACGAGCTGAAAAGCAAAGGCTTTTGTACTGAACAATACAGCAACGCCCATTGCTGGGGCTCCAGCTATAGCGTTAGGCGTAATTACAATGCCAAAGGTTTTCTGCTCCTCCATTTCCGAGACTGAACACAATCATGCAACACCATACTCTGATATTTCACCCTTTGTGGTACACCAACTGGCTTTACACGCCAAACTCGCACCAACCATACCTTGCCTTCACCAAACATTCACTCACACACTCTCCCACTTTCACACACATACACACTCAAATGCTGCAATACCACTGCAGCAATTGGCACGCCAAGCTCGCGTCAACCCTTTCCTCGCGTGCGCCGGCTATGGCGAACTCCTTGGCAGCAACCTGGCAGGCTCCAGGGCCAATGCATATGCATGGATTGCGTGGGCGCAGGTGTGTGTGTGTGTGTCATCTTGAGCACTCAAAAACAACACATGCATGCTAAATAACCTATGTGTGTGTGCCTGCAGCTATGTACGTGAACCTGATGTGCTGACGTTATGGCAAAAGGATTGCAGGTGTCCGGCCACCGAACCTTGTTCTCACCTCTCAGCAAACAGGAGTGTGGATGCAGCAACAGCACAGACATGCGCTTAGGTGAAAGCTTGTCTGTCTGTATCCCTTATTCTGCTTACTTAGGGTTGGGCAGGACCATATATTCTGCGATACATGTACATTTATATGCATACTTATGCCGTATGTACACAAACTATGCGAATTCAACGTATACCGTGTGTTTACGTATACCTTATTGTTTGACCACACCACGTGACCCTGCACGTGTGCCTCTAGTCTGCTCTGTTCAGGATCACACACGTTCTTGCATATGCTCTCTCTCTCTCTCTCTCTTTTCTCTCACACACACACACATGCACACACACACACGTACATACACACACATACACACATGAACACACAAATACACACACACACAAACACACACACGCACGCACGCGCGCGCACACACACACACACACACACACACATACACACATACACACACAGGCAGCTGCACAGTCACGACAGCCCATCATGGCTCGCATCCTGTTCCGTGTGGCCCTGTCTGTGGCAGAGCGTGGCTGCGAAGCAGCAGCAGCAGCTGTAGCAGCAGCCGCAGCTGCTGCTGATGCGAACGACAGCTGGGGGGATGGCGGTGCTGCTAACAGGAGTGGTAGCAGTATGAGTGGCAGCCTCAGTGGGAGTATGGATGAGTGGGACAGCCCTAGCAGTAGCAGCAGTAGCATACATGGCAGGAGGGGGGCAGCCGCGCAGCCTGCGCTGGATGCGGCTACGAGTGCGACCATGCCACTTGTGCAGGTGGGCAGTCAGGGTGGGGGAGGGGTTGAGGGTACCCCTTAGATGGGTTGAGAATGTGGGTTTTTGAATAGGAGTGGTTCACGGGGGTGGGGTACAAAAAAAGAAATATTTAAATAGGGGTGAGAGTGAGAGTAAGGATCTTTGAATAGGGGTGAGAGTTTGGACCTCTAGATGGGGTTGGGCTTGGAGATGAGGGTGCATTTCCACAGGAAATGTGTGGTCGCCCTTGTCAACGTATGCGCGTGTGTTAGTGCAGCTAAGGGCTTGTGAAATCTGTGGTCGCCCTTGTCAACGCATGTGCGTGTGGTAGTGCAGCTAAGGGCTTGTGAAATCTGTGGTCGCCCTTGTCAACGTATGTGCGTGTGTTAGTGCAGCTAAGGGCTTGTGAAATCTGTGGTCGCCCTTGTCAACGTATGTCCGTGTGGTAGTGCAGCTAAGGGCTTGTGAAATCTGTGGTCGCCCTTGTCAACGTATGTGCGTGTGGTAGTGCAGCTAAGGGCTTGTGAAACCTGTGGTCGCCCTTTTCAACGTATGTGGGTGTGGTAGTGCAGCTACGGGCTCGTGAAATCTGTGGTCGCCCTTGTTAACGTAAGTGGGTGTGTTAGTGCAGCTAAGGGCTCGTGAAATCTGTGGTCGCCCTTGTCTACGAATGAGCGTGTGTTAGTGCAGCTAAGGCCTCATCCATCCCCAGGCTCAAAGGATAATGCATTGCATGAGTATCGTAAGCCTGAGTATTATGAGTATCAAGAGTACCATGAGTATGCCTGCATACGCATCATAAGCCTGCATGTTTGTGTGCACCTGTGTGCGTACACTTCATAACAGCACACAAGGCACATGGGCTTGCACAGGTAGCATTAGGCAATAAACACTCATGCACTGCATTCACTGCATTCACTGCACTGCTTGGCGGCAGCACCACCACCACCACCACCACCACCATTAATGCTAGCTAGCTCCAGCACAAACGGTAGTAGCAGCAGCGTGCCCTGCTCCTACTATATAGAAATGAGTGTGTTTTGAGCAAGCAGCATGTGCTTGGACTTTGCAGTTTGTCAAAAGCATCTCGTTTAGCACTACAGGCAAACACACAACTGAAGAATGAGGCCCTGCTTGGGCGCCACCCTCTTTCCTCCAGTTTCAACTACATGTGCATCTAATAGGAAAGCCTAATACAAAGGCATGCAATGCACCAGTGCCTGGGTAACACGCGTTTTCTCTGATGCTCAGACTGCAAAGTGCATATGGACTGAGTGCGCATTGCTAGCTAGTTATAGTAATAGTGATGTAGAATATCTGGAGCGTTTTGGGTAGCTGTTTTGAAGAGGCCCCCGGCAGTTGGTGCATAATATATATAAGCCGTTGAAAGTCACCACGCGCCCCCTGTGAAATGCAGCTCCTGTTCACGTGGGGGTGCAGACACCACATCAGGGGTGCTGACACCATATCAAACGTGCCACGCGCCCTCATCAAATGCAGGTGCTGTTCACGTGGGGCCGCTTTGAGTGGCACACCAGCAAGCTGTGGGGAGCTGCACGCCACTTGTGGCGCATGGCAGCCTATGCTTGCTCACGACACCCAGGGGGGCCGCAGGTGGGTAGGAGAGTGGGTTGAGATTGGGTGGACGGGTTGTGGCAAGGGCGTGCGTTATAGTAGCTTATGCATGCGCACGACACACAGGGGGGGCACGTTTGGCTGGGAAAGAGGGTGGAGACCGGGTGGAGGCTGTATATGGGGGCATGTGGCGGTGCTAGTGTTTTATGTGATTGTAGCCAGTGATTGTAGTATTATGTGATTGTAGCCAGTGATTGTAGTATTATGTGATTGTAGCCAGTGATTGTAGTATTATGTGATTGTGGCCAGTGGTTGTAGTATTATGTGATTGTGGCCAGTATTAGTATTATGTGATTATGTGATTGTAGCCAGTGTATGCGTTCGACACCCAGGGAGGCCTCAGGAGTGTGTTGGGGTGAGGATATTGCACCTGCATGAGTGCTTGGGTGGAGTACGGAGCGTGTGCAATTGATCATGTGATGGTTGCCCATGCATGCACACAGCTCCAAGGTGGGCGGGGATGTAATGCGACTGTACGTGCACGAGTGCTCAAACAGGGCAACAGGGCTTGTGCAAATCTGCCCGGTTGTATGTGTCAATGTGGAAAACTAGGGCTTGGGTGTGTATTGATGTTGTGTCGGGGATGGGCATGTTTTACATGTGGGAGTGGGGTGGCAGGAAGACGTGTGTAGATGTGGGATTCTGTGTTTTGTCATAATGACAGCATCGTGGCTGGACAGCCTAGAAACATGCTTGGCTCACAGCTCAAAGTTGTCCATTGCAACACAAACAGTGGCACGCACACATCTATGCAACACCTGTGCAAGGGTAGTCGCTCTGGCTAGAGTGGCAAGGCTGTGTGGTAATCGTGAGGGTTAAAATGATGTACTAAATCTGAGTGTATGGTATTTTTGCCTGTCTTATCTCCTACTCATCATTGAGGTGCATACATGCTCAGCCCTGTGTGAAATATCGTCATTCAAATGCACACACATGCATAAGAGTGAGAGAGAGAGAGAGAGAGAGAGAGAGAGAGAGAGAGAGAGAGAGAGAGAGAGA
>Ga0307948_1003740_pt1 | contig 11229 bp, 11 predicted proteins | sample OrgLakmetagen280_FD_201824 | JGI IMG/M metagenome (GOLD analysis project Ga0307948, IMG submission 201824) | Saline water microbial communities from Organic Lake, Antarctica - #280 | ecosystem: Environmental > Aquatic > Non-marine Saline and Alkaline > Saline | place: Antarctica: Organic Lake...
CTCCTTGCAAAGACGGTGTTGTTGGTGGTGGTGGTGCTGAAGAGGGGGGAACAACTGGGTTTCGTGGTGGTGGTGGTGGTGGTGGTGGTGCTGCTGCTGCTGCTGCTGCTGTAGAGGATGAAAAAGGTAGGGGGGGTTGAGGAAGCGCAGGAGCAGTGGCAGGAGGGGCACTAGCTTTCTCACCCTCGCTGCTGTCCTCTTCATCCTCTTTTTCTTCCTCTTGCTGTGTGTGTATGTGTGCGCGCGCTAAATTGTGTGCAGGGCAGCCATTAGCATACTTGCACACTTGCACCTTGCACACTTACGTACATACACACACTCACCCACGCACGTAAACAACCTAATTAAAAACACTGATATAGCAAGTGAATATAGGGATCCTTGGATGTACACATCTGAACATGTGAATCTGTGACACACCCTATAACAGTTGGCTTACTGACTGAAGAGAATTTTGATCAATGAAACAGTTACGAGTCCTGGACTCTACTCAACAAATGTGTCAAGGTACGTTGCAAGGTACAACATCACAAAGCCAAAATAACTAACACAGCTGTGCTTTCACACACACACACACACGCACACACACACACAAAACGACTTGCCATGAAGCTAGCTAGCCCCTTCCGTGTTTGCGTATTTGGCCTTTCGTACTGGACAGGTACTGACTGTGAGGGTTGCCGCAGGTCCCGTTGGTTCTGTGTGAGCATCAGGGGCATAAGGATGAAGCTCGTCTGGGCCTTTTGTACTGAGTCATTGTTTAAGAGTGAATTTGTTTAAGAGTGAACCCGACAGGATATGCAAGAAACGGCCTGCAGTAGCTGGTGCTGGTTTTGTGTAAGCATCAGGGGGCATAAGGATGAGGCTCGTCTGGGCCTTTTGTACTGAGTGGTTGATAGGCAATAAACCTGACAGAGAACACTTCAAAAGGCCTGCAGTAGCTGGTGCTAATTTTGCGTGAGCTTTGGGACGCATAACACAAAGGAAGGTCAAGGGCATTGCAAGAAAATACTCTTTTATCTCCAACACATTTGACACACGCACTATAAAATACCCCTGCAAGACTATAGTGTACTGCCCATACTAGAATGACGTAACACTTAAGGGTGGGCGTTGCATATGTAGGGTTGGCAAACACCATACATGTTTACGTAATTACGGTGTATGTATGTACGGTGTCTTTAGCATGTGTACGCAACATGTGTACGTAACTCCGGTGTATGTATGTACAGTGTATGTACGGTGTATGTATGTACAGTGTATGTACGGTGTATGTACGTATATACGGTGTATGAACGGTGTATGTACGTACAGTGTATGTATGTATAGTGTACATAAGGTGTCTTTAACAGGGAAATATCCGTAAATACGGTCATATACAGAGTGCATATACGGTTTGGGCCAACCCTATGCATATGCAATACAATGATTGCTTGGCCATGTGTCACCCCTCCATCTTTCTGTGTCTAGGCTTTCTGTGTCTTTCTGTGCCAAGGCCGGTAATATACAATATACAATGATGGCCTGGCCATAAGTCAAGATCTCCAACTTTGTTAACAAAGGATTTCGAGGTAGAGGGAGGGAGGGAGGGCGTGGCATGGCATAACATCATGTGCCTGGTCATGTGTCAGGCCTGGTCATGTGCCTGGTCATGTGACAGGGCGTGGCATGGCATAACGTCATGTGCCTGGTCATGTGTCAAGCTCCCTATTATTACGACACAGGAACCATCAGACTTCTCCCTATCATTACGACAGCTCCCTATTATTACGACAGCCTAATATGACAGCTCCCTGTTATTACGACACAGGAAACAACAGACTTCTCCCTATCATTACGACAGCTCCCTATTATTACGACAGCCTAATATGACAGCTCCCTGTTATTACGACACAGGAAACAACAGACTTCTCCCTATCATTACGACAGCTCCCTATTATTAGACGGCGAATGCACCACGCTTGACATGTGAAAACATGTGTGGTTTAGCTGGTAGCTGGTAGCTTAGTGTGGCCTTGCAGTGTCCTTGTTGCAAAGGAATTCTCTGCCTGTGACCAGTGTGACTAGTGTGACCAGTGTGACCAGTGTGACCAGTGTGACCATCCTGTCTGTACTTACGGAGCCCTGTCTGCTGCAATTGCAGCGTACCAGAGAGGAGTTAAACGGAGCATAGTATATAGTCATAAAGTAGATTACAGGTTAGTATAGTATGAGTAGTATGTTAGTATATGTATATATGTTTACGGTTCGTATCAGTATGTGCTGCACAAACACAGCCCTCGCCAAAGGCAGCTAATGAAAATGAAATGGGCACAAGAATCTGGCTAGCTTGCGCGTATGTCCATAAGAAGCCGCAGGAACTGAACACATTTTCACGTACACACACTCACCCACAACAACGCTAACAATGCACACGCTCACCCATAAACCCACACACCCACCACAAACACACCCACACTTACACACACGCAAACCACAAGCACCTGTGCATGGGTATCCCCATTAGAACGTGGAGGCTTGCTGCTGTGCAGTCCGCTGCCTGTGTGATGAGCAGCAGCAGACATGGAGGGGACACTCCCTCCACCTCTCTTTGCAAAATCAGGCGGGGCCGACTGTGTGTGAGTATGTGCGTGTGTGCGTGTGTGTATGTGTGTGTGTGTGTGTGGTGGTGGCGCGCAGGTATGTGCCGACTATGTGTGAGTATGTGCGTGTGTGTATGTGTGTACGTGTATGTGTGTACGTGGTGATGGTGGTGGCGCGCAGGTATGTGCACGTACGTTTTATTTGTGCAGGTCCTGCAAATCAAATGTCAGCAGTCACATGCATGGTGACCAGCAGTTGTGTTTTGGACAGGCATGTGCGCGTTATACGCTGTCGTGTCAAATCGATCGCCACTCTTTGAGAGAACTGCTGGCTCCTTCTATTTGCAAGAAAATCGACCAAGCTCCTCTCCTGAAGTCTTGCACATTTCAATGCATTGCAGTCCTGTATTACACAACCTTTTTCTGCGATTACTTGCAAAACTACACAAACACACACACACACACACACACATACACACACCGCCTCAGACCTCCGTCTGCTGATCAGGCTTGGCAACCACGCGCAACACACCAACACACGTAGTTGACTTTGAACATCGTAGATTTTACTGACACATGCGCGTTACACACCCGCCAATACACACATGCAATGAGTTTTTCACTGTAGATGCTGCTTGACGTGCCTGTGAAACGCACATCTCATACTGTAGACGCTGCTTAACGTGCCTGTGAACGTACGTTTCATACTGTAGATGCTGCTTAACGTGCCCGTGAAACGCATGTTCTACACTGTAGATGCTGCTTAACGTGCCCATGAAACGTACGACGATACGCGTACGAGCATACAGTGAGCATCGACACTGCGGCAACACCGCGGCAACATTGCGGCAACACCGCGGCAACACCGCAAGCATCAACACCGCGAGCATGAACACTGCGGCAACACCACGAGCATCAACACCGCGACAACACCGCGAGTATTTGAAAGGCTCAGCCAAGCAGGTGCCAGTGCACAAATAATTACCACCAAGCAGGTGCCCGTGCACAAATATTTACACACGGGGCAAAGTGTTGCACCCGCTAGCTGTGAGTCCAGCAGTCTGAGTGAGCACCCGCTAGCTGTAAGTCCAGCTATCTGGTCCGCAGCAAGAAGAGCTCTAAGCCGTTAATGTCTCTTGCTCTTTGTCGTCGTTCATTGCGGCCAGGCTTTTGCCTCAACCCCTTAAGCAGTTTTATCTTGACTCCGACCATTGCTCATCCATCAGCCTGGTCATACATGCAGTTCCATAAACCCAAGCACCAAACCCAACACAAAACCCACCACCTCGCCGCAACACGCTCTCTATGCATATTTCCACCAAACGGAACCCACAAAACACCACCACCTTATGGCAACACGCTTGTCACGCACGCACTCTTGCACAAACACCACAAGACCACGTCTACAACCCACCACTTTGTTGTACTCAGGGGGGCGTGAGGTGCGTCCTGAGACTGAGCTGGTCTTCTTTCCAAAGTCGGGTGCTGCGGCCCTGCGTGGCACAGGCAAAGCATCATGCAGGCAGATTTGTAAGGGCTAAGACAAGGACAGAAGGCGCCACAAGTTGGACCAGGTGCGCAGTGGCTGCATGACATGAGGCAAAGCATCATGCAGGCAGATGTGTAAAAGCTAAGACAAGGACAGAAGGCGCTACAAGATGGACCAGGTGCGCGGTGGCTGCATGACATGAGGCAAAGCATTATGCAGGCAGATGTGTAAAGGCTGCAGATTAAGACAAGGACAAGTTTAAGGACTGGACAAGGGCAAGGGCAAGGGCAAGGGCAAGGGCAAGGGCAAGGGCAAGGGCAAGGGCAAGGGCAAGGGCAAGGGCAAGGGCAAGGGCAAGGGCAAGGGCAAGGGCAAGGCAGGGACAGGGACAAGGGCAAGGGCAAGGACAGGGACAAGGGCAAGGGCAAGGAAAACATTGCTTAGAGGCACCCTCCTAGAAAACGGGGCATACATAAGGAGGTCGGTAGGGTTGGCCAGGACCGTATATATACACCGTATATGGCGTATATTTGGTGATTCCCCTGCCAAAACAAATGCTGTATATACACCGTATATACGGTTTTGGGCAACCCTGGAGGTAAGTGTAGGATGATGCACAATGTGCTTTTGCGTGCAGCTTAAAACAAAGCCACAACGTTACTGGGATTCTTTAACCTTCAACAATGCAAAATCTAGTGCTTTCTCTGTGTATTGACACCAAGACAAGGCACCACAAGGACAAAGGCAAAGAAGGAGACTAGTATTTAGCAGCAAGAGAGAGAGCATGGTACAGCAAAAGTTGGTGCATGTCGAGGCATACACCCACGCTATGCATGCTAATGCACACGCACTCACATGCTCACGCGCACGCATGCACACGCACAACACTGGAGTGTGTGGCAAGACAAACAGTGTGTGCGCAGCTCATCCAAAGGTGGGTGCATGTCGAGGCAATAGGTGAGTGCAAGATCCATCACAAATGATTAAGGGTGACGATTCAAGAACTATCAAAATTGAATGGGTGAGTGAGAGGGAAGTGCGTAAAGTGTGTATGGCGAGACAAGGATTTTCAAACACACATAAGCACACACATACACATACACACACGCTTTTTTCCCTGTCAAGCACAGCAGCGTGTCACACACACATGCACACACACATGCACGTATACATTCACCCACTTATGAGTGGGAGGCTTGGTGCCAGAGCCTGTGTCAATCTGGCGTGGATTGCGTGGCACACACATGCACGTACACATTCACCCACTTATGAGTAGGAGGCTCAGTGCCAGAGCCTGTGTCACTCTGGCGTGTACTGCGTGCTCCGCTGGCGTGCTCTGTGCTGGTGCTGACCTGGGATTGTGTCTCCTGCACACATTCCGTGCACGTGCGTGTGAGTGTGTGTGCATGTGCGTGTGCTACAGCATGAGTGTGTGCGTGTTAATCGCTTTATAAATCACCGCACATGCCAACACAATGAAAGCAAACATACACAGACAAGACAAACAAAGCACACACACACAGACCTCCTGTCCCATGCAATTGCTGCTGCACGAGCACCAGCTCAGGGCATCGGAGATGCGTGAAACACGTCAATATGATAAAAGCACACACATACACACATACACATGTGTATTTCAAAGCACACACATACACACGTGCACACACAAATACACACACATGTGTATATCAAAACACGCACATATGCACACACACACACACACGCAAATACCCACACATGTGTATATAAAAGCACGCACACACATACACACGTGCATACACAAATGCGCACACATGCGTATATCAAAGCACGCACACACATACACACGTGCACACACAAATACGCACACATTTGTGCATCAAAGCACGCACACACGCACACACCTCTCGTCCCATGCGGTTGCTGCTGCTGGTGCTCAGGGCGTCGGAAATGCGTGACATGAACTTGTTTTTGTCTTTCTTGTCTGGCTTGGCGCTGATGGAGGCCACTCTGTGTTTGACGTGCGGATGAGGGTTAGGTCATGTCGAAAACAGAGGTGAGACAAATGCCGGTAATGGTCGTTTGTGCTGGAGCTGGCGGCAAAAATCTGTGTGGACGTGCGCGCGTACACACACACAAAAACACACGCACATGAACACACACACACACACACGCACATGAACACACACACACGCAAGAAGAAGAAAAGTAAGTCATGATTTGCAGTTTCACTGATAGAGGCCAGCACTCACGTACACAAAACACGCACACACAAACACGCACACGCATACACACATGCATATACACACCTCTCTGGTGGTAATCTGCCACTGGCGGCGGTCCTCACGGAGCGCATCGACCCGTTCGGCGAAGGAGGCATTTCAAATCCTGTGCAGAACACGTGCCAAAGACCGATTTCTAAAGCAAAGGGGCCTGGCCATACACGCCCTTGTAGGCGACGGAAAATGCAGCCTCCCACAAACTGCTAACCACGGCATCACACCATGCTGCGATGCGACACTGCTGACACACACACATATGTACACACATATGTACACACACACACACTCAAAGTTTGTCATAACCATCCATGCGCACCACTTACACATCCCTACATCCCCAACTCAACAACAACAAGTGACAAACACAAGGCCTCTCACCATCTAAGTCCTGATCCGCTTCTGACGTCATGCCTGACATCTCCGTCATGCCGTCCTCAGCCACCTCTCCTAGGGGTGTGCATGTCACATTAAATTTGAGGTAGCCTGTGGTTGGGGGCCCCACCTGCGCACAAGTCAACGGACACGCAGCTGCCATTCATTGCACCTTCATCTCACATATTCTCACGCACACGGAGACTTACAAGTGCGTATGTGTGTGCGCGTGTGTATGTATGTCTGTGTGTGTGTATGTGCGTGTGCATGCCGTCCTGTGACATGCGCGCAAACATGCACGTAAACACATACTTGCGCACACATTTGCGCTTTTACACCCTTTCACACAAACACAAAATCACACACACGCACACACTTGTACCTTGAACAGCAGTGGCATGACATCCATCTGTGTCGCGGGTTCCCCTGTCTGGCTCACGTATTTTGACAGATTCAAGGACGCCTTGCAGAACGTAGCGATGCGGTCCCCAGCAGAGGGTGCCTGCACCTTGATGTCAAACTCCTGTGTAAGAGTGTGTGTGCGTGTGTGTGTATGCCTGTGTGTGTGATTGTGTGTATGTGTGTGAGCGGAGAAATGAAGAGAGAGAGAGAGAGAGAGATTGTATGTATGTGGGTGTGTGCGTGTAGGCGTGTGTGCGAGTGTGCGTGTGTGGGTTTGTGGGTGCAAGTGCATGCGCATGTGTGTGTGCTCGTTTGTGTGCGTGTGCACGTGTGCGTATGTATGTGTCAGTCATTCTGCCTCGGCAGACCCCTCCTACCTTAACCTCCATCTCTCCGTGCTTGTTTTTTTGCACACTTGCAATCTGGGTCATGGTCTGCCCCCGGAACCTGGCCACACCTGCTTTCGTGTAGGGGACACAACGACACAAATGACAAATGAGCCATACTCTGCTGCAGGAGTGCCTGCTTTTGCGTGGGGGACAGACACATCAACACACATGACATATGACCATATGACCCGATTCGTACTGCAGAAATGGGACTGAGGACATCGCAGCCCGTGAGGACTTTCAAAAAACGCCTGGTACCCCAACTCACAGGGTACATTGAACAAGTGCAGCTTGCCTAGGACACGGCGGACGGTTGTGCTAACTAGGAATGGGATGCAAATTCAAAAAGAGTGTGCTCTTGCCCCGAAATGATCCAGGACAGCCAAGGCGTGATATCTATGTTTGCTTGCGTGCATGTGTGAGTATGTTTGTGTGTGAGTGTGTGTGTGTGTGTGTGTGTGTGTGTGTGTGTGTGGTGTGGGTGCACCCGACTGACCTCCTCTGACGACTTTGGATGGAGTCAGCTGCACCTTCGCCTTCCTCTGCCACAGCACCCGGCATTCCCTAATCTGACTGGGAAGCCTGAGCGTTTTGTGTGTTCAAGTGTGCGTGTGTGTGCGTTTGTGTGTGAGTGTGTATGTATGTGTGTTTGTTTGTGTTTTGTTTGTGTTTGTGCGTGTGTATGTGTGTGTGCGTGTGTATGTGTGTGTTTGTGTGTGTGCGTGTGTATGTGTGTGGTTGTGTGTGTGTGTGTTTAAGTGTGAGTATATGCAAGGTTATGCGCCTGAGCGGGTTCTGATGCTACATTGTGTGTGTGTGTGTGTGTATGAGTGTGTTTGCACGCATGTGTGTGTTTGCGTGTACGTGCATGTGTGTGTGTGTATGTGTGTGTGTGTGTGTATGTGTGTGTGTTTGTGTGTGTGTGTGTTGTGTGTGTGTGTGTCCTACAAGCAGAGTTTTGCTGCGTGTATACGTGCATGCACACACCCACACTCACCCAGTGATGTCAATGATTTCTAGAGCTATACGTACACGGGTCTTGGGCCCCGTCTTCAATGAGCTGGCAAGTTTTTTCAGCATGCTGACCAAATCAAATCAGAGCTGTGTTTACGTGATTAAGATTTTATTCTTCTTAAAATGGATTTCAAAGTACCTGCCCTCTTGTTACTAGCCACTCTTACGTGTTGGCAATGCCTAGCGCAAACGCCCTGCTCTGGTCTGCCTTCTGTACCCCTCCTAGCATGGATGAACAGAGACAAAAATCAGAACTCAGCAACAACAGATGACCGTGACCAGTTGCATACGCGCTCCGCTGTCCTGTACCACCAGGCAAGACAGGCGCAAAACACACACGCACATACATGAATGCACACGCACACGACACACGCACGCACACACAGACACACACACACACACATACACACACACACGCATACTCACACACGCACGCACATACATACACATACACACACACGAATATACATACAAAACTAATTGACACACAAGCACGCGCACGCATACACACGCACACATACACACAAACACACACATACACACACGCACACACACATGCACACACACATGCACGAAGGCAACACACACACACACACACACACACACACACACACACACACACACGCGCACACGCACACACACATATACACACAATTTGATACACACATAAACACACACACTGAGACACGCACACACGCTGACACACAGGTTGAGGACGCTCTCTTATTAGTTCAAGAGACTGTAGCGTGTGCTTTGGGGAGGACCTGCAAGGACACTGCCCGTCCCAGCCTGCTTCCTCCTAGCTGGAGAGCAGGTCTCCCCCTGACCAACATTCTGCTGTTTGTGGGGCACCAAGTAGGTGGCCATGTTTTGATAACATTACACTTCTCCTGACCAACAATTGCTGTTTGTTGGGCGCCAGGTGGGTGGCCATGTTTTGATAACAATACACTTCTCCTGACCAACTTTGCTGTTTGTGGGAAGGTGGCCATGTTGAAAGTACCTAGTACGCTTCTCCTGGCCTCATCGTTGCTGCACCTTTGATTAGGCTGAGCTTGTTTTCATGATAATAGTGTTGTAGCTCAAAAGGCTCCTATGGTGAGAGGATCAAGGCGACCACCGCTTAACCCAAGACCCAAGACTTGGTCGTGCATGTTTGCACAGCCTGGACAAGTCAGTTCCTTATCCCAAATGTCCAAACGTCCAAACTATAGGTCGTTGCAGCAAGCTTTGAGTTGAAACCCACGATTCCCTATGCTGACTCGCTAGCACTACCACGCAACATTCGTTGCACGCATATGTGTGTTCGGTGTATGTACTGGCCTAATCCTGGTTGTTTGTGCACGCTTGCGCCCCCATAAGCACGCTGCATGTTACATGTACTTGTGACTGACAACCCACAAATGGTTTTCTTTGGTGGGGGTACCAAGTACTTGAGGGTCTCATGCCGCGCTTAATAGCACATGCCAGTGCAGTGGCTGCAGCAGTGGTTGAGCAAGAAACGGTGGTGCATAAATAAACAATATACATGACCCTGGGTTTGTGCAGTAAGGCAGGTACTGCTGTTATAACAGCCGGTCGCCCACACACACGCACACACACAAACACGCGCACTAACACACCTGGTTCACTGTTACAGGCTCCCCTCCCTCTCATTGTCACTGTAGAAATCAAGATATAAAGTAGGGCATGAATTGGCACTGGGTTTGTGATTGATGTCTATCAGAGACCAACTGCCCTCAGCAATTGCACAGTTGGACACCCCTCTTTGCGGGTGACACCATCGTCACTCAGCTGCCAGCCTCAGTATGTTTACCTTTTAATGGCTCCTTCATTCTTGTAGTTGGACACCCCCTCTTTGAGAGGGGCACCAGGAGAACACCTCAGCCGCATATTGGGCCAGGCGCACTCGTCCATCGTGGCCCCATATGCCACCCAGCAAGGCGCCGGCAAGGTGTGTGAATGGAAAGGGTGTGAGTTTGGTTAAGGGTGTAGGTGTGGGTGAGGGATGGGGGCGTGGGGGTGTGTGGGGGTGGAGCGTGGACGGAATGGGTATGGGCTGGGTAAGGGTGTAATTGAAAGTGAAAGTGAGGGATGGGGATGGGGGTGTAGGTGAGGGTGAGGGTGAGGGATGGGGGTGTGGGGGGAGTGGAAAAACGTGTGGCTAAGGGTTTGGTTAAGTGGGGGCACATTGCAGGAAGTTGCACAAGTACAGCAACTTTCCAAACCCATTGATTGTTGCTGAACTGATCTATATTTCATTCAATGTGTACACAGAAGTATGCCGGTCGCATGCAGAATATGCTAAGTAGCAGGGAGGAGGGCGACCTTGTTCAGGAAGCAAAATTTTGACGACCTTGATGAAATAAGTCGTGCTTTTAATTGCGGTTGCTTTCAGGAGGAAGGGGACGTCTTAAAGAAGCTGGAAGCTGATGGCGTCCAATACCAGGTTTGTAGTTGCAGAGAACACGCACCAATAAAGTGCATGCACACATATGCACACTTGCACATTTGTGAACTTGCAAGCACGCACAGTGCACACAAGGCAGGAACTTGAATATACACACACACGCACACACAAACACACACATACATACATACATACATACATACATACATACATACATACATACATACATACATACATACATACATACATACATACATACATACATACATACATACATACATACGTGCACAGCCACAACGCACACAAGCAT
>Ga0307948_1003742_pt1 | contig 11221 bp, 10 predicted proteins | sample OrgLakmetagen280_FD_201824 | JGI IMG/M metagenome (GOLD analysis project Ga0307948, IMG submission 201824) | Saline water microbial communities from Organic Lake, Antarctica - #280 | ecosystem: Environmental > Aquatic > Non-marine Saline and Alkaline > Saline | place: Antarctica: Organic Lake...
TGAAATTGGTAGACACGCTAGCTTCAGGTGCTAGTGCTCGCAAGGGCGTGGAGGTTCAAGTCCTCTCCTCGGCACCATTCTTTTTGAATGGCCTCCCAGATCGAAGATTTACCCGTCAATCATTATTTTAATACTCTCTCTGGTACACACTAGTGGTACGCAGGGGTTTTTCTGTGGGTTTACGAATGTGCTCACCATATCGTCCGAGGACGAGTAGCTTTTTCTTTTAACTCAGTTTTCTTCCGCTCGACGCATAAAACCAAGCCACATCTGCTCGCTCTGATTGTGTCAGTGGCAGGGATCGCTTGAAATTATTCTCTATCACTTTAGCAACAGAACCTAGGGACAATCGCTGACACGTAAAAGGCACGTGAGCTGTTAGGGTTATTACTATCACTCTCCACATGATTAAACATCCATTGAAGAGAAGGTATAGACATGGCCAACACCAAAGCATACGCCGCACAATCTGCCGAATCAGGCGTCGCACCGTTTGGTTTCGACCGCCGGGAACCCCGGCCCGACGATGTATCCATCGAAATTGATTACTGCGGCGTCTGCCACACCGATATTCACTTCGCGCAGAATGACTGGGGAGCGACGGTTTACCCGGTGGTTCCGGGCCATGAGATTATTGGCCGGGTTACCTCTGTAGGCAACGATGTCTCAGCCTACAAGGTTGGGGATATAGTTGGCGTAGGTTGCATGGTGGACTCTTGCCGCACCTGCTCCGCCTGCGAATCCGGCTTAGAGCAGTATTGCAAAGAGGGTATGACCGGCACCTACAACGGCGAAGATCGTTACGATCAATCCGTCACTTTTGGTGGCTATTCAGACAACGTGGTCGTCAGCGAGCGTTTCGTGGTCAGAATACCGGAGAAGCTGGATCCCGCCGCCGCCGCACCGCTGCTGTGTGCCGGCATTACCACCTATTCCCCACTGCGCCACTATGGTGTCAAAAAGGGTGACAAGGTAGGTGTCATCGGGATGGGCGGCCTCGGCCATATGGGCGTGAAGATCGCCAAGGCGCTGGGCGCTGAAGTGACCATCTTCACCCGTTCCGAAAGCAAGGTCGCAGAGGCCAAGAAACAGGGCGCCGACCATGTGGTGATTTCCACCGATGAGCAGCAGATGAAGGACGCCACTGAAACTTTTGATTTCATGCTGGACACAGTGCCGGTTCAGCACGACCTGAACCCATACCTGAACTGTCTCAGCTATGATGGCACCCACATTCTGGTGGGCCTTCTGGAGCCGATCGAACCCGCACTGGAAGCTGGAAACCTGGTCCTTAAGCGCCGGGTATTGGCCGGCTCTCTGATCGGTGGCATGCCGGAAACTCAGGAAATGCTGGATTTCTGCGCTGAACACGACATTAGCTGCGATATCGAAATGCTCGATATCAAGAATATCAACGAGGCTTACGAACGCATAAAGAAAGGCGATGTGAAGTATCGCTTCGTGATTGATATGGCAACTTTAAAAGACGCCTGATTCAATAGAGAAACCGGGACAAAGCTATGTTTGAGCGCCTAACCCGTCTCAAAACAAAGCTGTCCCGGTTTTCTTACGCCTCACAATTTGCGGAATTAGGCGCCGCACTGCCCGATTAATGATTATTCAAAGTTGCTGAATGCCGGGCCGGACGCTGTCTTATTGATAGTGTCCACCTAGGGTACAGCCTTAATCAACCGCTATTGCACGCAGCAGACTAAGCCCTCAGTGACCAGATTGTTATGCTAGCGGACGAAGCCTACTGACCTCAAGGCCATGACAGTCTCACTTTCCCTATTTTTAGTACACACCACGATCAGTTGACGCCGGAAAAAAAATTGAGCACTATAATTACCAAATTTAAAAATTTTGGCAACTATAGTGATCAATAAAAAATTAGCACAAAGCAGGTCTGCCGTTGTTTTCCCAAAAAATAGACGCGTATTGGAACAGCTAGGCGAGAGCATTAAACTGGCCTGCAAGCGCAGAGGTTACACCCAAACACTGATATCGGAACGCACGGGCCTCAGCCGTTTAACCGTTCGAAAAATCGGGAACGGAGACCCCGGTGTTTCTATCGGACATTATCTCGCTGTGCTTAGCGTGCTCGGGTTAGGCGATGATTTCGCCAAAGTCGCACGAGACGATGAACTAGGCCGCAAACTCCAAGACATCCAGTTGATCGGCAAAAAAGCAGGAGCATCGTCGTGAATACTGACGTTTTCGTTTTTGCAGACTGGGAAGAATTTAAGGCTCCCATACTCGTCGGGACCCTTCGCTCCTCTGTTGTCCGCCAAAAAGAGCATTTCAGCTTCAGTTATGACATTGACTGGCTACAATCTTCCTACGCGCAGCAAATCGACCCTGAACTTAACCTCTATTCCGGCGAACAGCATGGCGAGGACGATAAAAATTTCCGCGTATTTTTAGACTCCTGCCCAGATCGCTGGGGGCGCCTGCTAATGAAACGTCGCGAAGCCATTCATGCTCGCAACGAGAATCGACGCCCACGAGTCCTGAATGAAATCGATTGCCTTCTGGGCGTCCACGACATCAACCGGGCTGGCGCGCTTAGGTTTAAAAGCGAGCTGGACGGACCTTTTCTGGACAACGATGAACGCCTTGCCGCCCCGCCACTCTGGTCTTTACGAGAACTCGAGCACGCCGCCAAGCAAGTAGAAGAAAAAGCAGATAACGACCCAGACTACCTGAAATGGCTATACATGCTCATGTCACCTGGCTCGTCTTTGGGTGGTGCTCGACCCAAGGCCAGTGTGACCGATGATAACGGGCATCTGTGGATCGCAAAATTCCCCAGTCACCATGATGATTATGATATCGCCGCTTGGGAATATGTCGCTTATAAGCTAGCTCTGAACGCCGGTGTGACAATGCCAGAAAGCCGGATTGAGAAATTTGGTAGCCATCATCACACTTTCCTGACAAAGCGTTTTGATCGCACCCGGGAGAGCCGCCTTCACTTTACGTCGGCAATGACTCAGCTCGGCTATTACGATGGCGACTATGAAGCCAGCTACCTGGAGCTTGCACAATTCCTCACCGAACATGGTGCAAATACGAAAGAAGACCTTGCACAGTTATGGCGTCGCATCGTTTTTTATATCGCTATCTCCAACACCGATGACCACCTACGCAACCACGGATTCATTTACCACCAAGGAGGCTGGCTGTTATCTCCAGCGTATGACATTAACCCGGTGACGCCGGCTAGTGGCTTGCACCTCAATATCACGGACAGCGACAACCGCTTGGACTACAATCTGGCGATGGAGGTTATTGACTTTTTTCAGCTCGATCGACGGCAAGCACATAAAATTAAGGATGAAGTACTAACCAATGTTGCCGAATGGCGGTTAGCGGCAAGCGAGATTGGACTCAGCAGAAGCGAGCAACAGATGATGCAACCGGCGTTTAATCTCTGACCCAGCTCACGCCCCCTTAATCTTGCGCGCCACCCGTTCTTCGCCCCAACGCGGCATCAGTTTCTGATCAACGCCCAAATGATCCAGCAAACGTGCCACCACAAAGTCCACCAAGTCGTTGATGGTCTCCGGGTTGTGATAAAACCCCGGGCTTGCCGGCATGATGACGGCGCCCATGCGGGTCAGTTTCAGCATGTTTTCCAGGTGCACTTCTGAATAGGGCGCCTCGCGCGGTACCAGTATCAGCTGGCGGCGTTCTTTCAGGGCTACGTCCCCGGCTCTCTCTATCAGGTTGTTGCTGGCGCCCGTGGCCAGGGCCGACAGCGTGCCGGTGCTACAGGGGCAAATCACCAGCGGGGCTTTTTCGCCGGAACCGGAGGCCGGCGGTGAAAACCAGTCTTCGCGGCCAAATACCAGTACCTGGCCTGGGGCTGCCTGGCTGTATTCGCTCAGACACTGCTGCATGGCCGGCGGTGTGCCGGGCAATTTCAGATCGGTTTCGGTGGCAATCACAATCTGCGCGGCTTTGCTGATCATCACTTGAACCCGGCAGCCGGCGGCCACCAGGCATTGCAGCAGACGCAGGCCGTAAGGCGCGCCAGAAGCACCGGTAAACGCCAGATTGATTACTCGTTGGGTACTTCTGTCTATTGCTGCTGTATCACTCACTGCGAGCACCTCACTCATGCACGGCTTGCTCCGATTCCAGGGCTGCGTAATTTGAATTACCCGTTGATACGTTCGATTTCCGCAATCAGTCGTTGATGAATGCCGCCAAAACCGCCGTTGCTCATAATCACAATGTGGCAGGGGCTGGGTAAGTCGGTCATTACCCGCGTAATCACATCGTCTACCGATGCTTCTACCCGGTGCAAGCTACTGTCGGCGTTGGCCTGTTGCCAGCGCTCAACCAGTTCCGGCAACCAGCTGGAATCGTTCAGATTGGCCCAAAGCACGCGATCGGCGGCGGCTGCGCTGGGCAACAGGGTGTCGCTGTGCACGCCCTGTTTCATGGTATTGGAACGGGGCTCGATCAACGCCAGCACCGGCTCGTCGCCCACCTGTTTACGCAAGCCGTCCAGGGTGGTGGCGATGGCGGTGGGGTGATGGGCGAAGTCGTCGTACACCTTTACACCATTGATGTCCGCCAGCAGCTCCATGCGCCGTTTTACTCCGGAAAAACGGCACAACGCGCTAATGGCGTGGTCTGGAGTAACACCCACATGGCGCGCTGCGGCAATGGCCGACAGGGCGTTACGCACGTTGTGCAGGCCGCTGTGGGCCCACTTTACGGCGGCCACCGGCTGCTCATGGTGCAACACCATGAAATGGCTGCCATCGTCGCTCAACAGCTCGGCTCGCCAGTGGCTTGGGCTGTTTGCTTCGCCACCAATAGAAAGCGTTTGCTGCGGGGTCCAGCAGCCCAGGGCAATGGCGTTGTCCAGGTGGCTATCCCGCGCCGGGCGCAGAATCAGGCCCTGGGACGGCACGGTGCGAATCAGGTGGTGGAACTGGCGCTCGATGGCTTCCACGTTGTCAAAAATATCGGCGTGGTCGAATTCCAGGTTGTTCAGAATCAGCGTGCGCGGACGGTAATGAACAAACTTCGAACGCTTGTCAAAAAACGCGCTATCGTATTCATCGGCCTCAATCACAAAAAAGTCACTGCTGCCCAGGCGCGCAGACACCGGCAAATCTTTGGGCACGCCGCCTACCAGATAACCGGCGTCAAACCCGGCCTGCTCCAGTATCCACAGCAGCATGGCGGTGGTGGTGGTTTTGCCGTGGGTGCCGGCTACCGCCATTACCCAGCGTTGGTGTAACACTTCCCGCGCCAGCCATTCGGGGCCAGACATATACGGAATGTTGCGGTTAAGCACCTGTTCCACTTCGGTGTTGCCGCGGGACATGGCGTTGCCGATCAGCACCAAGTCGGGACGCGGCTTGAGATTGTCAGGGTGGTAGCCTTCAATCAGTTCTATGCCCTGAGCCTGCAGCTGGGTACTCATGGGCGGATAAACGCCCTGATCTGAACCGGTCACCTTGTGCCCGAGCTCGCGGGCCAATACCGCCAGGCTGCCCATGAAGGTGCCGCAAATACCCAATATATGAATGTGCATAGAACCCGACCGCCTCCTGATAAAAACGCTGCCAAGCGTCCCCCATACGCTGCGGCCCGTCAAGCATGCACTGCTGGCCGTTTCGGTTTTACCGGTCATGAAAATTGCCGATAATTGGCGTATGATGCGCGCCATCGTCGAACCAGTGAGAGGCTTACCTGCCAGATGGCCATTAAAAACGCATTCTATGCACAATCCGGTGGTGTTACCGCCGTTATAAACGCCAGCGCCTGCGGCATTATTCAGACCGCCCGCCGGCACCCGGATAAAATCGGCAAGGTGTATGCCGGTCGTAACGGTATTCTCGGTGCGCTGAAAGAAGAGCTAATCGATACCAGTCTGGAATCCGACGACGCCATTGCCGCGTTGATGCACACCCCCGGCGGTGCTTTCGGATCCTGTCGCCACAAGCTGAAAAATATTTCCGAAAACCGCCGCGAATACGAGCGCTTGATTGAAGTGTTCCGCGCCCACGACATTGGTTATTTCTTCTATAACGGCGGCGGCGATTCCCAAGACACCGCGTATAAGGTATCGCAGATCAGCGAAAAAATGGGTTACCCCATTACCTGCATCGGTGTGCCCAAAACCGTTGATAACGATCTGCCCTTCACCGATTGCTGCCCCGGCTTTGGCTCGGTTGCCAAGTACATTGCCATCTCCACGATGGAAGCCAGCCTGGACATCAAATCCATGTGCGAGACCTCCACCAAGGTGTTCATTCTGGAGGTAATGGGCCGCCACGCCGGCTGGATTGCTGCCTCCGGCGGGCTTGCCGGTCAGGGCGAAGGCGAGCCGCCGCACATTATTCTGTTCCCGGAAATCCCGTTTGATCGCGAAGCCTTCCTGGCCCGGGTGGATTTTTGCGTGAAGGAATACGGTTATTGCGTGATTGTTGCCTCTGAAGGCGCCCAATACGAAGATGGTCGTTTTCTGGCTGAAGCCGGTGCCCGCGACGCCTTTGGCCACACCCAACTGGGCGGCGTTGCACCGGCGCTGGCAAATCTGATGAAGCAGGCTCTGGGCTACAAGTACCACTGGGCCGTAGCCGATTACCTGCAGCGCAGTGCGCGCCATATCGCCTCGGCCACCGACGTAGAACAGGCCTACACCGTTGGCAAGGCGGCAGTGGAAATGGCCATTGCCGGCAAGCAGGCGCTGATGCCGATCATCGTTCGCGAGCAGGCCAAGCCTTATCGCTGGAGAGTGGGCGAGGCACCCCTGAGCGAAGTGGCTAACCAGGAAAAGAAAATGCCCATTCACTACATCACCGATGATGGCTTTGGTATTACTCAAGACTGCCGAGACTACCTTAGCCCGCTGATTCAAGGCGAAAGCTTTCCACCTTTTGAAAACGGCTTGCCAAAAGTCGCCAAACTGAAAAACCAGCTGGTAGAAAAGCGCCTTAAATCCGCATTCGAGCTCTGAGTCAGTCCGCATACTCAACACGGCAGCCCTCAGGGCTGCCGTGTTGCCCGCTTTAAATCCCGATAAAAATATCCGATGTTTGAGCTACAAATGCTCTATTGTGTGGTGAGCTATCCTCCTCGCTTTTGGCGCCGGTGCTAAATTTTTGAGTACTATTGATAGATGCCGAACACACAAAAACCCAATACCAGCTCTTATTGCATTGCTTTGCAGCCAATCTGCGACGCCAATATGGCCCACGTGGCCGACGAGCTGCTTTACCGGGCCACCTCAGGCGCGAGTTCCGCTGTTATAGAAGATGGCCTTACCGCCACTGCGCGGGCCTGCAATGCGGCCTTTTATGAAGCCGGTATAGAATCACTTTGCGGCCCTAGGCAGCTGTTTTTCAATGCCCCGCGCGAATGGCTGCTAAACCCGGCATTACTGCCGCCCAGCCCGAAGCAGGTGGTTATTGAGGTACTGGAAAGCGTAGAGGGCGACGAAGAGGTCCTTGCAGCACTGAGGCATATAAAATCCCAAGGCTACACCATAGCACTGGATGATTTTGTACTGACCGACGCCACCCGACCGCTTTTGGACCTGGCCGACATTGTCAAACTCGACATGCTGGAGCAGCCTCCTACCAGAAAGCAGGTAGAACACTACCTGGCTCGCGGCATCACCCTGCTGGCCGAAAAGGTTGAGACCAAAAAAGAATTTGATCAGGCCAAGGCCATGGGCTTTACCCTTTTTCAGGGTTACTTTTACGCCCATCCGGAAACCCGTCAATCCACCGCTTTCAAGCGCGGGCGCAATCAATCGGCACAACTTCGCCTTCTGGGCGAATTACAAAAACCCGAAGCGAACTACAACGAACTGGAGCGGTTGCTGGTGCAGGAACCCCAGCTGGGGGTACAAATGCTGCGCACAGTGAATTCGGCAAGCCACAATATGTCTCAGAAAATCGTTAGTTTGCGCCAGGCCATGGGACTTCTGGGGCTGAACCGCCTGCGTAATCTGGTCACCATGCTGGTACTGGCTAATGACGACCCGTGCAACATGTTGCTATTGCCACAGGCGCTGACCCGTGCAGCCATGTGCGCACGGCTCGCCGCACGAGACTGCAAGGAGAACAAAGAGCCCGCATTCATGGTGGGCCTGCTGTCAATGGTTGATGTGCTGCTCGGCCAAAAGCTGGAGCTGTTGTGTGACCAAATCGCCCTCGCTCCAAATATCAGGCAAGCGCTACTGGCTCACAAGGGCCCTCTCGGCAAGACCCTTCATTTGGTAAAAGCCTTTGAGAAGGGCCGCCTGAAAAATGCCAGTGACGAAGCGGTTGCCACACTTAACCAATATTTTCTGGAAAGTCGCATCTGGGCCAATCAGGTTCTGGGTGGAATGGACAAATAGACGCGATTAATGCTCGGCTGTTTCTTGCTGGCGTACAAAAGCGGAAAATTCATCATAGCCGCCAATGTGTTGCTCACCCACGAAGATCTGCGGCACGGTATGGACAGGCTTGCCGATTTTCTGGGCAATGTCCGCCTTGGTAATATCTTCTTCAATCATGTCGACCCATTTAAACTCGAAACCGCGAGCTTCGCACAGGCGAATGGCCCCTACGCAGAAACCACAGCTGGTACGACCGAAAATTGTAACCTTTTCCATAACTCGCTCCCGTTATTAATGCTTGCCTGTTCGTTTGATGGCTATTAGCTTGGTGGATGTTGAATGTATAGCTAAAGCTATGATCGCATGGCTACCATGGAATGAAAATTGACTGTTTGAATAGACGCGATAGTCTGGTGTCCGGTTTAGCCAATTGCGCTGTAAGCCAGGGCTGAGCCAATCAATCCTCAACCGGAGAACCCGTGGTATACCTGACCCTGTTCGCCACCGCTTTTGCGGCTGCTACGCTGCTACCCGCGTATTCGGAAATCCTGCTGGGCACCCTTCTGGCTCAGGGCTATGGGCCATTCTGGTTGTGGTTTGCGGCCACAACCGGAAATACGCTGGGATCTGTGGTGAACGGAATCATCGGGCGCCAGGTGGATCGGTTCAAGCACAAACGCTGGTTTCCGATGACCGAACTGCAGCTGCACAATGCGCGCAACCGCTTTAACCGCTTTGGCCAATGGTCGTTACTGATGGGCTGGTTACCTATTGGCGGCGACGCGCTTACGCTAGTCGGCGGTATTATGCGCGTGCCCTGGCTGAACTTTGTCATTCTGGTCGGCATTGGCAAGGGTCTGCGCTATGCCATTGTGATGTGGCTGGTACTCAGTGCCTACGGCCCCGAAATCGAGTCGCTGGTGTCTGGCTTAGTGCTCTCGGGATAAAGATAACGCCTTAGCATTGGCTCGCCGTTGAACTCTGACTGCAAAACGGCAATAAACGTGTAAACCCCGATCAACTTGCGATTTAGAAACACGAATTCTTTTGGTGGCACGCGAAAGTAACGGCTAATGGCCGAACGAGCTGCCTGGCGCGCTACCCTTGAAGGCAGGTCGCTTTGTTTCCAGCGATACTGGCCCGCGCTGTTCACGGCCTCGGCCGGCCATTCGCTGGGGTCGCCAATCAACGGCTCCAACACTGACATACACACCCGACCAAAGGTTTCCAGCACCTCAGTGGGCCAGTCACGGCTCATAAACCGGAGTTGCACGCCGCCATCGATTACCGCGTCCAGATCGCTTTCATAGGAGGCACGAATCATCTGGATAACCGGCTGTAGAAACTCATCGCTATAGCGCTGCACCGCGCCAAAATCCAGCAGCACAATACGATCGTGGTCTGCTTCTGCGCCCGGCTCCCCGGCCAGGCGAATGCGATAGTTGCCAAAGTTCGGATCGGTCTGAATTTCACCCCAGTCAAACAACTCGCGAAAGAACAGCTCCAACGCGGCCTTACCCAGTTCACTGCGGCGCTCCAACGAGATTCCGGCAACCGTGGGCGAATTAACCGAGTGACCGCGCTCATAAGTAGAGGCAATCACCTGGCCGCTGGAGTATTCCGGCAGCACCCGCGGCACAATGAAACGCGGATCGTCTAGCAGCATTTGACGAAAACGTTCAGTGGTGTCAGCTTCCAGGCGGTAATCCACCTCGCGGTGCATCATGACCCGCACTTCGTCCAGCCAGTCGTCGAATTCCGGGCCAAAATTAACTAAACGGGCCATTTTCAGCATCTTGGCAACGGAGTTCAGATCGCTGTCGACCGCATCCCCCACACCGGGATACTGCACTTTCAGCACCAGTTCCAGGCCATCACTCAGGCGCCGGGCGCGATGAACCTGGCCCAGTGAAGCGGCGCCAATAGGCTGATGCTCAATGTCCAGCTGCGCCAGGCGCTCATTGCCCAATTCCGATTGCAGCACGCACTCGATGGCCGGCCACGCCAAAGACGTGGTCTGATCTTCCAGCGTGTGCAGCGCTTCGGTGACTTCATCGGGCAGAAAATGCTCGCCGTACAAGGCCATCACCTGGCCAATCTTGACCACGCTGCCTTTTAGCTGGCCCAGCTCGCTCACCAGAAAGCGGGCCTGGGACGACATCATGGCTTTGTGACGTTGTTCGCGGCGCTCTTTGCTACCCAGCCAATTAGTCGCCATGTGGGAAGCCATGCGGGTGCCAGCGTACAGGCCGGCACGGGTGAGGCTTAGCCTGCGTTCGAAGCTGCCGGTTTTTATGCGTGAGACAGAGTTGTCTGATCCCTTTTTTGCCATAAATACTCTCCAGCCCTAAATCTCTCCAGCTTAAATGCTCTTTAACTTAAAGACTCTTTAACTCAGATAGTCACGAACTTAAACTTTTTTAGCCCGGCATTGTCACACCTTGACGCAGATTTACCAGCTCTGCTGCCAGCTTACCGAGCCCTCTCCTGCCAAGCTATGGCCCAGAGCAGCCACCAGCTGTTCGGCAAGCTGCCGCTCTATTTGTGCAAATGTAGCGTGCTGCGCAAAGTCCTGAACCTGGCACATAGCCATACCGGCATAGCCACACGGATTGATTCGCGCGAAGGGCTCCATATCCATGGCAACATTCAGCGCCAGGCCGTGGAATGAGCAACCGCGCCGCACACGCAAACCAAGCGAGGCGATTTTCGCGCCATCCACATAAACCCCCGGCGCATCGGCCCGCGGCGCGGCGCTGATATCCAAAGATGCGAGAGTGTGTACGACGGACTGTTCAATATGGCTGACCAACGCGCGAATACCCAAGGCGCTGCGAGTCAGGTCAATCAGCAGATAAATGACCA